>JAEEGL012375701.1_pt1 | contig 38520 bp, 40 predicted proteins | sample 9134231 | NCBI WGS metagenome assembly JAEEGL01 (sample SAMN16246548, study PRJNA631951) | gut metagenome | biome: gut microbiome; feature: rumen; material: fiber-attached | host: Bos | place: Iran: Karaj | collected 2018-10
AACAGATTACGAAAATATGTTGCCGATGACAATTAGTCTTTGCAAGGCAGCTTAAAAAACAATAAAAAACTTAGTCGATTTTCACTTTAGTTACCTGAAAGGGCAACCTTCTAGGCCTATACGTCAAAATTGGCTGCTTACTTTTACAACTATCGTTTATACGACCGGTGTATTATTAGGACGATGATACAAATAGATAAAAAGAATAATTGTTGTGGATGTAATGCATGTGGCGATGTCTGTCCATATAATGCCATCACATACAAATTAGATACGGAAGGCTTTTGGTATCCAGATGTCAATGCTTCAAGATGTGTTAATTGTGGTATGTGCGTAAAGGTATGTCCAATGCTTAATTTGGATAGGATAACACAAAAAAATGAGGTGGCAAAGGTCTATGCCGCATATACAAACGATATATTAATACGTGAAGACAGTACTTCTGGAGGTATATATTCAACGTTAGCAAAAGAAATGCTTTCTCAAAATTCGTACATAGGGGGCGCGATTTATAATCAAGATTATACAGTCAAACAGATAATAACGAAATCCGATAATAATCTAAATAAATTAAGAAGTTCAAAATATCTTCAAAGCGATTCTAGAGATATTTACAGAATCATTCGTAAGAAATTAATAGATGGAGAAGGGGTCTTTTATTGTGGATCACCATGTCAAATCTTTGCATTGAAACATTTTCTAATAAAAGAGTATGAGAATCTAATTACTTGTGATTTCGTATGTCGTGGCGTTAATTCTCCAAAAGTTTTCTTGTCGTATATGAAAATGCAAGAAAGTAAATATGGCGCCAAAGCTAAGCATATTAAATTTAAAGCTAAAAAATGGGGATGGCACAATTTTTCCATGAGAATAAATTTCGAGAATGGAAAGGAATATTGTCAAGACCGTTGGCATGATTTATTTTTTATTGGATATTTACAATATGGTAACTTTTTAAGACCATCTTGCTATTCTTGTCCATTTAAAAACAAAACTGCGGCAGATATTACTCTAGCAGATTTTTGGGGAATTGAAGGTCTTGCTCAAGATATGGACCAAGATAAGGGTACATCGTTAGTGATGACTCATACAAAAAAAGGACAATCCCTCTTTGAAATAATAAAGCATAACATAAATTGGAAAGAGTTTTCCATTAATGATGCAATACAAGGAAATCCTGCAATATTAGAGTCTGCTCGTTCTGTAAATATCGAAGCAAGAAGAAAGTTTTTTGACGACATAGAGAAGCATCCTTTTGAGATTGTCGCAAAGAAACATTTTTTGAAAGGCATTTCTCCACAAATGAATTTAAAAGAGAAAATATATAGAATATATTCAGAACTGAGATTGTTCAAGAATCATTGGAGAGATGCAGGTTTCTCAATTGGTAACGGAATTGAATATATAAAATTAAATTATTTTACGTCAGCAATTATTAGAAGTCGGTGTTCTTTTTTGGCAAATCTGAAATATTCCATTATTGAGTTAGGAAAAGATTCCCAAATAATTGCAAAAGCGAATATGAATATCGGAGTAAAACAAGTAAAGAATTCAAAGCTTGAAACCAGGCTTCTCCTAGAGAAAAATGCGAGATTGTATATTAATGGCGATTTCGATATATATGCAGGTTCTTACATTAGAATAATGGAAAACGGAACATTGATATTACATGGAGGATTTATTAATGAAAACGTCCAAATAACTTGTGGAGGTGTTGTGGAAATCGGAAAAGGATGCGCAATAGCTCGAGATGTCATAATTCGTTCAAATGATGGACACGAAATCATAAAAGAGGGACACTGTTCATCTAGAGCTATACATATTGGAGAGCATGTGTGGATTGGACAAGGAGCAATGATTCTAAAAGGGGTTACAATTGGAGAGGGAGCTATTATTGGTGCTGGTTCTGTCGTAACAAAAAATATTCCAAAGTATGCTGTTGCAGTGGGAAATCCAGCAAGGGTAATTCATAGAAATATAGAATGGCATTAGGTATGAGAATAGCAATACTTACTTTTCCCCTTTATACTAACTATGGAGGGATATTACAAGCTTATGCATTGCAAACTGTATTGCAGAAGATGGGGCATAAAGTTGAGTTTATCTGTAGAAGAAGAAGAATGCCAACTCCTATGCCTACTTCTGTAAGGATAAAGCGTTTTATTCTTAAATACTGTTTATTTAGAGAACTCGCTCCATTGAGAGAAGATGTGTTTTATGCAAGAAGGAAAATAGAGAATAAATATACATGGAAGTTCGTTGACAAGTATTTGCGCAGGAGAGAGTTTGTTGGTTTTTCAGACATTAAGTCTTCTGATTATGATGCAATTATTGTTGGAAGCGACCAAGTCTGGCGTCCAAAGTATTTTACAGACCACTACAATTCGATAACTAATGCCTATTTGGATTTCACTGAGGGTTGGAATATCAAACGAATTGCTTATGCTGTATCATTTGGAACAGACGATTGGGAATATTCAAAAGAAGACACTCTTGTTTGTAAAGAGTTGGCCTCAAAGTTTGATACTATTTCTGTTAGAGAAAAATCTGGAGTCATTTTGTGTAAGCACTATTTGGCAATTGAGGCAAAATGGGTTTTGGATCCAACGCTCCTTTTGGATAGGGATGACTATTTGCACCTTATTAGTCCCTCAAAATACCGAATGCGAAGAGGGGTGCTGTGCTATTTATTGAATTCTACAGAAAAAACAAATTATCTTATTGAATACGTATCAAAACAGTTGGAGTTGCCTAGTTTTATCGTAAACTCTAAGGTCGAGGACAGTTATGATGAGAATATGGTATACACTCAGCCGCCTGTAGAGTGTTGGCTTCAGGGCTTCTCTGATGCAGACTTTGTGGTGACAGATTCTTTTCACGCTTGTGTGTTTTCCATCATTTTTGAAAAGCCCTTTTTGGTATTTGGCAATAAAAATAGAGGACTGTCAAGGATTCAAAGTCTGCTGACCCTATTTGGCATAGAAGACAGACTTCTTGCAGATACAGTGGATGTACGGGGCTTTGACCTCAAAAGTCCATTACATTATGATAAAGAAAAAAAGGAAATAATGAGAGAAGAAAGTTTTGAGTTTTTATTACAATCTGTTAACTATTAGTAAGTATGTTCACTTATTCAATTATTATTCCCCATTATAACATTCCAGATTTACTGGAAAGATGTCTTAACACTATTCCAAAGCGTGAGGATCTAGAAATAATTGTTGTAGATGATTACAGTATCATTAAACCAATAAATTTTAAAGCATATTCAGGACTTAAACGCGATGATGTCAGGTATTTGTACAATAGCAAGAACATGGGGGCAGGGTTTTCGCGCAATCTAGGAATACAAAGTGCTTCTGGGAAATGGATTCTATTTGTAGATGCAGATGATTTTTTATTGCCAAACGCCTTTCAATATATAGACCAACATAAGGAAAGCGAGGATGATGTTATTCTTTTCAAAGCTGAGACATGTGTGTCTGCAAATGTTTCTGAGATAGGGAATCGTGTACATGCTCATTTCTTGAATCAACTGATTGATAATGTCCTGACTGGCAGAATTACCGCAAAAGACGTTCTGTTTGATGTATTGTCACCTTGGTGTAAGTTAGTTAAACGAGATTTTATTCTGAGCAGGGAAATATTTTTTCACTTGACAAAATTAGGGGGTGAAGATCTGATATGGAGTTCAAAATTAGCAATAGAAGTTAAAAAAATGGCTGTTGCAGACGCTATAATTTATTGTGTTACGGAGCGTCCTGATAGTTTAACGAAGCAAAATGATTTACGGTCAAGGGAGAATGCATACAAAATATTGTTAGAAAAGAACCGTTTTTTAAAGTTAAAAGGAGTTAATGGGCATAATAGTTATTTCCCATATTCAGACTTGATGATTATTGCCAATCATTCAAAGATAAAATACGTAAAGTATATGTTAAAAGGGCTGCTTGAAGGAATGTATGAACCAAAAAACTTTTATGCTATAGAAAAGAAACTAAAATTCAAATATCCTTATATATATATGATATTAGGAGGTATGGGGTTCCCATCTCTGAGCCGCTATTCATTCTTAAAAGCTTTGTGGCAAAAGATATGCTGAACCAAATGGGAAGTACAGACAATAGAATTGCCGTTGTCATTCCTGCCTATAAGATTGATTATATAGAGCAGACGTTCGAGTCTATAGCCAGGCAGACTGATAAGCACTTTAATCTTTATGTAATTGATGATGCCAGTCCATACGACATCAAGACGTTATTTGACAAGTATTTCCTTGCAACAAGTAATGCCATATATTATCGCTTTGAGGAGAATCTTGGTGGAAAAGACTTGGTCGCCCATTGGAATAGATGTTTGACATTCCTAAACAAAGAGGAGTGGGTGTGGTTTTTCTCTGACGATGACATAATGTGCGAACAGTGTATTGAGAAATTTTATGATTCCATTAATGTGATGGAGAAAGACCAACACTATGTACTTCGTTTTAACTGGATAGAGATAGACATTCATAACAAGCCAACAAAAAATATTGTAACTTATAGACAGAACTTGAGTGTAGAACATTTCTTCTCAGAACTCTATCTAAGAAGAATTGACGCGAGAATGCAGGAATTTGTTTTTTCAAGAGAGAAACTTACACTCAACCAAGGGTTTGTTCCTTTTGACTTGGCATGGAGAAGTGATAATGCAACAGTGATATCTGTTGGCTATCCCAAAACAATCCATACAATACAAGGAGCATTGGTCTATTGGCGAAAGAGTGCTTCTAATATCTCCGGTAGAACCGATATACAGATGAATATTAGAAAAAACATAGCTACAATTAATTTTTTTAATTGGGTTGATGTATTTTTTAAAAAACAAAATATTGAATATGATATTCCCATTACAGACTTGATACACATATATGCTGTACACATATTGCCGATAGATAAGGGTATCTCTTGGATGCGGATATTACAATATTCGTTTCTGTATGATGGAATTAACAGCCTTTATAAATGGTTGTTATATATATACAATTTCCATTTAATCAAGAAAAATAGGCATATTTGATTTGTGTCCTATTTTGATAAACGAGGCCTATTAATTATGAGATTCATATACAGCTGGTTTGTTCTGATAAAGCGTGCTTTTCTGAATTTGGCATATTTGGATGACCATATCAAGCGAATCACCGGATTGTTTGAAGAACAGAAGAAATACATCAAGATAGAGTTGAGGAAACTTCTTCTTGAAAGAGAAGCGTTGAACAACATGAGCATTGGCGTGTCTGGGAGAAATGAAAGCAAGCGAGTCGTTGTATCGCTTACAACCCATGGGAAACGCCTACATACTGTGTATAGGACAATAGAGTGCATATTTCAACAAACGAGGAAAGCTGATAAAGTAGTATTATGGTTGGGGGAAGAAGAATATAATGAAAATGCATTGCCTGCAATTCTCAAAAGTCAACAAAAACGTGGTCTTGAGGTTCGTTTTGTTAAAGACATTCGGTCGTATACAAAGATATTACCAGCTTTGAAAGAATTCCCTGATGATTGTATAATAACTATAGATGACGACATTATTTATCCTCCCGACCTCATAGAGAGGTTGATGACAACTCACGAAAAGAATCCTGATAACGTTTGTTGTATGGCGTTGCGAAGGTTAGAACTTAAGACTCCCCACGAATTTAAACCCTATCGGACAAATCCCTTGGTGATGCAAGTTAATAATATGAATGCAATATCATATATCGCAGAGGGCTTTGGTGGAGTACTATATCCTCCGCATGTATTCTCTGAAGAAGTTTTCAGGCAGGAAGTCTTTTTAGAGAAGGCACCTTTTGCTGATGACATATGGCTGAAAGCGATGGAACTTTTATGTAATATCGAATTGTCTCCAGTTGGATATGAGGGATATATTTGGGATGTAATTCTTGTTGATGAGGATGTACAGGATATTGGACTTTCGCAAGAGAATGTTTACAAAGACAGGAATGACTCACAATTATATTCAGTTGTAGAATATTATAACCTTTTCGATAGATTCTCAGATGTTAAAACATAAAATATATGAATATATTCATCAAAGGCTTGTATTAGCGTTTACAAAGATGATGCAGTGGTATTGCCAGATACTTATCTTAGGTAGAAAGAACGATAAGATTGCACTTTGCTGTATTGCCAAATGTGAAAATGATTATATTGAAGAATTTGTCAATTACTATTTGAAAATAGGTGTTGATAAAGTTTTTGTGTATGATAATAATGATGTGGTTGGTGAGTCAATTGAAGATGTGTTATTTAAGAGTATAGGTGAAGGTCATTGTTCTGTAGTCAACTACAGAGGTAGGAAAGTGTGCCAGTTAAAGGCCTATCAAGATTGTTATGACAATCATAATAAGGAGTATGATTGGATTATCTTCTGCGACGTAGACGAATTTCTATTTTTGACAGAATCTATGTCAATAAAAGAGTTCTTGGGACAAAAGAAGTTTCGGGGTTGTCATATAGTGCATATTAATTGGAAAATATATGGTGATAATGATTTGTTGTTCTATGATAATCGGAATGTAACAGAACGATTTGTTAATCCAATATGTCCTAATGATTTTAAGCAACAGTTTGATGTGCCGGAAAATAATCATATAAAGAGTATTGTTAGGGGGGGCTTGGCAGACATTTCTTGGTCAATTACTCCTCATACTCCAATCAGCAAGTTTTATCGATGTTGTAATGCTTCTGGTAAAAAATGCGATCCTAATTCGCCATTTGCTCCATTTGACTTCACATTTGCTTATTTTCGTCATTATATGACAAAAACAATAGATGAGTGGATTAGAATAAAACAAAAGAGAGGATATCCCGACCAAACAAATGAGGATGCCGAAAGAAAACTTGGAATTGATGTTTTCTTCAGAATTAACAAATGGACAAAAGAAAAACAAGAGGTTGTGGACAAATATTTGAGACGATGAAGCATACTGCTGTTGTTGTAATACCTGTGTATCAAGAAAATCCTACGGATGACGAAAAAAAATCGTTGCAGCAATGTGTAAAGATTTTTGAAAAGCGTCATATCTGTTTTGTGACTTATGAAGAACTAAATATTTCACAGTATCTTCAGATAACTGCGCAGCATAGCAGTGTTGGGACAATATTCTTTGAACGAAAATATTTTGAAGGAATTCAGGGGTATAACCGCTTGTGTCTTCATAAACAATTTTATTCAGCCTTTTCGCAATTTAAGTATATGCTAATATACCAATTAGATGCTTGGTGCTTTAGGGATGAGTTGGATTATTGGTGCTCCTTAGGTTTTGACTATATTGGCGCTCCTTGGTTTGAGGAATACGGTTCGTATGAAGAAGGTAAGAAACTATGGGCAGTTGGAAATGGGGGACTCTCTTTGAGAAAAATGCAATATTTTCTTAAAGTTCTTTCATGGAAATTTCCATTGATGAAACCACAATGGAACAAATTGTATATTCCACATTTTCTGTTGTATTATTTAGGAAGACATAACACTGTAAGTTTTTTTCAGAATAGCATTAGCACCCATGAAGACTATTTTTTTTCTCAAATGCTTCAGGATAGTTGGTTGCCCCCTAATGTTCCCAAGTGTGAAGAAGCAATGGCTTTTGCATTCGAGCGGTCACCATCATATTTGTTTAGGCTTACAAAAGGAAAATTGCCATTTGGGTGTCACGCATATCTTAAAAATGAATATTGTTCATTCTGGTATCATTATATCCAATGAAGATAAGTATAATCACTGTTTGCTTTAATAATTGTGAAGGGTTGAAGCTTACTGCCCAAAGTATAGCTTCGCAAACTGCTAAGGATTTGCAATGGATTGTTATTGATGGCGGTTCTACAGATGGGAGTGTTGACGTGATACGGAAGTATGCCGGTAAGGTAAATTATTGGGTAAGTGAACCTGATAATGGTATCTATCATGCAATGAATAAGGGCATAAAGCAAGCGAAAGGCGATTATCTATTATTTCTCAATTCTGGCGATTATTTGGTTTCTAATACAATCTTGGAAGAAATTATGCCTTTTTTCAAAGATAAGGACTTGTATGTCGCCGATATTTGTCATGAAAATGACGTTACTCAACGAAGATGCTTTAATTTGCCGATGCACTTGACTGATAAGCAGATAGTCAATCAATTGTGTTATTTCACCTTTCCTCATCCTGCAACATTCTTTGCAAAAGATTTTTTTAAACAATATGGTTTTTATAAAGAAAACCTTCGTATTGTGGCAGATTGGAAAATGTTTTTTGATGGCGTCATTTTAGGAAATGCTACTATAGAAATTATCTCAAAGGTTCTTACCGTATTTGATACCTCAGGAATTAGTAGCACATCTAAAAAAGGAGATGAAGAACGCTGGCAAGCATTATCAGAAACCCCAAGGATAAAAGAACTAGTCAAATTTTATACTGATAATGCTGAAATGATGAATGCAATTAGAATGCATAAATTAACATGGTTTTTGCAACGATGTGTGTTTTTTTTAAGTAGGTTAATTCGCTGATATGATAAATTATGAAATATCCATTATCATCCCAGTATTTGATGCAGCAAAGACACTACATAAATGTGTAGAGTCTGTTGTATGTCAGGTCTTCTCAAATTGGGAGTTAATTCTTGTTGATGACGGATCAAACGACGATAGCGTGTCTATCTGCAAGCAATATGCAGGAATAGACAATCGCATTGTTGTTTTACAACAAAAGCATCAAGGGGTTTCAGCAGCACGTAATCTAGCACTGAGTAAGGCAAAGGGCAAGTACGTATGCTTCATTGACTCGGATGACTATGTTGAGCCAGACTATTTGGCCCAATTGCTTACTCATCAAGATTACGACATGGTTATTTGCGGATATTATGTAGATGTTTATAAGGATAAGGCATTGCTAAAACGGGAGCAACATTCGCCAGAAGTCATCAACATACCAAACATAGAAAAGCGCGACGATTTACTGCCCTTGTTTATGAGCGGAATGATACACATCAACTGCAACAAACTCTTAAAGATGGACATCATCAGGAAACATGGACTTCAATACGAGCCACAACCCGTTAATGAAGACTATATGTTTATGCTATCCTACTTACGACATGCGCACAGTATAACTACAGTAACAAATCCACTTTATCATTGGGTACGTATAGAAGGGAATAAATCGGGGGTGGATTCTATGCCAGACAATTTATTAGAGCTTTACAATAAAGCGCACATAGAAACACGCTCTTATTTTGGGAACAACAAGACAGCTGATTTAAGTCTGTACTACTCTTATAGTTATCTGATTCTGAAATATATTATAGCATATCAGGAAGGACAGATAAGCAAGGAGGAGATAAAAACAAGAATGAAAGAGTTTCATATCAACAGCCTTGTACGTGCCTCATATGCAGCATATCAACCAAAGAACAAGGGTGAATGGCTGATGCACAATCTGCAAAAGCAAGGATACTTCAGTTTATATCGATGGCTGAGAAAACATTTAATTTGATGGGGAAATTAATAACGGTACTGACGGCTACCTATAACCGTGCACACTTACTGCCTGATCTCTACCATTCGCTGTGTCGACAGACATGTAAGGATTTCAACTGGTTAATTATTGATGACGGATCGAATGACGGAACGAGTGGTTTAATAAACGAGTGGCTCCTTCAGAACCACGGGTTTCACATTTCTTGTTGTTTTGTACCTAATGGAGGGAAAAACCGTGCTATCAATACTGGCATGGAAATGGTTAAAACACCGTTCGTTATGATTGTTGACTCAGATGACTATATTACTGACGATGCTATCGCTTATTTTTCAGAACGATTGATAGATGCCATGGATGACAATAATCTGGCGGGAATATCCGGACTTAGAGGTTACACTCCGTCAAAGCCACTTCATCATCTGAGCTTTAAAGAGAATGATTTTGTGGTTGCAAACAACCTGGAAAGGAAAAAATTCGGATTAGACAAAGATGCCTGTGAGATATACAAAACAGAACTATTGAGGACTCACCCATTTAAGGTATGGGAAGGAGAAAAGTTTGTGCCGGAGGAGGTTGTCTGGAATCAATTCGCAATAGAAGGATACTCTCTACGCTGGTACAACAAGGTGACATGTATAGTTCGCTATCAGGAAGAAGGTCTTACCATAAATTCTTGGGGCCTTTTAAAAAAGAACCCCATGGGCTATGCTTCGATGTACAAACAACGCGTGCTACTAAGTCGAAGTTCCAATGAACGGTTTTCAAATTGCACACAGCTGATAGCCCAATCGCTATTAGGAGGACACCCCTTTTATGCGTTTCAAAGTAACAAAAAAATTACTACGATATTAGCCTACCCCTTTGGCTGTATCATTGCTTTAAGGAGGATAATACAGTATGCTAAGATTTAACGCAGACATAAGGAATAGGCTCATTTGGCTAGATGCGATCAAAGGCTACGGTATTCTATTGATTATGTGGTCACACCATATAGATATCCAATGGGAATACCTGTATATTTTTACGATGGCTTACATACCTATTTTCTTCCTTGCATCAGGATTCATGATTAAAGAAGATGTTGACATGAGTAAAAAGTCAAAAAGGTTATTGATACCCTATTTTGTTTACGGTATTATTCTTTTCTCTATAGACCAACTAATTGTCATGGCAACTGGAGGTGAATTAGAGATATGCAAAATTACAGGTCTGCTATATGGTAAGATATCTTTCCTAAAGTCTTACGATGCGGAGCACATTCTCTTAACGCCATATCTGCGACCACTTTGGTTCTTACCATGCATGTTTATTGCTTTCGTTTACTACAAACTATATTTAATAGCCAAAACTCATTCTAATATCAGTGGATATATTGTGCTAACGATCCCTATTATATTCTCCATGATTTGTACGAAATTACCATATCAATTACCAATGAGTATGGATGTAGCAGGGGTGATGTGCGTATTACTGTTATTAGGCAAAAAATTGAAAGATCACATTTTTATGAATTTGAGTTCTCTGTGTATGAGCATTTTAATATTTATATTGCTGGCCTATGTAAATGGGGAAAATAATCTTTCGGTTTGTTATTATGGGAAAAACGGTGTACTAAGCGCTCTACTTATAGTACCCATATCTATATTATACTTTCTCATTTTATCAAATGTCTTCATGCGGAGCGAACGATTTTTCGTTGTTAAGATATTTGCCTTTCTTGGTCGCCACTCATTGAGACTGATGTGCATACACTTATTTATCTTTGCAATAGCAGATGATTTCCTTTATAGAATTAATTTGAACCTATTTATTATTGATCTACCCATTGCCATTCTTTCAGTGATTGCAATAGAAAAAATGGTATCAAAATATAAAGATACAATACCATACTTATCATACATTTGATGTTTGCTAAATAAAAAAGTATTATGCAAATAATTATATTCTCATTCAATAGAGCTTGCCAATTATCGACTCTGATAGATTCCATATTAGAGAATCTGAGGGTTGAATATGAAATTGAAGTAATATACAACACATCTAACGCAAAGTATGAGGAAGGATATTCACTTCTAAAGAATCGACTTTCATCGTTAATGAACATTCGCTTCCATAAAGAACATCCTACAAAATGTAAGTATTACTTCACATGGGGTGAGTTGGCGAATGTTTATAACCTTAAACTGCTTTACCTCTGCCCATTTCTTAGAAAAAGAAGAACTGATTTCCGGGACTTACTTATACGGTTATTGAAAGAGTCGAAATCCAAAAGTACTATGTTTCTTACAGATGATGCAATATTTATTAAGCCATGTAGTATAGATGGGCAGACGGAAAACTGGATAGGGGAAGATCCTTCACAACGACAATTCTCTTTTCGACATGGGTGTGAGACAATAAAGCCCGAAGTCAAGATTATCCGCACAATTAATGGTTTTTCGTGGAAGTTTTCAGACTTTGGAAGCAATAGCCACTGGGGCTATAACTTTTCTCTTGATGCCCATGTCTACAACACGCGATCCATGTTTCGTTTTCTACGGCGTATCTCGTTCTCAAATCCAAACACATTGGAATCGAGTGGAATGCTTCATGCAGGAAAAAGAAGACTTTTTATGTCTGGGAGATGTGGCACCAACATGAGTATACTTAGTTTCCCTATCAACATCGTACAGACGACATTCAAGAACGACGCACTACAGGCATCTCCAGAATTGTTGAACGACTATTTCCTAAATGGCTATAGATTGAAATTGCCAATTCCCAAGAGTCATTATAACACATTTCAAATCTATCCAGATGAAATTTCGCTTTTAAAAGGAGATGAGGAAAGAAAGATAGGTATAAAATAATGGTTTTGTACGACATGAGATTTACAAATACCACTGAGAGACGAATAGAAATGCGCTTTTCAAACATTGAATTGCTTCGCATCCTGTGTATGCTGATGATTATTGGCGGGCATACCATCGGGGCACATAAAACCACCTATGATTTATCTTCATTTGACGAAGTGGCAAAACTGCCCATATTGAGTGTAACGAATGTGGCTGTTGATACTTTTGTGATTATATCTGGCTATTTTGGAATAAAGATGAAGCTGAAAAAACTTGCAAAGTTGGAAATGCAAGTCATATTTTATTCCGTTGCGCTATTCTTCACGGCCATATTATTGGGATGGCACACATTAAACATAAAGGCAGACATTGCCGTTTTTATGCCTATTCTTACAAAACGATATTGGTTTATAACCTGCTATTTCGTTTTGTATATTATCTCGCCCCTTCTTAATGAATGGGCAGAAAGCCTTTCCAAACAGAGATTCGGCAGACTGCTTATTGCAGGAGCCTTGCTTGTGTATGTATGGCCGACATACAGTTATCTGCTGAATACAAACCAGTTTATTAGCGATGCAGGATTTGGCATAGTCAATTTCTCATATCTGTATATGCTGGGCAGATTTATTAAGACACATTATATAGAAAAGTATACCACTGTATTTTATTGGGGAGGCTACTTTTTTGATGTTACCCTACTTTTCGCTTGCCATTATAGCCTGTCGTGGATTTTTGGTTTTGAGTTCACCTCGTTTTACTGCTACAATACAATCTTCATATTTGTCGGTGCCGTATTCCTTTTCATGGCATTCAAGAACATGTCTTTCTCCTCTCGAATAGTGAACTGGTTGGCAAAGCCTTGCCTTGCAGTCTATCTTATACATTTCAATGGATATATATGGCACAATGCTTGTCGGATCATTGATATTCCGTCCTACCATGGTATACAACTCATTGTGGTTGTTCTTTTAATTCCTGTGGTGATATATCTTGTTTGCGTAGTTATAGAGTTCTGCAGGATTCGATTATTTGGGAAACTTGAGAATTACATTGTCAGTCTTTTGTCATTAAAATGAAGAAACGTATTTTCATCGCTATGCACTATCTAGAGCTAGGGGGAGCTGAAATAAGTCTCATTGGGTTGCTCCAGGCTCTGGATTATTCCAAGTATGATGTGGACTTGTTCCTGTATTCTCATCAAGGAGAACTTATGCAATTCATTCCTAAGGAAGTGAATCTGTTACCAGAAATTCCAGCCTATGCACATATCGAGAAACCTATGATGGAGGCCTTTAGGCACGGCCAGTTTGGCATTGTTGTAGGAAGACTATTAGCAAAATTACGTTATAAACATTATAAAACGAAAAAAAGGCCTCAAGATATCACTGCAATATTCCAGTTTGTGATGAATAGTGTGATACCTTTCCTTCCCTCCCTGAAGAAATATGGAAAGTATGATGTTGCCATTAGTTTTCTCACCCCGCACAATATTGTTGCAAAAAAAGTGAATGCAAAGAAGATAATAGCGTGGATCCATACTGACTACAGTACAATAGATGTCAACGTAAATATGGAACTGCCGATTTGGAGTAGTTTTGATAAGATCATTTCAATCTCAGAAGAAGCAACAAAGGCCTTTGTACAGTGTTTCCCTTCGCTTGGAAGCAAAATAGAAATCATGGAGAATATTCTCTCTCCACAATTTGTCAGACAACGCTCTGAACTTATCCCGCAAGAAACAGTAGAAAGGGAAATGCCTCGGTGTCTGAATGAGGTTGTATTGTTATCTGTAGGACGTATAGTTTACCCTAAGAACTATGACAACATCCCTACTATTTGCAGGATTTTGTTGGAGGGTGGACAGAAAGTGAAATGGTACATAATCGGCTTTGGCATTGACGAGCAGTTGGTAAGGCAGAAGATTCAAGAGGAAGGTATGCAAGAGCATGTAATATTGCTGGGCAAGCGAACGAATCCATACGCATATATCAAAGCTTGCGACATCTATGTTCAACCGTCGCGCTATGAGGGAAAGAGCGTAACGGTACGCGAGGCACAGATGCTATGCAAGCCAGTGGTTGTGACTAACTATGCTACTGCAGCAAGTCAGGTGAGACATGGCGTAGACGGTATTATTGTACCGATGGACAATGAGGGATGTGCAAAGGGGATTGCTGACTTTGTCAAGGACAAAGCATTAAGGAGAGATATTGTCAGGAGCCTTGCTCATAATGATTACGGAAACGAAGGAGAGATTGAAAAACTATACGAAATAATTGAAACGGCATGAAGCAGAAAATAAAAGAGACCATATTCAGACTTTACCCATTGCCATACTTACTGAGATTCCTTAATCGCAGAAGACTTAAAAATAGTGATTTTACCATATTCAGCTCAAATTGCATGGGCGGGATTATCTATCATTTGCTGAACGCTAGATTTCTTTCTCCCACAGTCAATTTGCGTATTGATTCTAAGGACTTTATGAAATTCATAGCTGATATTCATTACTACTTGTCACTGCCGTTGGATTTCTATGATGATGCAAAGACACCTTATCCATTAGGAAAGCTGGGTGATGTTACTATACATTTCAATCATTATCATACAAGAGAAGAGGCTGTGGCCAAATGGGATGAAAGAAAAAAAAGAATAAACTGGGAGAATGTCTATGTACTCACAAATGACTTGGATGGTGTAACAAAAGAGGATATAAAGAGACTGGGTGATTTTCCTTGCAAAGCCATAATGGTCTTCACCAGCAAGGATTACGCAGATATTCCTTATACACGTAATGTTGGAAGCGAGAAACGCCTTCGTGGCATGATGAATAAAAGCTACATTACCGGTTTGTATGACTTTGAGACGTGGTTCGATTATACCAAATGGCTTAATACAAATGAAGAATAATCGTATATTATTCCTCGACTTTTTACGCATCATGGCCTGTATGATGATTATAGCCATGCATGCACCCATACCCGATACAGGGCTTAGCAGCATTGTGCTTTCTTCTGACAGTCTGTTAACGGCACCAGGTATCGGTCTGTTCATAATGGTGAGTGGTGCTTTGCTTCTTCCTGTAACAATACCAACAAAGGATTTTCTGTTCAGAAGACTTGGAAAGGTCGTAGTTCCTACATTAATATGGACACTGATATATTTTGCGGTGGCTCCATGGACTGAGGCGGTAGGGCGTGGAAATGGACTGTATGGTTTCATGTCGGTGCCTTTCTCAGCACAGTTCAATGGTGTGCTGTGGTTTATGTATATGCTGATAGGTCTCTATCTGCTGGCTCCCATTCTTTCAGCCTGGTTTGTCAGGTCCGGCAAGCGAGAGGTCGAGTTTTATCTCTTTCTGTGGGGTGTTACGCTATGCTATCCGCTGATACGCGGCTTCATAAGTGTAAACGAGAGCACGACAGGCATACTCTATTACTTTGGCGGCTACGCAGGTTATTTTGTCATGGGCTACTATCTGAAACAATATGGCGTCAAGGCTTCCTTATGGAAAATATCACCGCTATTTATCATCCCGCTAGGCGTTGCAGTTGTGATGAAAGTCGGGCATGCGAAGGTGGATTTCTACGACATGTTCTGGTATCTAAGTATACTGGTCGCCATGATGGGTGTGGGATGGTTCCTGCTATTCAGCCAATACACATCACAGTACAATGCAAATTCGCGATGGCATCGAGCGATTATGACCATCAGCAACAGTTGCTTCGGTATATACCTGAGTCACATCCTCGTTATGCGGAGTTTGCTGTGGCACTGGTCATTCTTACGTGAGTTGGAGGGGGGGCAACAGATAATAGCAACTACCATCTTGACATTTGCCATAAGCCTGTTGCTGACATTGTTGATAAGCCGTATGCCTGGAGGCACTTTTGTGACAGGGTGGAAACGAAAGTAAGAAAAAAGCAGAAGAAATCGAAATGATTCCCAAGACAATACATTACTGCTGGTTTGGAAAAAATCCATTACCAGCATTGGCCCAGAAGTGCATATCTTCGTGGCAGAAGTTTCTGCCGGACTATGAGATTAAGGAATGGAACGAAGACAACTTCGACGTGAACATCATTCCCTACACGCGTCAGGCTTACGAAGCAAAGAAATATGCATTTGTCAGTGACTATGCCCGTTTCTGGATTCTTTACCACTATGGAGGGCTGTATTTTGATACAGATGTCGAGATTATCAAGCCTATGGACGACATTATTGGACGAGGAGCGTTCATGGGACTGGAGAAAAAGGCCAGGCTTGACGGGAAACCGATGGTAAACCCAGGCTTGGGACTTGGGACAGAGCCAAATAACCGCTTTTATCATACGATGCTGGAAGACTATGCTGACAGAACATTTATACTGCCGGATGGAAATCTGAACACATCTACTATAGTAGAATATACAACAAGGCGGCTATACTCCGAGGGAATGAATGTGACAGTGGCCATGCAGGAGGTTTGCGGAATATGGATATACCCGGAACAGGTGTTCTGCCCGATGGACTCCACTACAGGCATTATAAGGATCACCCCTGAGACTGTGTCGGTACACCATTATGACTGTTCGTGGATAGACCACAAGAGTCTTCGGTTCAAACTTCATCTTTTGAAAAACCACATAAACCGAACGATTGACAAGCTTAAAAGATAATAGAATCCATGTTTGCTGTTTCTCCACTTTTATACACAAATTTTATTTTTATATCCATTTTGATTTTAACGCTAGTTGGTTACTCCAAAATGGCGGCCTACCCGGGCGACAGTGTTATTGACAGCTACGACCAGATGAAATGGATGGGGCTATTTATTGTTTTGCTGACCCTATTCCTGGGATTGCGTCCTTTAAGTCCAATATTTGCAGACACGATGAACTATGCCCAGCAATACAGGTTAATTCAGCAGGGTATAATCCTTAATCAGAATGCTTCAGAATGGTTGTTCAATTATCTGATATTTTTATATGCCCAGACTACAGATGTGGAATGGTTTTTCCTCACGATAGAAATACTGTATATCGTACCTATGTTTGTGGCATGCAGACGCCTCGTAGAAGACAGGGCTTACTTCCTGATGTTGTTTTGCATAGGGGCTTTCTCATTTTATACGTATGCCGTTAATGGCCTCAGGCAAGGCGTTGGCTGTAGCATTACCATGCTTGCATTGACGTATATAGGGAAAAGCAAACGCGACAATATCATCTTCGGCATTTTAGCCATTTTAGCACTGGGTTTCCACAAGTCTGTTGCGCTCCCATTGGCGGCAGCTGTCTATTCCTTGTTTTATAAGAATCCCCAAAGGCTCTTTTTCTTCTGGATAGTTTCAATAGGAATCAGTCTAGTTGCAGGAGGTGCAGTAGAAAACATCTTCAGCGGATTGGGGTTTGACGATCGTGTTCAGAACTATCTTGGAGACAATGCGGTTCTTGATGAGGGAGCAGTCTTCTCAAGGACAGGGTTCCGATGGGATTTCCTGCTGTATAGCGCAATGCCGATTCTGTTAGGATGGTATGTTGTTATCAAACGTGAATTGATGGACGACTACTATTACGTACTTCTCACAACATATATCCTGAGCAATGCATTCTGGGTGATGATCATCCGCGCTCCATTCTCTAACCGCTTTGCCTATCTGTCATGGTTCCTCTACCCGATTGTGCTGGCCTACCCTCTGATGCAATTTCCGGTGTTCAACCAACGGCATAGCCAAAAAGCAGCTATGATATTGATTGCACATTTCGGCTTCACTTTTTTGATGTGGATGATAGGAAAGTTATAACTATGGCACGAATATCCGTACTGATGGGCATTTATAATTGTGCTTCAACACTGGCAGAGGCGTTGGACTCACTGTATGCCCAGACATATCAAGACTTCATAATAATTCTATGCGACGACGGCTCTACCGATAATACGTATGCCGTTGCCGAACAGTATGCCACCAAGCACGATAATATCATCCTGATTAAGAATGAGTCCAACCAGAAATTGGCAAAGACACTCAACCACTGCCTAGAATATGCCGACACAGAATATGTGGCCCGTATGGACGGTGACGACATCTCAATGCCCACCCGATTTGAAAAAGAGCTCAGATTTCTTGACGAACACGATGAATTTGACTTTGTGAGCTGTCCGATGTTGTATTTTGATGAAAATGGGGTCTGGCGACGTGGAACAGCTGTCAAGATACCAACAAAGGAGAATTTCCGCCATGGTTCAGCGCCTTTTTGTCATGCACCCTGTATGATCAGGACTGAGGCGCTTGTTTCTATAGGAGGCTATAGGACGACTGAGGATGTTGAGCGTATGGAGGACTATGACCTATGGGCAAGGCTGATGATGAAAGGCTATAGAGGCTATAATCTGCAAGAACATCTTTATTCCATGAGGAATGACAAGAATGCATTCTCAAGAAGGAAAGTAAAGGACCGGTTAAGAAGTTTCATGACATCATCCAAGATAAAAAAGGAACTCGGACTTTCACATCCTTATCTCTCTGGAATCCCCGACCTGTTAAAAGCCCTTGTCCCCAATGTAGTTGTAAGAAAACTAAAGAAACGCAAATATGACCAATAGCAAGACTGCACCTTTTGTTTCCGTTGTAATTCCTGTATACAATGTCGAGAGATATATAGAGAGGTGTGCCCGCAGTTTGTTCTCGCAGACGCTAAGAAATATGGAATTCCTGTTCGTCGATGACTGCTCGCCAGACAAATCTGTAAGGGTTATAGACAGGACACTAGAGGATTTCCCTGAAAGGAAGAGGCAAACACGAATAATAAAAATGGCAAAGAACAGTGGTCAAGCTGCTGTCCGCAGCCGCGGAATAACGGAGTCAACGGGAGAATTCATCATACATTGCGATGGTGATGACTGGGTAGACAAAGGGTTATACGAAAAAATGTATTCGGAAGCTATACGCAGTAAAGCCGATGTGGTTATGTGTGATGAACTATGGGAATATGGCAATCATACCGATATACATGAATGTAATAACCTTCCGGAGAACTGTAAAGAGGCAGTCAAGGGCTGGTATCACCAGATTACCGGAATGTTTTGCCACAATAAGTTAGTACGCAGAAATATATATAAGGACAATGGACTTTTGCCTTGGAACGGACTGAATATGTGGGAGGATAACGGACTAATGACACGGGTAATGTATTATGGCGGTACACTCTCGCACATTGATGGGCAATACTATCATTATAATAAAGAGAACACATCTGCGATGACTTCTGCCTATGGCGAAAAGCAAGTCGCCCAAATGATTGCAATCGCAGAGCATCTTAACAGATTTTTCCAGACAAAGCCAGATGCTGCAGAATTCCAAAAGACAGCCATGGCATTCCAGTTCCTTGCAAAAATAAACCTGATTACATACACATGGAAGGGCTTGAAGCAATATAAGCACACATTCCCTGGCTCCGAACGTATCATATCAGAACTTGATATTAAAGCGTTTTCTCCAAAAGGTAAAATCCGTTTCTGGTTTGTCAGGTTGCATCTTACTTGGCTTTTCATCCTTATCTATAAATGCATCCGAGGGATTTCATCATTTAAGAAGGGAGTATCTTTGGTCTGTTAAATTCAGTCATTGGGTTGTACCATCATCGTAATCTCACAGGTTCTCCGAGTGCATTTATTAAAGGTAACTTAAATGTGTTTAACAAAAGATTTCAAAAAAATAAATGATATGGATAAAATTACTGTTACCTCACCGTTATTGCCCAATCTCGACGAGTTTAATGAAATGCTCAAAGAGATTTGGGCAAGCAAATGGGTGACCAACAATGGAAGTTTTCATCAGCAGTTGGAAAAGGCGCTCGCTGAGTACCTGAAGGTGCCTTATATCAGTCTTTTCACCAATGGCACACTGCCATTACTTACTGCTCTACAAGCGCTACGCATAACAGGCGAGGTTATAACAACGCCCTATAGTTTTGTGGCTACAACCCATAGTATTTGGTGGAACGGTTGCAAGCCGGTGTTTGTAGATATTGAAGAGAGCACCTGCGGTATCGATCCCAATAAGATTGAAGCGGCCATCACTCCTAAGACCACGGCCATCATGCCAGTGCACTGCTATGGTAGACCTGTGAACACTGAGGCAATACAAACAATCGCTGATAAATATGGACTTAAGGTTATTTATGATGCCGCCCATGCTTTTGGCGTAGAACAGAATGGCGAGAGTGTGTTGAACGCTGGTGATATGTCCACACTCTCTTTCCATGCAACAAAGGTTTATAACACTTTAGAGGGTGGAGCTCTGGTAATGCATGACGAGCAGACCAAAAAACGAATTGACTATCTGAAGAACTTTGGTTTTGCTGGGGAAACGGAAGTGGTGGCTCCTGGTATCAACAGTAAGGTTGATGAGGTTCGTGCCGCTTACGGTTTGCTAAATTTGAAGCAAGTAGATGAAGCCATAGCAAAACGTCAGAAAGTTGCCCGGAAATACCGGGAGGCTCTCCGTGATGTACCTGGTCTCCGTTTCTTCGAAGACATGCCTGATGTACGCCATAATTACAGTTATTTCCCTATCTTCATCAATGCTGAGGAATATGGAAAGACTAGAGATCAGCTTTATTTTGAGATGAGAAAAAAGGATGTACTTGGCAGAAGGTATTTCTACCCTCTTATCAGTACATTCAGCACTTATCGTGGGCTCCCAAGTGCAGCACCTGAAAATCTACCAGTGGCAACGCGTTTGGCTAACGAGGTCATCTGCCTGCCTATGCACCACGAGTTAAAAGAGGAAGATACCAATCGCGTGTTGGAATTTGTCATCAAACAATGAAAATAACGGTCGCTATACCCTGTTACAACTTGGAAGACAGAATTGCAAGATGTCTTGAATCTGTCATTTCGCAGGATTATCACGACGTTGAAATACTGATTATAGACGATGGGAGTACAGACGGTAGTGTAGGGATTATTGAAAACCTCATTAGGAATAATCCAGAACGGGATATCCGTTTGATAATCAACAAGAAAAATATTGGCCTTAATAAGGTACGCAATCTTTCAATTAGAGAAGCTCGTGGCGAGTATCTATATTTTATAGATGGAGATGACACAATTGAACCAGGTGCACTATCTCTGTTTTCCCGTACAATGGAAGAAAAAAATGTTGATGTCGTATGTGGTTCATTCAGGACGATAGATGTTGATGGTAGTACTATCCTTGTTGAAAAGCATTTTATAGAAGATACTTTTAGAGGTGATTTCGCTTATGCATCCTATATTGAGAAATATGTAAAGGGTTATTTTCTTGTGGCTGTGTGGAACAATTTGTATAATATAGACTTTCTGAGGTCGCATAATATATATTGTGCTACACATTATGAAAACTATGAAGACTGTTTGTTTACCTTTAAGGTTGTGCTTTGTGCCCAAAGTATAAGCTTTCTCAATAATATTACATATAATTATTGTAAATATCCAACTTCTATCAGCTTTAAAATAGTCGATTCATATTGGCTTAAGAATATAAGCGCTGTTATTGATTCCATTTTTGAAGTATACAGTGTCTTTTCGACTTCCCATAAAGACCTGCAGCAAATCCCGTATGGTATCAGATTTGTAATAAACTATATCTGTCTTACAAGTGGGTTATTGAAAAAAGGAATGGAATCACAAGTGGATCAAAAAGAAAAAACAAGCTTTCTTGTCTGGTTGCAAAAGCAATTTAAGAATAACAATATGAGCTTTAGAAAAATAGCAGGAGTATACAATAAACTATCATATTTAATATTGATTTCTCCTTTTCCTTATCCGCTGTTCCGTTTCTATTTTAGGCATTTAAAGACCATAAGCAAGTTAATTAACACATTTTCCAAGTAACTTTGGAGAATATATTATATACATATCAATGAGACAAAAGAAACTGATGCTCCTTGGAGGTCTCAGATATCTCCTGCCTGTCATCAAGGCTGCACATGAGCAGGGCTACTACGTGATAACAGCAGACTACCTGCCCAACAACATTGCTCACAAGTGGAGTGATGAGTATTGCAACGTCAGTATCATCGATAAAGAGGCTGTACTGAAAGAGGCTCAAAGGCTCCAGATAGATGGCATTATGTCATTTGCATGTGACCCGGGTGTTGTTTCAGCAAGCTATGTGCAAAACAGGATGGGGTTGCCGAGCTTTGGCCCCTTTGAGTCTGTCGAGATTCTCCAGAACAAAGACAAGTTCCGAGCATTTTTGGCTAAGAACGGATTCAATGTGCCGCAGGCAAAGGGCTTTGACAATGTTGAGGCTGCTATGGAGGAAATCTACTGGTATCCTTGGCCTGTGATAGTAAAGCCAACAGATGCTGCTGGCAGCAAAGGCGTGACCAGAGTTGACAAAGCAGATGACTTGAAGCCTGCTTTGGAGTATGCCATGGAGCATAGTATCTCTGGGCGTATAATTGTTGAAGAGTTTATTGATAAGCAGGGCTGTTCATCAGATACAGATAGTTTCTCTCAAGATGGTAAGTTGAAATTTGTCAGTTTCTGCGCCCAGCGCTTTGATGCAGAGGCAACCAATCCTTACACTCCGGCAGCATACTCATGGCCCTCCACCTTCACAAAGGAACAGGAAGCATATCTGACTTCTGAGATTCAGCGACTTATTACGTTGCTCAATCTGAAGACTGTTGTCTATAACATTGAGGTTCGAGTTGCCACTAATGGCAAGCCTTACATCATGGAATTAACACCTCGCGGAGGAGGAAACCGCTTGTGTGAAATGCTACGCTATGCAACAGGCGTAGATATGATTACGGCTATCACCCGTGCTATGGTGGGTGATCCTATTTTGGAACCCATTGAACAGAAACCTTATAATGGCCACTGGGCAGAGATTATTCTTCATGCAGACCAGAGCGGTGTTTTTGACCATCTGGAGATTAGCAAGGATCTGCCCGCAGAAATTGTGGAAGAAGATCTATGGGTTGAAAAAGGTGATAAGGTGGAATCATTCGAAGGAGCAAACAACGCTATTGGTACTCTGGTACTGAAGTTCCAGACAGCTGAAGAACTTGAAAAGGCTATCACAAACCAGCGAAACTGGCTGAAAGTAATTGTCAAATGAGAAAAGAAATAGGTAGTATATTCCCCCTATCGGATGCTGTTCTCTCGAAAGCAGAATCAGAGGATATACCATACAAGAGTGATCGATTATTCTATTCCCTTTGTCGTGAAGCCTTATATGACATAGCCAAAACGGTGAGTGGGATCCCGAAGAAAGTTCTTATACCGGCGTATACATGCCAGACAGTCATTACACCTTTTGAGGAAGCGGGTTGGCAATATGAGTTTTTTTCGATAAAGAAAGATTTAAGAATTAATATTCGGAGCTTGTTAGAAGCAAATGAAGAGTTTCATCCTTCATTAGTTGTGGTTCATCCTTATTTTGGAATGGATTTATGTAAAGAGGAAGTAGATACCCTTATTTCTTTAAAACAAACAGGTGTAAAGATTGTGCTAGATTTGACCCAATGCATCTTTACTGATAAAGAATATGATTTTGCTTCATTCATAGTTGCTAGCTATAGGAAATGGATGCCCATACCAGACGGAGGGTACTTAATAAATAAGACTGATACGTTACAATTTGAGCAGCCTGATCAAGAGAATAATGAGTTCTCTGAAAAAGAGAAAGCTGCAATGTACCTTAGAGGTCAGTATTTTGGTAATGGGCAACAGCGTACAAAAGATATATCAATTCGACTGAGTAAGGAAGCTGACAACATAGCAGAGAGCAATATTATCCCTCATAAAATGTCTCAAGTTGCGTATAATCTTATGAATGATGAAGATATAGAGAATAATACAAATAGGAGATTTGCTAATTATACATATTTGTCCAATAGAATTGTTGAAAGCCAGAAAGTGAAAAAAGTCTGCGTTAATATCTCAGAAGTGACAACAGCACCGCTTTATTTCACAATCTATGTTCAGAACAGACAAGAATTACAAAAACTGCTCGCAAAAGAAGCAATATATGCTCCTGTGATTTGGCCGGTTGAGGACGAACAAGTCTTGATAGATGACGATGTGAGGTATATATACAACCACCTTTTGGCAATCCCATGTGATCAAAGATATGATGAGCACGATATGCAGAGGGCTGTTGAAATCATTAACAATTATTGATTATGAAGGAAAGAATAGCTATTATAGGGGCGAATGAACCCTTAATACCTTTTTATAGACAAGCCAAAGCTCTAGGATATGAAGTTATTGGTATTGCTATAGAGAAGGGTGCTGTCTGTAAATCATATTGCGATAGGTTCTATCCCATATCATTTGCAGATAAAGACCAAGTGGTTGAAGTGTGCAGAAAGGAAAAAGTGGATGGCATAATTTCTTTCTCTTTGGAATCGGCTTTACCAACAGTAACGTATGTGGCAAATAAACTGGGACTTGTCAGTAATTCTGAAGAAAGTATAAAACTCACTCAGAGCAAATTTGCACAGCGACAGGCATTGGAAAAGGCAGGAATACCAGTTCCCAAATATTATCTTATAGAAAGCGAATCTGATTTAGAAAGGGTACAATGCCGTTTCCCCGTCATTGTAAAGCCTGTAGATAGCGGAGGTAGCCAAGGTGTCGGGAAGGTTGAAAGTCCGGAGAAACTGGTTGAAGCCTATCATTATGCAATATCATATTCCCGAACGTCAAAGGCAATTATTGAGGAGTTTGTTGATGGCAGGGAATTTAGTGTAGAATATATTAGCCATCAAGGAAAGCATTATTTCCTTCAGATTACTGATAAAGTCACCAGTGGGGCTCCTCGATTTGTAGAGATGCAGCATCATCAGCCAGCAGACATTCCCCCATCTGTTTGGTCAAGAATACAAGAAATGGTAGAGGGTGCACTAACAGCGCTTAAGATTGAAAACTCGGCTAGCCACACTGAGATAAAATGGAATAGCAATGATGAGCTTTATATAATTGAAACAGGAGCCAGGATGGGCGGAGATTTCATTTCATCCGATTTAGTTCGTTTGTCAACAGGCTATGACTTTGTTGAGGGCGCTATAAAGCTGGCAATAAACAAATTTGAGACGCCATCATTCACAAAGAGCATGAACAGTGGGGTCTATTTCTATAGTAAATTGGCCCCTGAAATTGGCGAGATAATTAAGAATCACGAAAAATGGCCGGAAATTGTGGAGTGGGATTACTCTGATGAGCCTCTGATGGAGGTAAAGAGTAATGCTGATAGAAGAGGTTATTTTATATATCAGAAAGAAATCGGAAGATTTCACGAATAACGCATTAATAATATGGAAAGAACAGTGTATTTCCGAGCATTTGAGCCGGAAGATGTAGAGAAAGTCCATCAATGGAAAAATAGCGATGAGCTAAATGAGTTGACCGTTGGGCTGAATAAAAAAACGACTATGGAAGATGATTTGAGATGGCTAAATAGTATTAAGGATCATCATCCATATTATGCTTATTGGGCAATATGTGCCAAAGAAACTGATAAATTAATAGGCTATGCATCCTTGACAAACATTCATTATATTAATAGTTCTGCTGAAACTGGAGCTATTATGATAGCAGACCATGATTATAATGATGGTACTGCGTGGATTGAATCAGTACTGTTTCTATTTGAGTATGCATTTGAGCGCTTGAATCTTCATCGTGTTTATGGACATTCTTTGGTTGGTCATAAAATGAGCAATATGATAGAACCTCTTATGTTTATGCTACAAGAGGGTGTTCTTCGTCAAGCTGCATATAAGAATGGTAGATATTATGATGTTAGCTATGCAGGTATCCTTAGGGATGAATATTTTGCCCATAAGGAGGCAGGAGATTATGAAATGATGGCAATTATTCGTAGATTGAAACAACTAAGAAAGAAATGAAGGCTTTTTTATTTCCTGGTCAGGGATGCCAGAAAGAGCATATGGGTAAAGACCTATATGAAAACTTCCCAAAGGCGAAAACTATTTTTGAGCAAGCAAATGAGATATTAGGCGAGCGTTTCTCTGATACGTTGTTTAGTGCGTCAGAGGAGTTGCTGATGGATACTCGCTATACTCAGCCCGCTATATTTATATATGAATGTGCCCTCGCTATGGGGCAGGATGAAATCAAACCAGATTGTGTGGCAGGACATTCTTTAGGCGAATATGCGGCTTTAGTTACTGCAGGTGTACTTTCTTTTGAGGAAACCTTGAAGTTTATTAAGATCCGAGGGCAGGTATTCTATGAAGCATTCCAGAAACATCCCAGTGCTATGGGTGCAATTATTGGTATTCCTGATGAGCTAGTTCTTGATGTATTGAAGCAAGTTGGTGATGAAGACAACGAGAACCTCTACATTGCCAATTATAATGGTCCAGGCCAGTTAGTAATCACAGGTGCTCGATTGAGTATAAAGAAAGCTTGCAAGATACTAAAAGAGATGGGAGCCAAGCGTGCGTTAGTTCTTCCGATGAAGGGCGTAGGTCATTCCCCCAATTCTGCAGAGGAAGGTGAGATCCTGGGTGCAGAACTGAGAAAACTCAACTTTAAGGATGCTCAAATCCCCATTTATCAGGATGCTGATGGGGAACCACACACCAATGCTCAGGAGGTTCTGGAAAACCAGATCAAACTGATGACTTATCCAGTACAGTGGACAAAGATTACTAATCGTATGGATGAGGATGGCGTGAAAGCGTTTTATGAGTGTGGTACTGATGACACACTTCAGAAGATTGTCAAGCGCATGAAACCAGATTCTTTGGTGACTTCGCTTATACATATCCCTTCATATGAGGGTAAAGTACATGATTTCTCAATTATTAATAATTAATTTAATAGGTATCAAAATGGATTTAAAAGAATTTATCGAGAATTTTGCAGCAGAGTTTGATGAGACCCCAGAAGAAGCTTTTGCCCCTGAAACGGAGTATAAGAACCTTGAAGAGTGGAACTCTCTGACAGCTCTTTCTATTATTGCGATGGTAGACGACAATTACAACAAGACTATTACTGGCGCAAACCTCCGTGCTTGTACTACTATTGAGGATTTGTTTAATTTTGTAGCTGCTTTATGATGAATCCCTTCTCACTTGAAGGCAAAACCATCTTGGTGACAGGTTCCTCTTCCGGCATAGGAAGAGGAATTGCCATCGAGTGTTCCAAAATGAAAGCGAAGGTTGTCCTAAATGGTAGAAATGAGGAACGACTGAAAGAAACTCTCGGCATGATGGAAGGAGATAATCATCAGATTATTGTTGCAGATATCTCCAAACAAGAAGAAATTGACCATTTGGTAGCAAATACTCCACTTCTTGATGGATGCGTGTTGTGCGCAGGTATTCCTCAGGTATGTCCCGTGAAACATTTCAAGAGAAGCGATATTGATGATATATTTAGTGTTAACACGATAGCGCCCATTATGATTACATCAGGTCTCTTAAAGAAAAAGAAGATACGTAAAGGGTCATCTGTTGTTCTGATAGAGTCAATATCTGGAGTATTTGTTGGTACTAAGGGTGATGTGTCATATAATGCTTCAAAAGCAGCATTAAATGGTTTTTTAAAGGGGGCTGCATTAGAGTTAGCCAGTCAAGGCATACGAATAAATGCAGTTAATCCTGGTTTAGTACCAACCAACATTTTGAATCTTACAAACGAGATGTTTGCAGAGAGTCATCATACAGATATTATGATGGAAAGCTATCCCTTGAAGCGTTATGGTACCCCAGAAGATATAGCTTATGGTTGTATCTACCTTTTATCAGACGCAGCTTCATGGGTTACAGGAACGAACCTTGTAATAGATGGAGGTTATTTGTTAAATTAAGTTGCTGATGAAAATTAATTTAATTGAACTGTTTGAGGATTCAGTCAGAAAATATCCTCAGAAGGTAGCAGTAATAGATAAGGACAGAGAGATTACCTTCTCTGATCTTAGGCTTCAGGCTATGACATTGGCACAGAAGATTATCTATGGTAGCGCCTGTCAGAACAAGCCAATTGCCGTGTTCCTTGATAAATCGATAGAGAGCGTATATTCAGACCTCGGAATTATCTATTCAGGAAATTTCTATATGAATCTGGATATCAAGACTCCTGCTGAGCGTATCAGTAATATTCTGAAACTGGTGGAGCCTCGCTATATCATCTCAACAAGTAAGCAGATAAAGAGTATTGAGGCAATCATTCCCGATACGACAGGTGTTATTCTACTTGATCAGGATGATATAAGGGTTTGCCTTGATGAGGCTTACGTTTTGGATAGACTTTCTACCATTATTGATACAGATCCTTCTTGTATTATTAACACCTCTGGTTCAACAGGAACTCCTAAGGGCGTAGTTTTGAACCACAAAAGTTTCTTTGACTTTACAGAATGGGCGATTGATACTTTCAAGTTTGAGAATGATTTGGTGATGGGATCTCTTTCGCCGATTGTTTTTGATATTTATAGCTTTGAGCTGTGTATGTTGATGGCAAAGGCTAGTACCTTGGTAGTTCTGCCAGGTAATCTTGCTGCATTCCCCGCTAAGATTCTCGACTTGTTAGAGAAACACAAGGTGAACTTCTTGTTCTGGGTACCCACCATTATGGTGAATATTGCGAATATGGATCTGCTCTCAACTTATAAGTTGGAGAACCTGAAGACCGTTTGGTTTGCAGGAGAGGTGTTCCCTACCAAGCAATTTAATTATTGGCATCGTCATTTACCTCAGACAACATTTGCAAATCTGTATGGTCCCATTGAGATTACACTCGACTGCACTTATTATATTGTAGATAAGGAGATTCCTGATGAAGAACCACTGCCTATTGGTTATGCTTGTCGCAATACGGATATCATTATCCTTGATAGTGATGACAAGGCTGTAAAAGAACCGAATGTAGAAGGTGAACTATGTGTTCGTGGTACATCATTGGCTATGGGCTACTATAATAATCCAGAGAAGACAGCCTTGGCATTTGTTCAGAACCCATTAAATAAGGCTTATCCGGAGGTTATTTATCGCACTGGTGATATTGTGTGCTACAATGAAGAAGGTCTGATTATGTTCAAGGGCAGAAAAGATAATATCGTTAAGCACATGGGGTATCGTACTGACCTTGGCGAGATTGAGCATGTGATTATCAATACTCTGAAGTTGGTGAAGAATGGATGTATTGTTTATAATCAGTCAGAAAAGGAAATTACACTCTTCTATGAGTCAGAACAGGAGATTCCTGCTTCAGAGTTCCGCAAGAAGATTGGTCAGGCCCTGCCCAAATATATGATTCCTACCGTTTATAACCATCTGGAATTGCTTCAGCGCAATACCAACGGAAAGATTGATAGATTGTATTACAAGAATTTGGTGAATGGATAACCATATTGGCAGGATGAGATTGAATATTATATTCTTTGGAGAGGATTCATTTAGCGATGTTATTCTGAATTCGCTTATTGATGCTGGTCATCAGGTAAAATTGGTAATTACTCCATATTATGAAAACCTGATTTATAAAAAACTGGAATACACATGCTCTGAAAAACAAATCAGGTTTGAGCGATGTAAGAAGATAAACTCTGAAGAAACATGCCAATTGGTTAGGGATGCAAATCCAGATTTATGTGTTATATCACACTTTGAGCGACTGATTAAGAAAGATCTGTTAAAAATACCAAAGTTGGGTTTTATAAATCTTCATCCATCATTATTACCAGAGTACCGAGGTATGTCACCTCAGCACTGGCCTATCATCAATGGAGATAAGGAAGCAGGCATAACAATCCACTATGTGGACGAAGGGACCGACACAGGAGACATCATTTTGCAGAGGAGGTTCCCACTCCGAGGCAATGAGTATGTGAAAGACTTGCAAAAGATGTGGATGAGGGAGTATAAGACGATTATGGTAGAAGCCATCGATAAATTATTGAATGGCGATGAAACCATTAAACAATCTCATCTTGAGGGTAGTTATCACGGCAGATTGACAGAAGAGGATTGCCAAATTGATATTAATGGTACAGTTCAACAAGCATATAATTTGATAAGGGGTGTTTCAATGCCATATCATGGTGCTCAAATAGGCAATATTGTTGTTTGGAAAGCTCATTTTTATGAAGGTTCAGATACCCATAGTCTACCTATAGGTGTTCATTTGGAATCACCAATTGGTAATGTTATAAAATTTAAAGATGGAATATTATTTATCGACAAATACAAGCAATTATGAAAGAAAAGATTATTGAAATTTTAACAGAACTCAGGCCAGAGTTCGATTTTACAGAGGATGTTAACTTCATAGAGGAAGGGATGCTTGATTCCTTTGATGTAGTATCTCTGGTTGACGAAATAGAATCAACATTTGGAGTAGCTATTAGCGGAACAGATGTGATACCTGAAAACTTCTGTAGCATTGATGCAATAAGTGATACAATTAAGAGGAATCAAAAATAATCATGGTTACAAAATTCTCAAATAAAAGAATATCTGCGATTTATTCTGTATTGCCATTTAACGAGGTGGACTTTATGGATGAATCGGGCAACTATTCCTTTTCAGAAGCTCAAATGAAGAAATTAAAGAAAGTAATGGGCTTTGGAACAAGAAGAGTGGCTAAATTAGGAGAAACTGTAGGGGACTATGCGACCTATGGTATAGAGGCAATGTTGAAGAATGGTGTGTTTAAGGAAGAAGAAATAGGAGCAATTATCGTAACAACAACATCTCCTGATCACTTTATTCCGCCTATTTCAAACATTGTCCAAGGCAAGTTTAACTTTGATGAAGATACGGTATGTATTGACATCTCTCAAGGGTGCTGCGGATACACTGTAGGTTTGACCTATGCTTTTATGACTCTGAACTCGTTGGAGAATAAAAAGGTTCTTTTGATAGCGGGTGATATGCTAACTGCTAGAATTTCAACAAGAGACAGAGCAAGCAGACCTATTAATGGTGATGCAGTTACTATTAGTTTGATTGAAAATACAAATGACGATAACACTGTATGGTGTTCCCTTAAGAATGATGGTAAGGATGCCTTTGCAGTTTATATCCCAGCTGGAGGCACGCGAATGGCTATTACGCCTGAGACAACCAAGGAAGAAGAGGATGAGTTTGGCAACTGGCGCGGGAAGCAGCATCTTGTGATGCAAGGCGACTTGGTGTTCAATATTATCATTAATATGACACCAGTCATGATGGAAGAGTTGCTTGCCAAGTCTGGTGACAAGATGGATGACATTGATTACTTTGTATGCCATCAGTCGAGTAGTTTTACCTTGAAAAAGCTGGCACAACGACTCGATGTTACAGAGGAAAGATTGCCTCGTGATATAGTCCCCAAGTATGGTAATAGCAGTAGTGCAACCATTCCTGTAACGATGTGTGAGCATTGCGATGATTTCTTTGCTGATGGTAAAAAGAAAAAAATCATGTTTGCAGCATTTGGAACAGGTATGTCATTAGGCGCTGTGTTGATGGATTTGGACAAACCAATTTGTAAGATACTGGATTATCCTCATGCGAATGATTGAAGTTGAGAGGTTTGTTAATTCAAGGTTCACATCTAACACGTATATTATCTCTCATCCAAAACATGACGATGTATGGATAGTAGATCCTGGTGATACTGATAATGTCTTTGAGTGGATGAAAATTCATTTAAAGACATCAATAAAGGGTATTCTGCTCACACATGCACATTTTGATCACATCTACGGGATGAATGCGATTCTTTCTCAATATCCTCAGTGTGTGGTCTATATCGCTAATGATTATGGACGTGAGGCATTGCATAATCCCAAAACAAATGGCTCGAAATATACAGAAGAGGGGCCAATTATAATTGACGGAAATGCCCAGATTGCATATTATAAAGACAAGATGCAGTTATGGGATGATGTGGAAATGAGAACCATTAACACGCCTGGCCATTCGGATGATTCCCAGTGTCTTTTAGTGGAAGGAATGTTGTTCACGGGAGATACATTGATTAAGGATGTGCGAACTGTAACAAAGTTGAAAGGCGGAGCTGTAGGGAAATTGAAAGAAACGATAGATAAGATATCTTCGTTTAAAGGTAACACCCTGATAATCAAACCAGGGCATGGCGATGAATTTGAATTGGACGAATATAATTTAAGTAAAATGAATTATACCCCCTTAAATAGTTAAAGATTATGTCGGCAAAAATGAAACATGATATGAGAGCAATCCTCGGTGAGGATTTCTTCAAAGAGGAGGTGAAGTGTGATTACCTGATTCCTGCTTATATGAAAAAAAGTTGGGCCATACAACTTGATTTGTATTTAACCATTGCTGAGATATGCCGTAAACACGATCTTAAGTTCTTTTTGTTTTTTGGCGGTTTAATAGGTGCGGTTCGTCATGATGGTTTTATTCCATGGGATGATGATTTGGATGTCGCTATGCCGAGAAAAGATTACGAGGAGTTTATCAAAGTGGCACCTAAAGAATTGGAATATCCTTATTTTTTAAGGACTCCATTTACTGATCCAACATGTCTTTATCCCGTTATTGATATCATAAACAGCGAAACAACTTTTATTCCCAAATTATTTAGAAGAAATGGGTTTAATATGGGGGTTGTTGTTGATATTTTTCCAATTGACTACTGCTACCCAGATAAAGTTGAAAATGAATGGCAGCAAATATTAACTTACTATTTGCATTGTACAAACTTTATGAAACGGGGGTGTAAAGAGTTAAATGAGAGACAGAAGAATGATTTGGTTAAGTATTTCACTTCAGATCCTTATGCTTCTTTTAATAAGTTACATACTATTGGGGCTACACCAAATAACGAAGAAAGTGAATACATGTTCATTTGTAATGCTCTACCCTATGATTATAAAAGATTAATTTGGCCATCACACTGTTTCGAAAAAAGTATTAAACATAAGTTTGAGAATATGGAAGTTGACATTCCAATTGGATATGATGAGATCCTAACTAAAACGTATGGCAATTATATGAGTTATCCCCCAGTTAAAGAAAGAGGGGCAAAGAATACGCAAATTTTTTTCGATCCCGATAAACCGTATACGTTCTATACGGACTTAAGTGATGATGAATTGGAACGAGCTATAGGAGTAAAATAACTATAATAATGGATAATCAATCAATTCAGACTACTGGCGGAGTTTTACATCCGGCAGATATTGAGTTCATTAATAATTGTATCTGCGAAGTGTTTGGCTGTGAGCCAGATGACATCTCAGAACTGCAGCCATTACAGAAAGGATTATCGAACTCTGTATTATCATTTCGATATAACGGCGGAAAGTATGTTTTCCGCTACCCGGGTTTAGGTTCCGAAATACTCATTGACCGCGGACGTGAATCCATTATCCAAAAGCAAATTGAAGATGCAGGGGTTGATACATCTTTGGTCGCAATGAGTGTTCGATACGGATGGCGAATATCTCACTATGTTCAGACACGTACATTTCAATATCATGACGTGAATGATATGGTTCGAGGCATTCTTCAGTTAAGAAAGCTTCATGCAGTGAAACCTAAGGTTAGATGGGAGTTTGATATAAAAGAGAAATGGGAATCTATCCGTGACCTGACCCCTGGTGACAAGTATGGTGAAAACTTTGCCCAATTCCCAGAGTTTAAAGAGATAAAGGAACGCATCTACAAGCTGTACGAACTTGCAAAGAAGGATGGTATTAAGAAATGCCTAACTCACGGTGATTGCCGTGATGAAAACTTCTTGATTAGCGACAATGAAATCCATCTGATTGACTGGGAGTATGCTGGTTTTGGTGACCCAGGCTTTGATTTAGGTACTTACGTATGCGGGGGTGACCACTCAGAGGAAGAGGTTGATAGAATCCTCTTTACCTACTTTGGAAGAAAACCAACGCTAAAGGAACAACGCCATTTCTATGCTTATATATCAATATCCGGTTTCTTTTATATGCATTGGACAATGTATAAAGAGTCGCAAGGTCAAGAAATAGGATATTTGAAGCCTCTATGGTATCATTTTGCGAGAGAGTATAGCAAGAAGGCCCTACCATTATATAACGAATAAAACGAAATAGATATGACATATATCGTGCTAGTAGCAGGTCAAGGCAAGAATCTTCAGCCTTTGACATTGAGCCATCCAAAGACCCTTTATAAGTTGGATGGAAAAACCACTGTCCTCCAGCGACTTGTTCGTTCAATCAGGAAACATGACAAGGAGGCTGAGATTGTAGTGGTCGTTGGCTTCATGTACAGGCATATAAAGAAAGAACTAGAAGATGACAATGTGGCATTTGTTCATAATCCATTCTATTCAGTCACAAGCTCAATGGGCTCTCTTTGGTTTGCAAAGGCATACCTTCAAAGAGAGAACGTGACTATTATCAACGGAGATATTGTGATGAGTGATCAACTCATGAACGAGGTCATTTGTGACCATACCGATGTGCCATACGTTTTGATGGATAGCACTCGGACTGATGGTTATAAGTATAATGTGCAAGTACAAGGAGATAAGGTCTGCGTAATGAGTAAGAATCTTACCGAATTCCTTGGAAACTATGCAAGTGTTACTAAACTTGATGCTGTTTCATCCCGTTTCGTGCTGGAACAACTTGACCAGATGGTGAATGAAGGCATGTACAACCTTTTCTTCGAAGACGCCATGGTTCAGATGATATTCGATAAGAATTTTGAGCTATATTACAAAGATATAAAGGATTATCAATGGACAGAGGTTGATAATGTAGATGATTTGCTGAAAGCACGTCAGATTCAAGTTGAAAGCGAAAATTAAGTTGAAAAAATGAATTACGTTATTATTTTAGCAGGTGGTATCGGTAGTCGCCTTGGCGCACAGGTTCCTAAACAGTTTGTGGAGGTCCTTGGTAAGCCAGTGATAGCCTATACCATGGAACATTTCCAGAGACATCCAAAGATTGATGCGATTGAATTGGTATGTGTTGATGGCTATCAAGACCAACTAAAGGCAATCACTGAGAAATACGGTATAACTAAATTACTCAAGATAGTCAAAGGTGGCTCTGAATATGAGCGTTCAATCATAAACGGTGTAGCTGGGCTTGAGGGTATTGCGAAACCTAATGATATTGTTATGATTCATTGGGCAGCATCACCTTTCCTTTCGGAAGAAATGATTACTGATAATATTCGCGTATGTAAGAAAAAAGGTAACGCTATCACTGCAAGTTATTCTTATCTTCTTTATGGTACTAATAATGGCGAATGCGCTAAGAAGTCTATTAATCGGGAATCTTTTATGACGCTATCGGCTCCCCAATCTTTTTTGTATCACGTAATTGTAGATATTTACAATCAAGTTGAAGAAAGGAAAATGTTTAATTATGTAGAAGCGCATACTCCTGCATTTATGGCAGAATTAGGAATCCCAATATACTTCTCCAAGGGTAGTCATACAAATATCAAAATAACCACGATGGAAGATATAGATCTATTTCTTGGTTACTTGTTGGCTAAAAAGTATAAAAATGAAAATCCTGATGAATGTGTTTAGCAATCGTAAGAAGCCAATTTTGACGTATTGCAAGAAAAAGTAAAATGATATACCTTTGCACTGACATTTTAAATTTCAATTATGTTCAGTAGCAAAGATTTTGAAAAATGCTGGTTTTTGTACCAGAGTGAGGGTCTACCTTACAACCTCTCCATTGAGGAGTTTTGCCTTAAACAAGGCGTACCGGTAAACCATGACAGTAAGCACTCAATTGCTTTTTAGGTGATACAATAATAAATAGCTACCTTTGCGCCATTAATTCAAAAATATGAGTCATGGCAAGTAGCAAAGACTTTGAAAAAATATGGGAAAGCTATCAGGAGGTTGTAAAGACCAAGGATGTATCGATAGTGGACTATTGCCAACGCAACGGCATCGTCTATTCCCAGTTCCAGCAATGGTACAAAAAACACGTGAGCGGAGTCAACATCATTCCTGTATCGGATTCACAGCCTCAGGAGAATTCTACATCGGCTATTCAACCGGCTCGACAAAAGCCACGACTATCAGGCAGTGTAGGCGCAAAGGTGTTGTATGTGAACATCGAGTTTTCCAACGGTCTGAAGGTATATCAGAAATCCATAGACTACAACCGCCTAAAGCATCTTGTAGAGAAACTGGAGGATCTATGCTAGCCATTACTGGTGCGACAAGGTTATATTGTGTATCAGGCTTCACCGATATGCGCTATGGTAAGTATGCGCTGGCCAATGGATGGAAAGCCATTATCTGGAGAGCCTCGAAAGGGAGTCCTCCCCATCATTGTCTGATATGGAACGTCAGGATTACATAGACCAGATAAATGACCTCAAGGCTACAAACGAGCGCTTGCTGGATATGATAGACACCTTGAAGCAGACGCTTGATACTGTCAGTGCGAGTAACAGGCGTAATGAGGAACTAGTTAAGAAGTTGACGGATCAGATTGAGTTGCTTCAGAAGATGGTTAAGGATTTGCAAGACCGCAATAATCGTCATAACAAGCATGCTTTCGGCAAAAGCAGCCTGAAGAAGAACAAACGTACCGAAGAAAAGGCAAGCCGTGAGGAGGAAAAGGATGATTATGACGGGAGCCATGATGCTTCAAATCATGAGGAAGAGAAAATTGACCAGACCAAAGTGAAGTCTGAGCATCTTGACAGTGAGCGCGCTAAACGTGAAAACTATACAAAGATGAATGCAGCCAAGGTCACTTTGCTTCTCTGTGACACAGTCAATATCCCTGAGGGCATGCGTTTGATAGGTTTCAAGGAAATTAATGAGTTTGATAAGATCAGCTATATTGAATGCGTATCCTATCAGGTGGCCATCTTGGAGGATGAGTTTGGTGTGCGGCACGAATACTTCGTACCTGCTGATACAGAAAAGGCAGCTGGTCGTCGTCCTCATCTGAATACGATGCCAGGTACCCATGGCACTCCTGAGTTTATTGCAGACATGGCAGCGGACATTTATCAGATGCATACTCCTAACTATCGTGAAGGCATCCGCATGGAGATGGATAAGTTTACCTGCTCTGACAATACCCGAATGAACTGGTTGAAGAAGGGTGCCATGATGCTGAAGCCGATGCTTGAGCTGCTGAAGATGAAACTTTTAAAGGTCGGCTCTTTCCTGAATATAGATGAGACCTGGTGCAGGATTAGGATTAAGATAAAAGGTGACGGGACTAAGCTTGGGCACTACTTCAAAAAATACATCTGGATATTGATAAACAAGATAGAACAAGTAGCCTACTTCCTGTATGATAATGACGAGAACGACAGTAGGGGATATCGCCCGATCAGTAGTTTCCTTTCAGGATTTAAGGGCACGATAGAGTCTGATGCATACGTTGTTTACAAACAACTGACCAAGGAACATCCAGACATATTACATTGTATATGCTGGGCACATGTCCGAGCCAAATTCCAGTATGCTCTTGAAATCAGCAAGGAAGAAGATGCTGCCTGGTATCGGAATCAGATAGACTATCTGTATCTGGTGGAAAGTCAGAACATCATCAATGAACTCACGGCGGATAAAATAAGAGAAAGACGCGAGAAAAAGGATATCACTGATACCCTGACTGCTCTGTATACCCATGCGAGGAAGGCTCTCCGCAATAAGGGTAAGAAGTATAGTGACCTGATGCTACAAGCATTGAATTACATGCTTAACAGCTGGAGTGAACTCCAGAACTATCGCAAGGATGGTCGTTATACAATAGATAATCTGCCTGCCGAACGTGCTATCCGTCCTTTCACTGTCAGCAGGAAAAACTCATTGCACTACAGTAGTGAAGAGGGTGTAGAGATGGCTATGATCTATTTGACTGTCATCGAGACTGCCAAAATGTGGGGTCTCCAGGTCAAAGAGTACCTTGCACATGTCTGGCGTGAAATAATGAGCGGCAATACCAACTATGAGGAATTGACCCCAGAAATGGTGATTGCCAAGCAAAATAGTTAAAACTTAGTTAAAAACAAGAAATCTCAAAATCGGGATGCCCTATGCTTAAAGGACTTCCGAAGCAATTGAGTGTTTACATTTCAGTTGATTATGGAGACAAGAGAGTATTTTGAGAAAGTGATGCAGGACTACAACCAGAACCGTAATGGAAGGAGCCTGCGTAAGTATTGCAAGGATGAAGCAGTGGATTACAACTGGCGCATGGATTTCAAGAAAA
>JAEEGL011491936.1_pt1 | contig 38515 bp, 37 predicted proteins | sample 9134231 | NCBI WGS metagenome assembly JAEEGL01 (sample SAMN16246548, study PRJNA631951) | gut metagenome | biome: gut microbiome; feature: rumen; material: fiber-attached | host: Bos | place: Iran: Karaj | collected 2018-10
AGACCTCTACGAGGTGCTTTTCCAGACGGCGGAAAGCTTCCTCTTCCGGGATGCAGGTATCCGTTACACGGTTGTAGTGGTTGTCCAGGAGTTCCTGCTCCTGCTTGGGCGTGAGGTCTCTGTAACCGGGAACCCTGTAATAGTGGCTGTGGGCCACCAGGTTCATAATGTCTTCTTCCAGGTTGTTGGCGCTGCAGCAGACAAAGGCAATCTTGTCCTGGCGGATCATTTCGGCCAGGGAGAGGCCCAGTTCGGCGGTACTCATGGCACCGGCCATGGCGAGAAACATTTTGCCACCCTTATTGAGGAGGTCTTCGTAGGCCTTGGCGGCGTCTACCAGCGAGGCAGCGTTGAAATGACGGTAATGATGGGTAATGAATTGAGAGATAGGTCCCTTTTCCATTTCTTGAAATAGTGTTTCCTCAGGCGAAGCCAGTCTTTGGCTTCCAACCTTCGGATTAGCTGCAAAATTAGGAAAAAAAGACGAGAAACGCTATATTTGCAGCCGATTTTGGAAACAATACTTACCATGACTCTCGAAAAGATCAATGAAATTGTGAAAAACTTCCTGGTGGAAGATCTTGAAATAGATGAAGAGAAAATCTGCGGTACCGCCCGCCTCAAAGAAGATCTGGGAATAGACTCCCTGGAAGTGGTGGATGTGGTGGTTCTCGTGGACGACCAGTTCGGATACAAGATGAAGCCCGAGGATTTCCGTACCCTGATAACCTTGGACGATTTCTGTCATTTTATCCAGGATCACGTAGAGTAATTACGGCGTGACAGATACCCGCAGTATAGACATAGACAGCATAGTGCTGCAGCAGCCACCCTTCCGCTTCGTGCACAGGCTGGATTCTTTCTCCGAGGAGGAGTCTGTAATCACCTTCACCCCGGGGGATGGGAACCTGCTGATGGAAAACGACTGTCTGAGTGCCGCCGGGCTCATAGAGCATATGGCCCAGGCCAATGCCGCCCGGATGGGGTACTACTGCGTTTACATCCTGAAAGCTCCCGTGGACATTGGCTACATCGGCCAGGTAAAGGATTTTACCCTTCACCGCCTGCCCAGGGCCGGAGAACGGCTTACCACAACCGTTACCCTTAAATACGAAGTGTTCAAGGTGTCTCTTTGTGACGTGGTGGTTCGCTCCGGGGAAGAAGTGCTGGCCAGCGCAACGTTAAAAACGGCCATAAAATGAAAACGGGCATTGTCGGTACAGGTCTGATAACCCCGCTGGGAACCTCTCCGGAGGACGTTTTCTCTGCCATCCGGGAGGGAAAAAGCGCCCTGTCGCTGCATCCGGGTTTTCCGGAACCGTTCTTTGCTTCGCTGTTTCCCCGTCCGGCCGATAAGGAAAGCTTTTTCGTCCGGATTGCCCTTCAGGCCGCGGAGTCGGCCATCCGGGAAGCCGGTATAGACCCCGGGGACCCTTCCACAGGTTTGGTCCTTTCCACCATCAAGGGGGAAATCGAGCAGATAGACCAAAAAGATGTTTCCCTGGCTGCCACGGCCGCTCATCTGGCCGCCGGTCTGGGGGTAACATCCTCTCCCATAGTGGTTTCCAACGCCTGCATTTCGGGGGTGGCTGCCCTCGTACAGGGAATGAGAATGATCCGCAGCGGCCGTTTCCGCCAGGTTATTGTGGTGGGAGCAGAACTGCAGCCCCCCTTTGTGGTGACGGGCTTCCAGTCCCTCAAGGCGCTTTCGCCCGAAGCCTGCAAACCCTTTGACGCTTCCCGCGTGGGACTCAACCTTGGGGAGGCTGCCGCCGCCATCGTCCTGAAGGCCGATGAGGGAGACTGGGAACTGGTGGCAGGAGCCATCCGCAACGACGCCAATCACATTTCCGGCCCTTCCCGGACGGGAGAGGGCAGTTACAATGCCCTTCGCGCCGTCCTGCCTTTTGTAGAGAAAAAAGACCTGGCCTTTGTGAATGTACACGGAACGGCCACCGTCTATAACGATGAAATGGAATCCATCGCGCTGGGCCGTGCCGGACTCACGGACGTGCCTGTCAATGCCCTCAAAGGCTATTTCGGCCATACGATGGGGGCCGCCGGCCTGCTGGAGAGCATCCTTTCCATGAAGGCCCTGGAAGCCGGCATCGTTCCTGCCACCAGGGGCTTTTCCCAGCTGGGCGTTTCCGTGCCCGTCCGGGTTTCGGACAAGGAACAGCCGGCCATCGGCAACAGTTTCATTAAACTGCTTTCCGGCTTTGGCGGAGTGAACGGAGCCATTCTCCTCAGAAAAGGAGGTGCCCGATGAAAAAGACAAGCATTCCCTGTCCGTCCCATCTCACCCAGCTGTACCGGCAGGAAGTGGGGGATTACCCCAAGTTCTTCAAGATGGATGTCCTTTCCCGCCTGGGCTTTCTCCTTACGGAGCGCCTCGTCGGGACCGATGAGAACCGTTTTCAGCCCCGGGAAGACCGCGCCGTGCTGGTTTTCAGCCGGGAGGGGAGCATTGCCAACGACCGCCATTATGCAGAGTCGATGAAGGATTTCCCTTCGCCCTCCCTCTTTGTGTATACCCTTCCCAACATTGTGGCCGGGGAAATTGCCATCCGGAACAAATATGCCGGAGAAACATCGGCCTTTGTGCTGGAAAAATATGACGAGGAAGCCATCTTCGCCCTGGTGAAAGAGGCTTTCCAGGACCCGGTTACCCAATCGGCCGTAGTCATCTGGGCCGATTGCCCTTCGGACACCCTCTGGGATGCCCGGGGCTGGCTTGTGAATAGAGACGAGCTATGACAGAGGAGCGGCAGTGGAGCGGAAAAACGGACGGGGCCCCCTGGATGCACCGGGCTCTCATCGGCCTTCTGAAGGTGTTTCCCCTTTGGGCGATGTATCTTCTGGCGGTTCTGGTGGTTCCCTTCTATATGCTCTTCAACCACAAAGGGTATCTGGCCATTTACCACTATCTGAGAAACAGACAGGGCTGGGGTCCCTTGAAATCTTTTCTGGGCTGCTACGCCAACCACTTCCTTTTCTCTACCTCCTTTATGGACCGCTTCGCCGCCTTTGCCGGCAAGAAATTCCAGGTAGATATTGCCCATACGGATCTTTTCTTTGAACTGTCGGAAAAGGAAGGGGGCTTTGTGATGCTGGCCTCACACGTGGGAAACCACGAGATGTCCGGCTATATGCTGGGAAGCCCGAATAAAAGGATGAACGCCATCGCTTTCCCGGGGGAAAAATCCAGCATCCGTGCCAACCGGGACCGCATTTTCGGGGATAAGAATATCCGCCTGATATCGGCCGACGGGATGGACTGGCTCTTTACCCTGAACGCCGCCCTTTCCGACGGAGAGATTGTGAGCATCCACGCAGACCGTCTCTTCGGATCGACCAAATTTCTGCCTGCCAACATCCTCGGGGCCGATGCCAAACTGCCACTGGGCCCTTTCAACCTGGCCGTTTCTCGGGACCTTCCGGTGATAGCGGCATTTTCCGTGAAGACGGGCTACAAGAGTTACCGGGGGCGTCTGGTACGCCTGGATACTCCGGAAATGGCCTTGCTTTCGAAAAAAGAGAAACTGGAACTGCTCTCTTCCCGCTATGCCGCGGAACTGACGAAAACGCTCCGGGAAAGCCCCCTGCAGTGGTATAACTTCTACGAATTCTGGGACTAGTCCCCTTGAAAATGGAGAATATAATCCCTATCTTTGTAAATTATGGAAATATCGAATATGGAAACCCTGAAACAGGAATTGAAAGAAAAGATTATCGATGCACTCAACCTGGAGGATCTTACCCCGCAGGATATTGAGGACGATGCCCCCATCTTTATGGAAGGCCTGGGCCTTGACAGCATTGATGCTCTGGAGCTTATGCTTTTGATGGAAAAGAACTACGGCATCCGTCTCACGAGCCCCGCCGAAGGCAAGCAGATTTTCAAGTCCATCCATACGATGGCCGAATACATCCAGGCCAACCGCAAAAAATAAAGGATCGTGTCCGGAAGAATCTGCATCAGCGGCAGCGGCGTTGTGAGCGCGGTGGGAATAGGGAAACAGGAGTCCCTGAAGGCCCTTTTGGAGGGTCGGCGCGGCCTCTCTGCTCCCCGGTACCTGAATACCGTCCACAAAAACCTTCCCATCGGAGAGGTTCCTCTTTCCAACGGGGAGATGAAAAAGCGGCTGGGCCTTCCGGAGAATGAAACCATCCCCAGAACGTCTCTTCTGGCTATGCTCTCCGCCCGGGAAGCGTTGCAGGAGGCCGGGATGCCCGGGGGCCGGAAGGCCTTCATTTCCGGCACCACCGTAGGAGAAATGGATATCAAGGAACGCTCATACCTGGGAGAGGGGAACCCTGCTGTAGGCCCTCAGGACTGCGGCTCTTCCTCTAACCGGGCCGCCGATTATCTGGGCGGTTTTTCCTTGGTCACCAGCCCTTCCACGGCCTGTTCATCGGCCGCCAATTCCCTCATTCTGGGATCTTTGCTGCTTCAATCCGGAGAATTCGACGTGGTTGTGGCCGGCGGCTCGGAATGCATGTCCCGTTTCCACCTGAACGGCTTCCAATCCCTGATGATTGTAGACTCGGAGCCTTGCCGGCCTTTTGATGCTACGCGTCAGGGCCTGAATCTAGGAGAAGGAGCCGCCTATCTTGTTCTGGAAACCGAGGAACACGCCCTGGCCCGCGGGGCAAAACCCCTGGCGTATCTGGACGGTTGGGGAAATGCCTGCGACGCTTACCACCAGACCGCCTCTTCCGAGGAAGGGGAAGGGGCATACCTGGCTATGACCAAAGCCCTTTCGATGGCGGGTCTCAGGCCCTCGGACATTGATTATATCAACGCCCACGGCACCGGAACGCCCAACAACGACGCCAGCGAAAGCCGTGCGCTTTTCCGTGTCTTCGGAGAGAAGATGCCTCCCGTTTCCTCTACCAAGGGCTTCACAGGCCATACCACATCGGCCTCCGGCAGCATCGAAGCGGTTTTCTGCCTGTTGGCGCTTCGGGAAGGCTTTATTCCCGGAAATCCCGGTTTTCAGACGCCTTTCGAGGGCGGGTTGGTGCCCCAGAAACAATCCGTACCCGCTCCCGGGCTTTCCCACGTGCTGTGCAATGCCTTCGGCTTTGGCGGCAATGACACGTCCCTTATTCTGAGCAGAGCCCTATGAACCCGGTGTACATTATATCGGCCACGCAGATTTCCGCACAGGAGCCGTTGAGCGAAGCCTGGATGCTGGCTCCGAAAAAACTGGCTTCCGGAGCGGATCCCTGCCTGGATCCGGATTTCAGGGAATTCATCCCTCCCGTGCAGGCCAGAAGAATGGGAAACCTTCTGAAACGGGCCCTGGTAACGGCTAAAAAAGCCCTTGCGCTTTCCGGGATCCCTATGCCGGATGCCATTCTGTGCGGTACGGGCCTGGGCTGTATGGAGCCGACAGAGCGTATTCTGGCCACCTTCCAGGAGTCGGGAGAGGGAAGCGTCAGCCCTACGGACTTTATGCAATCCACGCATAATACCATAGCTTCCACCATTGCCATTCACCTCAAATGTCACGGCTACAACTGCACCTATTCGCAGGGGAGCGTTTCCTTTGAAAGCGCTTTGCTGGATGCTTTCCTGCAACTGAAGGCCGGGCTCCTGTCATCGACCCTGGTGTGTGCCGGAGAGGAGAATCTTTCCGTGGCGATGGTTCTTTCCACCAGTCCCCGGGGAGCTCTTTGCAAGCTGGCCGATGTGCAGATCCGGCACGGGGCGGCTCCGGAAGTTTCGCCGGACCCCGTGCTCCGGGATTCAGACTATAAACCCTTGTTCGGAGAGTGTGCCGTTTCCTCGGCGGCGGGCCTGTATATGGGCGTCCATCTGCTGGACAGGCAGCCCCTGCAGGTGCTTGGCACGGGAGGGGAAGATTATTCCCGCGTTCTCATTCAACCCTTATGAACCCGATAAAAATCAAGAGTAGCGATATGCTTAAAATGATAATTCTCTGTGTGGTACAGGCCATCCTGGTTTGTTCGGCCCAGTCTTTGTTCAAAGTGGCGGCCACCCATATGTCCTCCTTCAGCTGGACGTGGGCCTTCTTCCGGGACAGTATCCTTCTGAACTGGTGGCTTCTGATCTCCGGCATTGTGGGCATCATGGGCCTGGTGGAATGGATGTATATGCTCAAGACTTATCCCTTCAGCGTCATTTATCCCATGTCTTCCCTCAGTTTCCTTTTTGGTATGTTTATTGCCATCATTTTCTTCAAGGAAACCGTTGTGTGGCAGCAGTGGGTGGGGGTTTTCTTCATCCTGCTGGGCTGCGGATTCATAGCCAGATGATTCATTTCAAGTATATTGTCGCGGTGGCTGTCGCTTTCCTGGCAGGAGCCTTTCCGGCCCTTGCCCAGGAGGATGTATGGAACCGCGTAAAAGAGGTTAATTTCCCCAAAGACCATCTGGAGGCCCGGTGGCACAGAACCTATTGTTCTCCGATGCTGCAGGAGCCTGTGGAAAGCGAGGGTACGGTGAGTATCCGCCAGCCGGATTATCTCAGGTGGGAGACCTTGAAACCGCTTCCCCGGGTAACGGAACTGGATGGTACCCGGCCGAAGGGGCGCTTCCGGATGCCTTCGGAAAAGGACTTCCGGGTGCAGGTTCTGGAGAGTGATGTCTATTCCATCCGGCTGACGCCCATCCGCAGGGACCTCAAGCAGATGCTTAGTCAGGTGGTCCTTCGGGTTGATAAGAAAACATTTGAACTGCAGGATGTTACCATTCTCGGAACCGACGGGGATCATACAGTGATTGCGTTCAAGGATATAAAGAAACAATGATGTTACAAGGCTTTTTATACGAACTGGCAGGGAAGGAAGAGGGTTCTGCTACTATCAAACTCATTCCTTCCTGCCCCATCTATAAGGCCCATTTCCCCGGCTATCCTATCACTCCCGGCGTCACGCTGGTTCAGATAGCCACGGAAATGATGGGAAAACAGCTGAAAGGAGCCAGGGACATCAAATTCATAGAGCCCATTCTTCCCAGTGCCGATGGTCCTGTCCTGCGTTACGACTGGACCGTTTCAGAAGAAGGCCGGGCCCAGGTTTCCATTTTTCTGCTTCCGGAAGAAAAACTGTGCGTCAAGATGACCCTGGGGGTATGAAGGATACCCTTCTCATAGTGCCTACTTATAACAACGCCGGTACGCTGGAAGAGGTGCTGGTGCGTTGTCAGAGACAGGGCTTGCCGCTTCTTGTCGTAGACGACGGCTCCACGGATGGAACCCGGGAGATCCTCTCCCGCCTGGGAGTGAAAACCCTCACTCATCCGGTAAACAGGGGAAAGGGCCGGGCCCTCAAAACCGCCTTCCAATATGCCCAAACGGAGGGCTACTCCTACGCCATCACCCTGGATTCCGACGGACAGCACTTCCCGGAGGATATTCCGGCCCTGCTGGCCCAAAAGGGAGAGAATACCCTGGTGGTGGGAAGCCGCAGCCGGAAGGGGGCCGATGGAGGAGGCTCTTTTGCCAACCGCTTTTCCAATTTCTGGTTTCGCCTATATACTGGAGTTCCTCTTCCGGATACCCAGACCGGTTACAGACTGTACCCTCTTAAGCGTCTTCCTTCCCTGAAACTGCTCAGCGCCCGGTACGAGGCAGAGCTCACGCTGCTGGTTTTCAGCGCCTGGAAGGGAATCAAGTTAAAGCCCGTTCCGGTACAAGTTGCGTATCCGGAAGACCGCGTTTCTCATTTCCGTCCCGGAGCGGATTTTCTCCGTATCTCCCTTTTAAATACGGTTTTACTTTTTTTCAGTCTCTTCTACGGCTGGCCCAGGACCCTTCTTCGTCGTATTCTGGGCTCATAATTCCCGGTTTTTTGCTATCTTTGTGCGTTAGCAATTTACCGTAGTAAGTGAAGCTTCTTATCCTAAAGCTATACGACTGGTTGCAGGCCCACCGGGGGCTGGCAGGCGCTTTGCTGGTGCTTCTTCTTGCCCTCTGCGGCTTCAGCGCCTCCCGTCTGCATTTTGAGGAAGACATATCGGCCTTCCTGCCCCGGGATTCCCGGGAGCAGTTGCTTTCCAGCGGGGGAGACAGCAAGATGGTGGTCTTCTTCCGCGGAGGCGGGGATAGGGAGCGCCGGGAGGCCCTCTACGCTTTCCAGGACCGCTGGGAAGCTGCATTTCCGGAGATAGAAACCTATGAAGGATCGGCCGGAGAAGAGGTGGCCGATGCTTTTTCTTTCCTCTGCGCCAACTGGCCTTATTTTCTCCAGGAGAAGGATTATGTCCGGATGGATTCCCTCCTGGCGGTTCCCGGTTTCATTCCCGACAAGCTGGAAGAAGACCGCGAAAGGATCACAGGGGATAATCCCTTTGCCCTCCGATACCTGAGGACAGACCCCCTGGGCCTGTATTCCCCGGTACTTTCCCGCCTGCAGAAGGCACAGCCGGAAGCCCTGGAAGGGATGGATCTTCTCTTTTTCGATTCTCCCTACGGCAGTACGGAAAGTGGCCGGAATGCTGTCCTGCTGGATTCTTTGCGGCAGATCAAGGCCGATATCCGGAAGGCCTGTCCCACGGTTCAGATCACTTCTACCGGCGGCCCGGAAGTGGCTGTGGAGAATGCCCGCCGCATCAAGACAGATTCCATCCTGGCGCTCGGAATAGCGCTTCTTCTTATCTGCATCGTGCTGTGGCTCAGTTATAAACGCGTGCAGGATGTACTTTGGATCCTTCTTTCCATATCGGCCGGGGCCGTATTTGCCCTGGGCATCATAGCCTGCTTCAAGGAGAGCGTGAGTCTGATAGTCCTCGGAATCGGCTGTACGGTTATCGGCATAGCCGTCAATTATCCGCTGCACTACATAGACCATTTGAAATACCAGCCGCACCGCCGGAAGGCCCTTGAGGAGCAGGTAAGCCCGCTTCTGACCGGCAATATCACAACCGTGGGGGCTTTCCTCGGCCTTCTTCTGCTGAAATCCGAGGCCCTTCACGATTTTGGTTTCATTGGGGCGATGATGCTGGTGGGAACCATCCTTTTTGTGCTGGTTTTCCTGCCGGTCTTTATGCCTGTGTACAAGGGGGAGAGGAAGGTAATCCAGCTGGATCCCGCCCGCTACATCCACCCCTCCGCAGCCACCCGCCGATGGGTATTCATCGGCTTTCTCGGCCTTACCGTGGCTTTTTTCTTCCTCGGCAAGAGGCTTTCCTTCGATGCTGACCTGCATAACATCAATTATATGACCCGGGAGCAGGAGGAGGGATTCGCTTTGCTGGAGTCCCTTGCTCCCAGGGCCGATGCCTTCCCGCTGCCCGGGCTTCAGGAGCAGGAAGAGAGGATCGGCCTGTGGAAGGAATTCTGGGAAAGGCATGCGGATTTGCCGGATGTCCTCGTTGAGCAGGGTCTTCAGGCCGGCTTTACCGCCCATGGCTTTCAGCCTTTCTTCGATGCCCTGGATGCCACCTGGGAACCGCAGGACAGGGCTTATTTCCGTCCGGTAGACTTCTCACCGCAGGAGAGTGCCGCCAGTGCGTTGGTCGGTGCCCTTTCGGAGGATTTCAACACCATCGGCCTGGTGTGCAGTCTTATCGTCCTTGTTTTCCTCTGGATCAGTTTCGGCTCTTTGAGACTTACGCTCATTGCTTTCCTTCCGCTGGCCGTAAGCTGGATCTGGATTCGGGGAATGATGGGGCTTACGGGCCTTCAGTTCAATATCGTCAACATTATTCTGGCTACCTTCATCTTTGGGATGGGGGACGATTACAGCATCTTCATTACCGATGGACTGGACTACGAATACAAGACGGGGAAGAAGATACTTCATTCCTACAGCAATGCCGTGGTTCTGAGCGCCCTCATTATGTTCATCGGAATTGGAGTGCTGGCCTTTGCCCGCCATCCTGCTATGCGTTCCCTGGGCCTTGTAACGGTAATTGGAATGGTAACGGTGGTGGCTATGGCCTGCTACCTTCCGCCCCTTCTGTACCGCTGGAAACCGCGTTCTTTCCTGGGAATGCTTTCCACGGTGTATATCGGCTTTATGATGGTGCTGGGGATGACGCTGCTTTCCCTTCTGGCCCCGTTTTTCCCGAAAGGACCGGCCTATAACAAGCTGGTTCGCCGGGTGGCCTCCTGTGCCATCAGAATCATTCCCGGTTGTCCGTATACCCTTAAGAACCCCCACGGGGAGGATTTTTCCCGTCCGGCGGTCTATATCTGCAATCACCAGAGCCACCTGGATGTACTGGCCTTGATAGCGCTGCAACCCAGGCTCATCCTGATGACCAACGACTGGGTATGGAACTTCCCCTTTTATAGGATGGTTATCCGCAAGGCTGGGTATTTTCCGGCGTCCCGGGGGCTTTCCGAAGGGACCGAGCATATCCGGAAAATGGTGTCCGAGGGCTATTCGGTGGTCATTTTTCCCGAAGGGACCCGTTCAGTGGATGGCCGTATAGGCCGATTCCACCGCGGCGCTTTCCTCACGGCGCGGGAGCTGGGTATGGACGTTCTGCCGCTTCTTCTTCGCGGCTTCCACGAGGCCCTGCCGAAGCACGATTTCTTCCTCCGCTTTCACCCGCTTTCCCTGGAGATAGGGGAGAGGGTGCAGGTGCCTTTGCAGGCCGATATAGCCGACTTTACCCGTCAGATGAGACATTTTTATTTGCAATGGTATGAAAAGGATTCTTAGCATACTGTTGTTAGTTGTCTGTTTCCCCTGTATGGCGCAGGAGAGGATCTGGGAGGGTACGGCGTGCCACAGCCGGCAGGTGACGATGACGGCGTATCTGCCCCAGGGAGAGCCCAAGGCGGCCATTGTGGTGTGCCCCGGGGGCAGTTATCACTGGCTGGATATGGATTCGGAAGGGAAGAAGGTGGCACAGTGGCTCTGCTCGGAAGGGTACGCGGCCTATGTGCTCCGATACCGGGCGGCCGGGAAGATGGAGTTTGTGATGAAGTACCGGAGCCTTTTCAGGGGAAACCGGCATCCGGATATGATCTGCGACCTGCAAAGGGCCATCCAGCTGGTTAGGGAGCGGTATAGCGGCCCTGTAGGGGCTATGGGGTTCAGCGCCGGCGGGCACCTGGTAATGAGTGCCGGAGAGTACTTCGACACCAATTTTCTTACCCGCTACGGCATAGAGCCCTCCGTTTCCCTCCGGCCGGACTTTGTGGCTTCCATTTATCCGGTGGTTACCTTGTCGGCCCCTCCCGTGCATAAACGCTCCCGGCTGGGCCTTCTGGGTGAATGGACGGCGATGAACCCCTCTATGCGGGATTCCCTGTCCCTGGAGCATCACGTAAAGGTCGATACTCCGCCCGTATTTCTTCTGAACTGCGTGGATGACCCCATCGTGGATTATCGCAATTCGGTGCTGCTGGACAGCGCCCTCACCGCCTGGAACGTGCCGCATCTGTATACGCAGTATGAAACCGGCGGCCATGGCTTCGGCGCCAATCCCGCCAAGCAGGACCAGAATACCAGAAAATGGCAACAATCATTTATTAAATGGTTAAATGACAATGGATATTGAGTTCAAGAAACCAGAGGAAATCAAAGAATTCCAGGAAGGACTTTTGCACGAAGCCCTGGTGTACTTGAAGGACCACTCCAAGTATTACCAGCGGATGTTTGACAAGTATCACATTGATATTGAGAAGATCCGTACCATCGAGGACCTGCAGAAGATTCCTTTCACGGAAAAAAAGGACCTGCAGCTGTTCAACGATGAGTTCCTCTGCTGCCCCAAGGAGAAGATCGTGGACTATGTGACCACTTCCGGTACGCTGGGAGACCCGGTCACCTTCGGCTGCACGGAAAAGGACCTGCAGAGGCTGGCCTACAACGAGAAGAAGAGTTTCGAGTGTGCAGGCGTGGGTCCCGGCAACATCGTCCAGCTGATGACCACCCTGGACAAGCGCTTCATGGCCGGCCTGGCGTATTTCCTGGGAATCCGGGAACTGGGCGCCAGTATCATCCGCGTGGGGAACGGCATCCCGGAGCTGCAATGGGACACCATAGAGCGCCTGAAGCCGGACACCATTATGTGCGTTCCTTCTTTTATTCTCAGACTTATCCAGTATGCCGAGGAGCACGGAATAGACTACCGTAATTCTTCCATCAGGCGCATAATAGGCATTGGAGAAGGCCTGAGGGAGCAGGATTTCAACCTGAACCTGCTGGGCCGCCGCATCCGGGAGAAATGGGATGTGGAGCTATTTGCCACCTATTCTTCTACGGAGATGGGCGCCACCTTCTCCGAGTGCCCCTATGGCTGCGGAGGGCACGTGCATCCGGAACTCATCATCGTGGAAATCATCGGCGAAGACAACCTTCCCGTTCCGGACGGTCAGGTGGGAGAGATCGTGGTAACCACCCTGGGCGTGGAAGGAATGCCGCTGCTGCGGTTCCGAACGGGCGATATGGCTGCTCGGATTACCGAACAGTGCCAGTGCGGCCGATACAGTTACCGGCTTACTCCGCTGGTGGGCCGCAAGAACAATATGATCAAGCTCAAGGGCACCACGCTATATCCGCCGGCTGTGAATGATGTGCTGGACAATACCCCTTATGTAGAGAATTACGTGGTGATTGTTCAGGATTCCGATGCCGGAACAGACGATGTCCTGGTGCAGCTGGGGCTTAAATACCAGCCGGACTTCGATCCCGTGAAGGACCTCAAGGACCGTTTCCGCTCCCGTATCCGGGTGGCCCCGAGGATAGAGATTCTGCCCGTTCCCGAGGTGGCGGCCATCAATTTCCCGGCCAAGAGCCGCAAGCCCGTCAAATTTATCGATAAACGCTCCCAACATGTTTGACGATATCAGACCTTATATAGATGCGGAAATCCCTGCCGCTATGCAAAGAATTGTCTCTGACAAGTATTTTCCGCTGGTCTGCAGTTTCCTCTTCCCGGAAATGCCGCTTCAGACCGTAGCGGGACTGGTGGGTAGTTGCCGTACGGTAGAGGAGTTCCAGACCCGCGTGATGTACAAGGTCATCTACTCCATAGCAGAAAAAACCACCAGCGGCCTATCCGTCTCCGGGATGGAAAGGCTGGATCCCGAAAAGGACTATCTTTTCATTTCCAATCACCGGGATATTATGCTGGATGCCGCCTTCCTGCAGGTCCTTCTTTCGGAAGCGGGCCGAAGGACCTCAGAAATCACCTTCGGGGCCAATCTGATGCAGGGACAGCTGGTGATCGATGTGGGCCGATGCAACAAGATGTTCCGCATCGAAAGGCCTTCTACCGTTACATCGGCCCGGGATTTCCTGAAAAAAAGCCAGTATGCTTCGGAGTATATCCGTTATGCCATTACCCGGAAAAAGGAAAGCGTCTGGATTGCCCAGCGGAACGGCCGCACCAAGGACGGGAATGACCTCACGGACCAGGGTATCATCAAGATGTTCAACCTCTCCGGCGGGGAAGACCGCGTGCAGTCCCTCGCGGAGCTCAACCTGGCTCCGCTTTCCATCTCCTACGAGTGGGAACCCTGCGACCAGCTCAAGGCCCTGGAACTGTACGCAAGAAGTTCCGGGCAGCCGTATATCAAAAAGCCGGGAGAGGATCTGAACAGTATCCTTACAGGCATTACCCAGCCCAAGGGGAGGGTGCATCTTACGGTTTGCGAGCCCATCCGCAGGGAAGAACTGGAACCCTTCAGGGAGTACAGCAATCCGGATTTCAACAAAGCCGTGGCAGACCTTGTGGACAGCCGTATCCGGGCAGGCTACCGCCTGTATCCCAATAACTACATTGCGGCAGACCTTCTGGCCGGGAAACGGGCTCACAGCTATACGGATGCAGAGAAAGAAGCCTTCGAAAAGCACATAGGAGAGATAGCAGAAAAATATCCCGAAGAGCTTCGAGATATTCTTTTGAGAATCTATGCTTCGCCTGTTATGGCCTAACCGCCGATGAATTCCCGCAACAGCGATGTGGCGGGGATTTCCTTATCCGGAACCGGAGTAAAGTAATGGATGAACTTGAGGAGCCTGTGGGCTTCGGCAAATTCTGCGCAGTTCTGCGGAACGCTTCGGAGGATGGGCTCTGCGTGGTTCTTAAGCACTGCAAACTCAATGAGATAGGCGCTGTTGAACATAACATCCGCCATTTCCTGGTAGGGATAGATCCATTTTTCCTCCGCATTCAGGACGTTCTGCCAGTTGGAGATGGATTCCCGGGCCGTGAAGGCTCCGGCGTTGTAGTCTCTCACGATGCGCCTGAGCAGGCGGTTGTCACTGGTAGGGATGCTGTTGTGGTCGTCCAGGAGGGTTCCCGTCAGTGTATTGATAAAGATCCTGAACTTGGCGCTTTCCGGAATCTCACTGGTAAGGGCGGGATTGAGGGCGTGGATGCCTTCGATAAGCAGGATGCGGCCTTCTCCCAGGCGCAGTTTCTTTCCGTTGTACTCCCGCAGGCCCGTTACGAAGTTGAATTCAGGCACTTCCACCTCTTCTCCGGAGAGAAGCTTCATAATATCGCTTTCCATCAGCCTGTGGTCCACCGTTTCGAAATTGTCGAAGTCGAAGGAACCGTCGGGGAAGCGGGGAGAGTCTTCCCGGTTGACAAAATAATCGTCCGTACTCACGGACATCGGCCTTAAGCCGCAGGCTTTCAGCTGGATGGACAGGCGCTTGCAGAAGGTGGTTTTACCGGAAGAGGAGGGGCCGGTGATAAGGACCACCTGCAGCGGATTCTCGCTGTTGTAGCGGCGCTCGATTTCCTCGGCAATCTTTACGATTTTCTTTTCCTGCAAGGCTTCAGCAATCTGGATGAGTTCGCTGGCGCGGCCATTCAGGAACGCCTCGTTCACGTCTCCCACGGTGCTCAGGCCCATAATGATGTTCCAGCGCAGGGCTTCCTTGAACATCTCGAAAGTTTTGGGTTGGTCTTCGAAGGAAGCCAGTTCCGAGGGATTCTCCCGGGAGGGGACCCGCAGCAGCAGACCGTCGTGGTAGGGCTGGATGCCCCAGACGGTCAGATAGCCGGTGGAAGGGACCAGCTTTCCGTAGAAAAAGTCGGCCGTATCTCCCAGGGTATAATAGTCCGTGTAGGCTTCTCCGCTGGTTTCCAGCAGGCGCACCTTGTCCTCGAAGCCGGCTTTCCGGAATTCCTTGATGGCCTTTTCCGTCTGCACGTCGTAACGGTGGAAGGGGAGATCTTTCTCCACCAGTTCCCTCATCCGCTGTTCGATGCCGGCAATTTCCTGGGGGGTGATGTCCTGGTCATCGGCCTTTCTCACGTGACAGAAATAGCCGTGGGAAATGGGATGCTCTATGTACAGCTTGCTCTGGGGCAGTACATCGCAGGCGGCCTTGTACAGTAAGAAATACAGCGATCGGCAGTATACCCGCATCCCGCTGGGCTCCCGGACATCTATGAACTCGATGTCCTTGTTCTGGTAAACCTTGAACTTGAGGCCCTGGGAGACATTGTTCACCTTGGCCGATACGATAGGGTATGGCGTGTGACAGTCAAACTCCGAGAGCATTTGCAGAAGGGAAGTGCCTTCGGGGAAACGTTTTGTCTCCTTGGTATTCTTACAATAGACCTGAACCATAATAATTATAATTTAACTTCCTGCTTTTCCAGATAGCGGACCACGTCTCCCACCGTGTTGAACTGGGCCAGTTCCTGATCCGGGATGACAATGCCGTACTGGTCCTCGATGCGCATCAGCAGCTGGAGGATGTCCAGGGAATCGGCCCCCAGTTCTTTCTTGATGAGGGAGTCCATGGTAATTTTGGAAGCATCGATGCGAAGCTGCTTCGCAAGGATGGTTTGTACTTTTTCAAACATATCGTTAGTCTTCATAGTGTTCATACTTGGCAATTTCCGCCTCTATCTTACCGGAGAGCCGGCTCACTTCCATCTTATAGGCCTGCTCTATGCATTTTTCCACGGCCGTGGCGTTGGAAGAACCGTGGCCCTTGACTACTACTTTGGAGGTGCCCAGAAGCACGCTGCCGCCGTAATTCTGGTAGTTCATAAACTCCTTCATATCGGCAAACATCTTCTTCATCAAGAGGGCGCCCAGCTTGTAGAGGGTACGGCTGAAAATCTCCTTTTTCAGCTTTTTCAGCAGCTCCAGGGCGGTTCCTTCCGTGGTTTTTACCAGCACATTGCCGCTGAAGCCGTCGGCCACCACAATGTCGTAGCTGCCGGAAAGAAGGTCCCGGCTTTCCATATTGCCCACGAAATTAAGGCCTTCCGTTTCCTGCAGCAGCCCGTAGGCCTCCCGGCGGATGTCGTCTCCCTTTTCGGCCTCTTTCCCCACATTCAGAAGGGCTACGCGGGGGCTTTTCACGCCATAGACGTTCTCCATATAGAGGGACGCCATAATGGCAAACTGGCGCAGGTGGGCCGATGTCACCTCCACGTTGGCTCCGCTGTCGCAGATGCCCACGATGCCTCCGTTCATGGTGGGGAGGATGGGGCAAAAGGCCGGGCGGATGACACCGGGAATGCGGCCCAGACGTACCAGGGCACCGGTTACCAGGGCTCCGGTGGAACCGGTGGAAACCAGGGCGGATATGTCATCGCAGTCCCGGAGCATGATGATACCCTTCATCATGGAGGAGTTGCGCTTGAGACGAACCACATCCGTGGGCTTTTCGTCGCAGCCGATTACCTCCGGGGCGTGCACAATCTCCAGCCGGCTCTTGTCATAAGCCTTCCCCTGCAGTTCTTTCTGCAGCAGGGCCTCGTCTCCCAGCAGGAGGATATACAGGTCCTTGTTGGCCTTCAAGGCTCTCAGAGCGCCTTCTACAGGTGCCTGAGGGCTTTTATCTCCGCCAAAGCAGTCTACCAGAATCTTGATCATACCAGTTTCTTTACGTATGCACGATATCTTTTACATTCTTCCCTGCGGAAGCGTCGCCACTGGTTCAGGATGGCGTAATTGTCTTCCAGGTTCAGGTTGGTATCGGCCCATTGGATTCGGGGATTGTCCCTCAGCATTTTCATGATAGCCAGGGAAAGGGCTCCGGAAACGCCGCGATTGAGGTATTCCGGGTCTACTCCCACCAGGCACAAATCCAGGATCTGAGGCCTTTTGATGGCGTAAAGGAGTTTGGCAAGAGTTCCGGGGGTGAATTTTCCCCGGGTTCCCACCAGCGCCGGAGCCAGGCCCGGGAAGGCCAGGCCGAAACAGACAATCTTCTCGTTCTCGTCCAGGATGACGGCCGTATATTTAGGGCTGATGACCAGGGCGAAATTATCGAGTACCAGCTTTCTCATCCCTTCGGTGAAGGGCACCGTTCCATAAAGGCCCTCGTAGGAAGCGTCAATAAGGTCGAATATACCCTTGGAATACTTCTTCAGGAGCTGAGGGCCGTTTTTCGCCGTGCCGTAGTGCAGTTTGTAGCGCTTGAAGATGAAGCTGGTGAGCTGTTCCATCTCCTGAAGGGTTTCCGGGCTTTCCGGGCCGTAGAGGCGACTGGCCGTCCAGTCAATCTCCTTGGTATATCCAAGGGACTCAATGTGGTCTTTGTAATAGCTGAAGTTATAATTCTGCTCAAAGGTGGAAGGCTGGTCGAATCCCTCTACCAGCAGGCCTTCCCGCTCCAGGTCCGAGAAATTGAGCGGACCCACCACGGTGTCCATTCCCTTTTCCAAGGCCCAGGCTTCGGCCTTTTCAAAGAGGGCACGGGATACTTCCAGGTCCTCTATGGCATCGAAGCGGGAGAAACGGCAGCGCTTTTCCCCGTTCTTGGCATTGGCATCCTTCTGGATGATGCACTGGATGCGTCCCACCGGTTTTCCATCCCGGTACGCCAGAAAGCACGTCCAGTCGCAGCTGCCGTTGTAAACATAGTCCCGGGAGAACATCTTCTTCTCGTCCGTGTACAGCGGCGGCACAAAGTACGGATTGCCTTTGTATAGATCCAGCGCCAGGTTCAGAAACTGCTTCTGCTGCTCAGGGCTGGTAACCTGTTTGACCTCAATCATTTTAGCGGTGGATAGCGTGGAAGCATACACCCACTCCGTTGGGGCCGCAGTGGCTGCCGGCCGTGGGGTTCACATCCACATATTCGATATTCTGCTTCCCAAAACGATCCTCAATCATTCTTCCAATTTCCTGAGCAAGGACCAGGGCATCGGTATGGCCGATGCAGATGCGGTGCCTGTCAATGTCGCTGCCCAGCTCGGCCACCTTGTCCACCAGGGCCTTCATAGCGTTCTGACGGCCCTTGACGGTGCCGATGGATTCCATTTTGCCGGCCTGGCTCATATGGATGAGCGGACGTACGCCGATGAGGGTTCCCATCGTGGCGGCAAGGCCGCTCACCCGGCCGCTGCGGCGGAAGAACTTGAGGTCGTCGGCAAAGAAATACATCGCAAAATGATCCACTTCTTCCTGGGCCCAGGTCAGGATTTCGTCCAGGGTTTTCCCGGCCTTGACCAGATCTCCCACTTCGCGGACGATGGCATAGCTGATGGTGGTAATGCCCTTGGTGTCGATTTCTTCAAACCGGGCGGCGGGGAACTGTTTCTTCAGCTGGGCTATGGCCTGGTCCATGGCGTCAAAAGTGTTGGTCATGGCTCGGGAGAAGTGCACGTAAAGAATCTCGTTGCCGGCTGCAAAATCCCGGATGAAATAATTCATGTACTGGTCCTTGGAAATGGCACTGGTAGTGGGCAGTACTCCTCCGCGCAGCTTGTCATAGAAGGCATGTGCGTCAAAGGTCTTAAAGTCTACGTAAGGGTAGGTGGTTTTCGCATCTATGCTGTAAGGCATGGAGATGAGCTGGTAGCCATACTCCGCGGCAATGGCGGGAGTAATGTCTGTGTCTGTGTCTGTGTAGATCTTTAGCATAGCACTAGAATATAATCATATACGGGCTGTCCGCCATCCAGAAGGATGACCTCGGACATCGGACAGGCTTTCTGAAGTTCCTGTTGCAGGGTTCCGGCCTCCTGTGCGGGAGCATCGGCCCCTTGAAGGAGGAGGATGATATCGGATTCGCCGGCCGATAATTTCCCGGCCAGTTCTTTTACGGCTTCCACGCGATGCGGGCAGCAGCATAGCACATCCTTGCCGCTGAAGCCGATGTATTCTCCCTCACGGGCATCGGCCGTGGTGCGGATTGCCTTGGAAACAGAGCCCGTGGTGACGGATGCGGCCGACTCTTCCAGGCTCTTGGCCAGTTCCTCCAGGGGAAGGTCTGCATCCAGGTTAGCCATCGCAAAATACCCTTCTCCCAGCGTTTTGGTGGGGATGACGACCACCCGGGCCTCCTTGTACAAATCGGCAGCCTGCCGGGCGGTAAGGAGGATGTTGCTGTTGTTGGGGAACACCAGGATGGTATCGGCCGATACTTCGTCGAACGCCTCCAGGAAGCTCTCTACCGGGGGATTCATGGTTTGACCGCCTTCGATGACGGCATCGGCCCCCATTTCCCGGAAGGAATGCGTGAGGCCGGCGCCGGAAGCCACCGTGACTATCCCCATTGCCTTGCGGGCGCGCTTGAAACGCTCATCCATATGGTTCTCGTGGTGCTGGAGGGTCATGTTTTCCACCTTGATGGTGAGGAATTCCCCCCACTGGCGGCACCTGGAAAGGATGGCGCCGGGGTCCTTGGTGTGTACGTGCACTTTGACGATGGATCCATCCCGGAAAAAGACCAGGGAGTCTCCCTGCGTTTCCAGGTAGCTTTTGATGACGGATTCGTCAAAGCTGTCCAGGTCCACTTTGCTGCGCTGCAGGCGAAGGAGGAATTCCGTGCAGTAGCCGAACTCCAGCTCACTGTCTTCCGTGAAAGCGCCAAAGTCTATCTGGGTGGCCTTTTGAGGGTGGTTCTCTTCGGCCGGAAGGGCAGGGGACTTGCCGTGAAGGGCATCCCGCATCCCTTCGGCAATGCACAGGAGGCCTGCGCCGCCACTATCCACCACGCCGGCTTTCTTAAGGACGTCCAGAAGCTCCGGTGTATGCTGCAGGCTCAGGTCCATTCCGGCAATCCAGAGGTCCATGAATTCCTCTATGCTGGCCGATCCTTCGGCCGCGCTCACGCCCTCTCTCAGAACGGTGAGGATGGTGCCTTCCACCGGCTTGGAGACTGCGTTGTAGGCCTCTTCCACAGAGGCCTTCATAGCAACTGTAAAAGCTTGGATATCGGCCTCCTTCAATCCCTGGAAGCCTTTTCCCATACCCGCAAAGATGCGGGACAGAATGACTCCGGAATTGCCGCGGGCTCCCAGGAGCATCCCTCTGGAGACGGCATCGGCCATCTCTCCCAGCGTGTCTCCACTGGCGGCAGCACCGGCCTGAATGGTCATATACATATTGTCTCCCGTGTCTCCGTCAGGGATGGGGAAGACATTGAGGTCATTGATTTCCTGGCGGCTTTGGGCCAGGCTGGCGGCTCCGCCACGGATGAGGTTCAGGTATAGTTCTGCGTCCAGGTTCATAGTTTATTGTTCAGGGATTCGGAATCCGCGGCGGAAGAAGGGAATCTTCAGCAGGGCGCGGAAAATCCAGGGCTGAATGGAATAGGTTATCAGGATGGTGGAGGCCATGCCGATCAAGGTGATCAGGCCAATGGAATGGATGGCCGGATGGCGGGCGAAGATGAGGGCGAAGGTGACGATTCCCAGCACCAGGGCGCTGTAGAAGATGGCCACCTTGTGGTATTCCAGCATCTTCGTTTCTCCCTTCCGGGCTTCCGCAAGGAGTCCTTCCATCACAAAGATACTGTAGTCTACGCCGATACCGTAAATGAAGGTGGAGATAACAATGTTGATCAGGTTGAATTCCAGACCGAAAATGGCCATATAACCCTGCATCACGTACCAGCTCACGAACATCGGGAGGAAGGCGATGAGGGCGATGAAGATGTTTCGGAAACTGAACAGCAGGACCAGCAGCACAAACAGGCTGGAGATCCAGAGGGTGGTGTTGAAATCGTCGTGGACAATTTCAACCATATCACGGCAGTAGTAGAAGGGCTCCAGCACCAGTACGTGGTCTACACTGGTGAGGGCTTTCCATACTTTCGACTGGTCCTCGGCGTCATAGGAGACATCCGTGTACACCATATACCGGCCACTCTGCTGCTTTTCCACATAGTTGGAGAGCATTCCTTCGGGTACGATGCCGGATTCTACCAGGTTGCCGGGCTCGTACCGGGTGCTGATTATTCCCAGGAAGGGGTCGTAGAAGCCCTTCGGCAGATTGTACTGCTTTTCGGATTCGGCCATCAGATGCCTCAGGTACCTTACGCGGCCGCGGGTCCAGAACTTGTTCCAGGCGTCGATGCGCTCCTGCTGGTCCCGGGTAGAGTGGAGAAGGAGCTTGGTCACGGGAACATAGCTTTTCACCAGACCGGTTTCCTTCAGCGAATCCAGGGCCCTTACCAGGCCTTTGTTGTTCTCCAGAGCCTGGTCCAGGTCGTTGTCGTCCCAGGCGGCGAAGTACTGGTGGGAATAGCCGTCGGCACTCTTGCGGTTATACAGTTCCTGGCTCTGACGGAGTTTCTGGTTGTCGTAGTCCAGGTGCATCAGGTCACTGTCAAATTTTACGCGCGGGCTATAGATGATGCCCACAACGATGACGATGAGCAGCAGCGCGATAAACCATTTGTTGCGGTCCCAGGGGAGGTTGTTGAACTTTTCCACCAGCGGGAAACCGTGCGTGCGCTTGAAGGAAATCTGCTCCGGCTTCAGGAAATGAGGCAGGAAGATAAGGGCGAAGAGGGTGTTGCCGATCAGGGCGAAGGTGGCAAAAAGGCCGAAGTCCCTCAGAAGGTCACTTTCCGTGAACAGAAGGCCCATAAAGGCGCCGATGGTGGTGATGCAGCCCATAAATACGGGCGTAGATTCCTCCCTCAGCATCTTCTCCGTATCCGCCACGTAGTAATAGTGGATGAGGACGTGGAGGCAGTAGCTGATGGCAACGCCCAGCACAATGGCGCTGATTCCCAGGGCCATCAGGGACATATATCCTTTGATCCAGTACATACAGGCCAGCGAGAAGAGGGTTCCGTACAGTACGGGCACCACCTGCTGCCATACAAAGGCCATTTTGTGGAAGCTCAGGAGCATGATAATCAGAATCAGGACCAGGGACAGGCCGATGGACCAGAACAGGTCTCTCTTGATGGTCCCGGCGTTGGAAACGCTGCCCTGAGGATTTCCGTGGATATGCAGCTCTGCTTCCGGGTGCTGGACCTCAAACTCTTCCTGGAGAGTCTCCATCATGTTCACCAGCCGGGTGCAGGCACCGGAGTTGGTGGAAGTGAAGGAAGGGGAGAGGAAGGCCAGGGCCACGGTTTTGTCCGGGCAGAAGAGGTGGCCGTCATAGATGGTTACACCGCCGGCGCTGGTGGTGGAACCCAGGATTTCTCCCAAAAGGTCTCTCAGACTGAGCGGATCCATCGATACCAGCTGGGAATCCTCTCCGGTTTCATCGTTCACGATGATCTCATAGTTCTTCTCCATCTGGGCCTGGAAGGCTTCCGGCTCCAGTTTTTGTTCTATAAGGGCATACCAGGAGGTGTCTACAAAGGAGGGAAGGTGCCCTAGGCCATAGTCCATGGCTTCCAGGGCCGTATCTATATCCAGGGCGGCAAAAACGCCTTTGAGATAGTGCGTGGCACTGTCTTTCTGCTCCAGCAGGTTGCAGTATTCCTCTACCAGGGCGCCCAGCTGCTCCGGCGGAAGCGGGTTCAGGGTGTCCCGGGAGGTAACCTGAACGAAAATTTTGTCAATGAGGCCGATATCGCTGAACGCGAGTTCGTTGGAGGTGGAGGAACGGGGGAGGAGCTTGATGATGTCCTCCTCATACTGCAGTTTGGATCCAAACCAGCCGAAAATCACCGTCGAAGCAATCAGAAGCCCATACATCAATGCTTTGTTCTTCTGGAAGAAACGGTATATCGGCAGAAAAATTCTGTGCATAATCTTCGTTCTATGTTAAAATCTTTCAAAGATAAACATTTTTCTGCTAATAATGAACACTTTGGGCCGTTCACCCTTCCTCTTCTTTCGCCGGGTGCACACAAAAAAGCCCGGGAGAACCCGGGCCTGATGTGATCAGAACTTGTCCATTTCCGTGAAGATCCTCTCCCGGACCTCCTCGATGGTGCCTACGCCGTCAATTTCGTGGTAGCGGCCGGCCTTGCGGTAGAACTCGATGAGCGGTTCGGTCTTGGCGTGGTAGGTTTTCACGCGGTTTTCCACCACTTCGGGGCGGGCGTCATCGGCCCGGCCTTCAATGTTGGCCCTGTGGGCAATCCTCTCGTGGATGAGCGCGTCCGGAATCATCAGGGACACGCAGGCTGTGACCGCTTCTCCATTTTTGGCCAGCATGGCGTCCAGGGCCTCGGCCTGGGCAATGGTTCTGGGGAAACCATCCAGCAGGAAACCCTTGACATTCTTTACGCTGCGGAACTTGGACTCTATCATTCCTTCAACTACCTCGTCCGGGACCAGATTGCCGGCCTCGATAAGGGTTTTGGCCTGCAGGCCCAGCGGAGTTCCGGCAGCGATTTCGCTGCGGAGGAGTTCACCCGTAGAGAGATGGCAGAGCTGGTAGCGCTCTACCATTGAACCGGCCTGGGTGCCTTTGCCTGCACCCGGAGGGCCGAATAAAACATAGTATTTCATATCTAGTGTGTTTGTGGTCTAATCGTCCAGGACGTAGATGTCTTTGATGTTGCGGCCCAGTTCGTCGTAATCCAGGCCGAAGCCTACTATGAAGCGGTTGGGAATTTCCATAGCCACATAGTCCAGCTTGACATCTTTCTTGTACACCTCCGGCTTGACCAGGAGGGTACAGATCCTGGTATCCTGAACCTTGGAAGTTTCCAGAAGCTGCTTCATGGCAGCAATGGTGTTTCCCGTGTCTACGATGTCTTCCACGATAAGGACCCTTCTTCCTTCCAGATGGGCGGGAAGTGGAACTTCCGTCTTGATAACGCCCGTAGACTGGGTTCCCGAATAGGAAGAGAGCTTGCAGGCTTTGAGTTCCAGCGGGAAGTTGACTCTTTTCAGCAGTTCTGCGGCAAAGATGATGGCTCCGTTCAGGGTGCAGAGCAGGATAACCGGATTTTCGTCCGTGGCATCGGCATAATCTGCATTCAGACGGGCGGCCACAGCATCGATGGCTTGCTCAATCTTTTCGTTGGGGATGAACAGTTTGAATGTCTTGTCGTGAAGGGTAACTTTGTTTTCCATCGATTTGTGTACAAAAATCTATGCAAAAATAGTAAAAAACACACAAAATACCCCCTAAAACAACACATTTTATCAACAGGTTCTGTTCAATCCGGAACGGGCTTCGTAACTTGGGGCTATGAGACGTATTTTTACGGGGGCCATTGCGGCCCTTTTCTTCATTCAAGTACACGCCCAGGACGAGATTTTACGCGCCGCCCTCTACCTCTCCGGGGCCGATTCCGAGGAAGAAATTGACCAGGATTGGATCCAGCGCCTGGAAGGAATGAACCGGGTGCGGGTCAATTCCGGTCATCTCAGGCCGGGGCTTCTGACGGACTACCAGATTGCCACCCTGGCCGATTACAGGGCGGCTCACGGGGACATTCTCTCCTGGGAAGAGCTGATGCTGGTGGATGGTTTCTCACGTGAAGCAGTGGATGCATTGAGGCCGTTTCTTTCCTTGGAATCCAGGCGCTTGCCGGGAGCAGTAGACACCGTCCGCATCAAGGCCGAAGCCCTGCTGAGAACCACACTGAAAAACGTGGGGGCCAAGGCCAGGGTAAGCGGGGAAAACTGGCGCGTGGGAGGAGCCTGGAGAAACCCGGACTGGACGGTGCACGGAGAGTTGGATACCCGTCTGGGCCGACTGGTGCTGGGCGATTTCAACGTCCGCTACGGCGAAGGGCTGGCGCAGTGGAGCGGCTTCTCGATGGAAAGCCTTTCTACCGTGGATGCCTTCATCCGCCGCTCCACCGGCATCTCACCCGTCTGGTCCTATTCCTCTTCCAACGTACATCGTGGAGCAGCCTATGAATATGGCGGGAGGCATTGGAGGGCCTCGGCATGGGGCACGACGGCCCTGGTATTCGGTGCACAAAGCGCTTATCTGGGCCGATGGGGAGAAGTGGGCGGGACCGTCTCCTGGATGCCATCCGTGGGACTGTCCGCCTCGGTGGAGGGGCGGTTGAACCTCCACGGAATGGACTGCACGGCCGAATTCGCCTATCGGAGCCAGTCGGTGGGCGGGAAGGCATCGGCCCGATGGAAAATGGGCGAAAACGGAAAACTGGCCGCGCAGGTCCGTGTTTTACCGAAGCGCTTTGGCGGTAAGAAGAATGGGGAATATGCCCTGGCGGCCGGCTATCAGCTGCAAAGCGGCAAATGGCAGGCCCTCGCCGGGAAAACGGGTTTCGGCAGTTCCGTCCCCGCCTGGAAACTGTCCCTGACGCTGGATGCAGCCCTGCTGCCGGTTCCCGGCGTCGATCCCCGCCGCCTGCAAATCCGCTCATACCTCACGGCCAGCTGGCAAGTGGCATCGGCCTGGGAATTGGCCTTAAGGGTGACGGAACGCTACCGCAATTATGAAAATCCCCGCACGGATGTTCGGACGGATGTCCGCTTCGCCCACGGAAGCTGGCTTTCCGCCTTTCGGGCCGAAGCCGTCCGCTGCGATGCCTGGGGATTTCTCTCCTACTTGGAAGGCGGGTACAAGGATGAGTCCCTTTCGGCTTACCTGAGGTTCAATGCTTTCCACATCCCCCAATGGAATGACCGCGTTTACTGCTATGAGCGTGATGCACCGGGGACCTTTTCCGTTCCTGCTTACTCCGGAACCGGCCTTTCGGCCTCCCTGGTGGCCGGTTACAAACTCCGCCTCTGGCGAATTACGCTCAAAGCGCACCTCCGCGCCGGCTATATGCTCCGCATCGGCCGCGAAAGCACCCCCACGCTTAACTTTCAGCTCCAGGCAAGCTACTAAGAGGTCCAAACCTACCGTTTACCCACCTTCAGGCGCTGGCCGATGGCGATGCGGTCGCTCTTGAGGTTGTTCCAGCTCTTGAGCTGGCGGACGGAGGTGTGGTACTTGCGGGCGATTTTGCCCAGGTTGTCACCGGATTTGACTTTGTAGTACACCCACTGGGACTTGGCAGAAGCAGAGGGACGGGCCGTTTGGACAGGGCGTCCGTTTACGGTTTCGCGGCCGTCTTCCACCTTGGTGGCGAAGAAAACATCCGTCTTGTAGCGGTAAATGCTGTCCTGCATATCCAGGAAGGCCGATGAATAGTTGAACGGCAGGCGGATGACTTCTTCGGAATGGGCGCCGGGAACGACGTCCTGGTAGTACTGGGGATTGAGATCCCTTACGTCGGCCAGGGGAATGCCCAGCACTTCGCTGATCTGGCCGAAATGCAGGTTCTTGTGGATATGAAAGGTATCTACATAGGTGGGGAGGGACATGGGAGCAGGCTTCAGGCCATATTCATTGGCATAGCGGAAAGCGTACATGGCACCCACCATAGCCGGAACATACCCGCGGGTTTCGCGCGGAAGAAAGGTGTAAATGCTCCAGAAATCCCGGCGGCCACCGGCGCGCTTGATGGCCTTGTTCACATTGCCGGAACCGCAGTTGTAGGAGGAAATGGCCAGGGACCAGTCCCCGAAAATGCGGTAGGCGTCCTTGAAATAGCGGGCTGCGGCATCGATGGAGGCGATGGGATCCATCCTCTCGTCGGCGTAAGAATCTATGCGAAGGCCATAACTGATGGCCGTGCGGTACATAAACTGCCACATTCCCTTGGCTCCCACACGGGATTCGGCCCGGGGATTGAAAGCACTTTCGATGATGGCCACATACTTGAGCTCCAGCGGAAGATCGTAGCGGCGGAGGGTTTCCTCAATGATGGGGAAGTAGTATTGGGACAGACCCATCATCTCCGACATCTTGGCCGGCATCTTCTCCGAATACAGGATCATAAAGTTCTTGACCGTCTCGTTGAAGGGGAGGGTAATGAAGGAATTCATTTCCTCCAGGCGGCGCATCAGTACAGAATCCGGCACATCCGTAGTGAACACCACGGAGTCCATATCGTACTGCTCCCGGCCCGGGATGCGGGACTGGCGGTGCATATACCACTGGCTCAGAAGGGTATCCGTATTGGCCGGAGTGTTGTAGTCTTCCAGCCCGGCAGACACTTTATTCTCATTCTCTCCGGAGAGTTCTTCCTCAATGAACTCCCGGTCTATGGCATCGGCCTTGTAGGCGGCCACCTCTTCTTCCAACTGGGCTACTTTCTTAAGAAGTTCTTCGTTCTCTTTCTGAAGGGCTTTCCGGCTTTTGAGGATCTGGGAGGAAGCCGGCAAAGAAACTATAAGGATACTACAGATTATTACTACTAACTTTCGCATATTCTAAAACTTAAAGCCGACAGACACTCCGACGGCCGGGGGAGCCATGGCGTAATTGTCAAGGGGCATCACCGTGGGCGCCACCTTCATGCTGATATCGTCGTTTACCTCGAAATCCTGCATATAGGCAAATACGTTGGCATCAATGACTTGCAACAAATAAGAGATAGCCAGGGCCAGGACGGAATAATCCCTCAGCCTTCGGAAGGAATCCCGGTAGAATTTGGCATTCTCGGCCGACTGGGGCGGTTTTTCCACCTCCGGATCGGTGGAAGTGGCCTGGTCATAAATCCACTTCCAGCGTTTGTACTGGGTGTTGTTGTCTATCACAAAGTGCAGGCTGCCGGCCATCAGGCCCCAGTAAATGGGCACTTTCCAGAACTCTCCATTGTAGATTTGGCCCAGACCGGGAAGGAGCAGGGAATACACCGTCGCCTTGGCCGGAACGGGGTATTTGTTGCGCTCATACATAAACGCTCCGTCCATCAGGGAACCCCAGTAAAAGAGCCCGGCCCCCACAAAGGAGAGGGTACTGTAAGTTTTGAACCTTTGGTCTCCGGTGGCGAGGAACTGTTTGTTGAAATGGATACCGCCATAGATGCCGGCTCCGATTCCTCCATAAATGATGGGCAGTTTCCAGTACTGCTTGTGATAAATCTGGTTGGCGCCGATAAAGACCACAGAGCCCATCGTAAGGGTTTTGAGGGAGGCCGTACGCTTGTGTGCGAGGCCGCCGAAGAACTCCTTGAAACTGAAGAGCTGGCTGGTGTCTGCCGGCGTTTTTTCCGTGGTGTCCGCGTAGGTTTGGGTGAAGGCATCCCGCTTGAACTGGTCGTCCCGGTACTGGGCCAACGCAGGAAGGGCGGCCAAAAGGCAGCCTGCAAGCACTATGAGCCTTCTTATATTCATCTCTGGTCCAGGGCCTTCATAAACTCTTCCATCTGGGCGTCAGAATCGAACTTGATGGTAAGAACGCCCTTTCCTTCCCGGCTGCGGCGAAGGGAAATGTTCTCTCCGAAGTATTTGCCCACATTCTCCAGAAGACGATAATACATCTCCGGCAGGGTGCCGGGCTCTTCTTTCTTACGGGCCGAGGGCTCCTTTCCCAGGGCCTTTACCTTTTCTTCCAGCTGCCGTACGGAAAGACCACCCTTGACGATGAGGTCGCAGAGCATTTCCTGGGTGGCGGGATCTTCCACGGCCAGCAGGACTTTGGCGTGTCCCACGCTCACCAGGCCCACTTTCAAATCGTGCTGGACCTTGGCGGGCAGTTTCAGAAGGCGCAGCTGATTGGCAACGGAGGCGCGTTTTTTACCCACGCGGTCTGCCATCTGCTCCTGGGTGAGGCGGCATTCCTCCATCAGGCGCTGGTAACTCATAGCTACTTCGATAGGATCCAGGTTTTCTCTCTGGATGTTCTCCACGATGGCCATCTCCAGCATTCCCTGCTCGGAAGCATCGCGGATATAGGCAGGGACCATATCCATCCCGGCCATGATGGAGGCACGATATCGGCGTTCACCGCTGATAATCTGGTATTTGTCTCCTTTCCGGCGCACCGTGATGGGCTGGATGAGGCCGAAGGTGCGGATGCTTTCGCTGAGCTCCTGCATGGCCTCGTTGTCGAAGTTCATACGGGGCTGGTAGGGGTTGGGTTCGATGAGCCCGACAGGGATGCGCAGGACATCGGAAGTGTCCTGGGGCTTGATTTCGGCCGATACCACCTGCTTGTTGATATACCCGACGGGTTTACGCAGTTCGGAGAGGTCTTCTCCTCCCAGGAGGGCTCCCAGGCCTTTTCCCAGGCGGGACGGATTGTTATTCGCCATCTGAATTCTTGTCTAAAACTTCTTTTGCCAGATTGAGGTAGTTGGACGTACCGTTGTTCATCACGTCGTACAGGATGATGGGCTTGCCGTAGGAAGGAGCCTCCGACAGACGGATGCTTCTCTGGATGACGGTATTGAAGACCATATCCTTGAAATGATCCCGCAGCTGGGCCACCACCTGGTTGTGCACCTTGGTGCGGCCGTCGTACATCGTGACCACAAAACCCTCGATGGTGAGGGAGGGGTTGATGCCGTTTTGCACCAGACGGATGGTCTGGATGAGCTTGGCCAGGCCTTCCAGGGCGAAGAACTCCGGCTGCACGGGGATCATCACGGAATCTGCCGCAGTGAGGCAGTTCACCGTAATGAGGCCGAGGGAAGGAGAGCAGTCTATAATAATATAGTCGTACTGGTCCTTGATGGGTGCGAGGGCCTTCTTGAGAATGGATTCACGGTCCGGGGTTTCCAGAAGTTCAATCTCTGCTCCCACCAGGTTGATGTGGGAGGGAATCATATGCAGTTTGGGAAGCTCTGTTTGGATAAGGGCGTCCGAGGCCGGGATTTTGCCGATGAGAATCTCGTACAGGGTACGATGCTCTTCGTTTTCGGGGTCGAAGTTGAGACCGGAAGTGGTATTGGCCTGAGGGTCTGCGTCTATGACCAGGACGTTCTTTTCCAGAACAGCCAGGGAGGCGGCCAGGTTGATGGCCGTCGTGGTTTTGCCCACACCGCCCTTCTGGTTGGCGATAGCTATGATTTTGCCCATTTCTCTATAAAATTTAGCTCACAAAGATAAAGAAAAAAATGTGTTCCACAAAAGTTCCACGATATTTATATGACTTGGTAATGCCAGAAATTATTCCTACTTTTGCATGTTTATGGCCCAAGAGCGCTACATAAAGGTAATGCTGCCGCTGAAACTGGAGTGGGAACCTTATTACAGGCTTCCTGAGGGGATGGAGGCAGCCCTTGGAGACCGCGTGAGAGTGGTCTTCGCCAATGCTTTCTACGTGGGCGCTGTCAGTGCCGTGAATGTAAATCCTTCCCTGGAACCTTCCCGCATCCTTCCTGTCGAAGCCCTGGAGAAAGACCTTCCTTCCATTACTCCGGAAGAGATGGCTTTCTGGAGAGAACTCTCCTCCTATTACCTTTGTACCGTAGGGGAGGTTTACAAGGCGGCTTATCCCCGGATGGCACTTCACAAGTCCCGCCTGGCCCTGCCCCTTACCGACGAGCCTCACGCGGCACCGGCTGTGGATGAAACCTGCCGGAAAGCCGTTAAAGCCGGCTTAAAGGAAGGCAAACCCGTGCTGGTATGTGGCGTGTCCCGGACCGGTTATTATCTCAACGAAGCCCTGGATACCTGGAAAGAAGGCAAGAGCATCCTGATGCTGGTGCCGGAAGTGGCCCTTTCCAGCCAGCTGGAAGAGCAAATCAGGAAAGTATTCCCTTCTCTTCTGGTATACAACAGCCGGCTCACGCCAGCCAAAAGGAAACTAGTGGCAGAAAAACTAAGATCCGGAGACCCGTACATGCTGCTGGGAACCCGGAGTTCCCTGCTCCTGCCTCACCGGAATCTGGGACTGGTTATTGTGGACGAAGAACACGACCCCTCCTACAAGCAGGAGTCTCCGGCCCCGCGGTACAATGCCCGGGAAAGCGCCATTATGCTGGCGCATGGCTGTCAGGTGCTGCTGGGCAGCGCAACCCCTTCGCTTGAGTCTGTCTATAACGCTCAGTGCGGCCGCTTTATACGTGTTGACTTGAAGGAGAACTCCGGCTTTGAGCTTTCCTCCCGGGTGGAGATCATCGATACGGTTGCCGAAGCCCGCAAAAAGGGTATGACCGGCTCATTGTCCCTTAAACTGCTGGCCCATATCAAAGATGCTCTGGACGCCGGTGAGCAGATTATGCTGCTGGGCCCTCGCAGGAGCTACCCGGAAGGGAAGAAACTAGAGGCCGAAGTGCTGGACGTCTTCCCGGAGGCACGTCTGGGCAGCTTGAATGAAGGCACCCCTGAAGAACAGTTGGAAACCCTTATGGGCTTTGCTGCAGGAGAGTTTGATATACTGGTGGGTAGCAACCTGTCCACCAAAGGAGTAGAGAGCCATAAACTGGGTCTGGTTGCCATAGTGGCAGCCGACGGGATCCTCTCCCGCCAGGATTTCCGGGCCGATGAAAGGGCCGTCCAGGTTCTACGGCAACAGAAGGGGCGTTGTGCCCGTTTTGTTATCCAGACCCGGGAGCCCCGCCATCTGGTGTTCAAAGCCATCCAGGAAGGGGAGGACCCTACCGACCGCATCCTGGAAGAACGCCGCCAGTTTGGTTATCCGCCATTTTCCCGCCTGGTTAAGGTACAGGTCAGGGATTCCTATGAAAAACGGCTGGGATTCATGACGCACGAACTGGCGAAAGAACTAGGGGACATAAGCCCGGTTACGGGGCCTTATGCTCTTTCCTGGTGGCCCATTCCCAACGAAAAGGTGCAGGAAATGCTGCTCCTGCTCCCGCGAAATAAAGAGCTGGGCCTTCGCAAGCAGGCCATCAGCCGCTGCGTTTCGACCTTTGAGCAGGCCCGAAAGTATCCTGGACATATAATCATAGACGTGGATCCCGTATGAGCCTGAAACCTTATATCGTATTTATAACCGTAGCGTTGGTGTCCTGCAATAACACCTTGGAGAGCCGCCTGGACAGTATTCTGAAGCCCCTTTTTCCGGCCGATGAACCCGGTGCCGCCGTCCTGGTCCTGAAAGGAAACGACATCCTCTTTGACAAAGGCTACGGCGTGGCCCGTATGGAACCGGAGAATCCTGTTATCAGTGGGGACACTCATTTTAATGTTGCTTCTGTCTCCAAGCAGTTTACTGCCGTAGCTGTCTTGCAGCTGGTTCAGGAAGGAAAGATTTCGCTGGAGGATCCGGTGAGCCAATACTTCCCTGAATTCGAAAGCGATATCTGGAAGGAAGTCAGCATCAAGCACCTTTTGTCTCACAGCTCCGGCATTCCGGATGTGCGGGCCGATATTCTGACCAGAGAGCAGAGGATTTTTGGAGACGAGAATCTGAGCATAGAGTATATGAAGACCCTGGATTACCGTCACTTTGCACCTGGTACCGCATACGAGTATATGAACCCCACTTACACTTTGCTGGGGTTCTTGATTGAAAGGGTCGGCGAAGAACCGTTTACGGAGTATGTTCAGAAGCATATCTTCAACCCGGCAGGTATGGACAGCACGTACTATTTCGACCGCAATGATGAGCGTCCGGACGCCGCCCACGGATACATTTATGACAACGCCTGGCAAGAGTATGACTTTGGAGAAGAAACCTTCTTTGCCACCCGTCCTGATGGAGGGATTTACACCACTACACACGAATTCGTAAAGTGGGAGAAAGCTCTCCGAGAAGGGATAGTACTGGCCCCCGACCTGCTTGCAGAAGCCATGACGGGGCATATCGAAACGAGTTACAGCCGCTGGAGTGATTACCAGAACCGTCCTAATACCTGGTACGGTTACGGCTGGTTCATCGAACCGGCCAAGGATGGCGCTCCAAAGCGTGTTTACCATACCGGAGACAACGGCGGATTCATGATTATGGCTGCCCGATATCCCGATGAGGACCTCCTGATTCTGATCTTTGCCAACCGCAATGACTGGGACCGTTATGAACTTTTAATGAAACTGGAAAAAGAAATCAATCTTACTAACTAATATACTAAACCATCAATTTTATGACAAACGCAGAGTATTTTCACTCCATGCTTCCCAGGGAAGAGTTTGAACGCATCCCTTACCTGCCCACTATGGGCAAATTTGTAGACTGGTTCACCAAGGAATTTGCCGGGAATCCGGCCATTTCCGACCAGACCAACACCATTACCTACAAGGAGCTGGGAGAAAGAGTGGCCCGCCGCCGCGCCTTCATCCAGGGTCTGGGCCTTCCCAAGGGTTCCCACATCGCCATCTTCGACCGCAACAGCCAGGATGCCATCGAACTGTTCCTGGCCGTCACATCGGCCGGTTATGTGGCTATGAACTTCCCGGCCTCCCTCCCGGAAATGGCCGTTGTGGGCTGCTGTATGAAATTTGACATCGCCGCCATCTTCGTGCGGGAGGAGTTTATACCCCTCACCGCCAAGATCCAGGGCACCAAGGTGCTTCCCGCCGCTTCCATCGCGGAAAGCGGAGTCCCTTCGGCCGATATCGATCCCGAAAGCCCCGCCGCCATCTTCTTCACCGGCGGTACCACCGGCGCTCCCAAGGGTGCCGTCCTCAGCCACCGCGCCCTGATGAGAGGTAACTACAACGCCATCTTCAAGCCCGGCAAGGTAATCGGCGTACATCGTTATCTGGCCCTGCTGCCCCTCAGCCACGTATTCGGCCTCATCGCCGGCACTATGGGCTGCTTCTACACCGGTAACCTCATCTTCACCTGCGAAGACATGAAGGCCGCCGTGGGCAAGCTTCCTGTGATCAAACCCACCATCCTTGTTATCGTGCCCGGTATCTGCGACATTCTGGCAGGCCTTGTGAAGATGTGCGGTCCGCAGTTCCTGGGCGGCCAGCTGAGGATGATCATCTCCGGCGCCGCCAATGTGCCGCCGCGTCTGGTGGACATCTTCACCAAGCTGGGCGTGGAATTCTGCTTCGGCTACGGCCTCACAGAAAGCGCCAACCTCACCTCCGCCAATGCCGACGCCGTACGCAAGCCCACTTCCATCGGCCGCATCTATCCCGGCCAGGAAGCCAAGATTGTGGACGGAGAGCTGTGGGTGAAGGGCGACAACATCTTCTCCGGCTATTACAAAGACCCTGAGAAGACGGCCGAAGCCCTCACCGAAGACGGCTGGCTGCGCACCGGAGACCTCTGCCGCTTTGACGAGGAAGGCTTCCTGTACATCACCGGCCGCATCAAGAACCTCATCGTGCTGGCCAATGGCGAGAACGTAAGCCCCGAGTCTCTGGAAGAGCCCTTCTATGCCGATCCCTGCGTAAGGGACGCCATGGTGAAGGAAGACGAGCTCAACGGCACCCAGGTAATCGCCGTGGAGATTCTCCCGCTGATGCCCGCCTTCGACGGCAAGCCCTTCGAGGAGGTGGAAGCCTACATGCACAAGCTAGTGGACAAGATCAACGCCACCCTGCCTTCTACCCATCAGATCCGCAAAGTAACCGTGCGTACGGAAGACTTCAAGCGTACCGGAAGTATGAAAGTAAGCCGCGTATGATGACAAGGGAAGAAGTGTTTGAAGGCCTCAAGGAGGTCCTTACCGTAATCCGTCCCAAGACGGACCTTTCCAAGGTGAATTTCGATACCGAGCTCGTCCGCGAGCTTGGTATCGACTCCCTTTCGATGATGCTGCTGGCCCTGGCCTCCGAGGAGAAATTCCAAATGAAATTCCCCGAAGGGAAACCGCTGCCGGTAACCGTCGGGGAAGTGTGTGACACCATTATTGAAGAGAGGAGCAAGAACTAAATCTCCTCTGCTTTGATCTCTTTTACATAGCTGCGGCGACGTTGATACGGCTGCGGGTTGTAGGGCTCGAAGAGCGTCTGCACCTTGTAGTTCTCTTCCAGCTGCGGGTTCATTAACATCCGCTTGATTCCCAGGCGGATGTAATTTTCGTGCAGGTACTTGGTCATCAAGAGGGCGGCGCCTTTGGCCTGGTACTCCGGAAGGATGCCGATCAGGAGGCCTTCGGTGATGTGATTCTTTTTGGCGTTGAGCTGGGGCAGGATGTGCATCCAGCCGAAGGGGAAGATGCGGCCCTTTGCCTTGCGGACGCCGGCGCTGATGTGGGGCATGGTGACGGTAAAGGCAACCAGTTCGTCCTTCTCGTTCACGACAAAGGCCACCAGGTCTTTGTTCAAAACGGGGACATACTGCTTCACATAGCCGTCAATCTGCTCTTCGGAAAGTTTGGTATATTCATACAGGGGGGCGAAGGCGGCATTCAGCACGTGGAACATCTCCCGGCCGCGGCGAGCCATCTGCTTAAGCGTATCGGCTTTGTAGATATGAAGGCCGAAACGGCTTTCAATGATGTCGGCATACTTGTACATGGCCGGCAGCTCGGAGTCGAAAGTGAGGTATCTCTGGGTCCAGTCCACATCCTTGCTAAATCCCATCCGCTCCAGATATTCCACATAATAAGGGTAGTTGTAGATGACCGTGAAGGGGCTTTCGTTCTCAAAACCGTCTACCAGCAGGCCTTCGCGGTCCATATCCGTGAAGCCCAGGGGCCCCTTGATAAGGTTGGCGCCGCGTTTGGCACCCCATACCATAACGGTATTGATGAGGGCTTTGGCCACGTCGAAGTCCTCGATGAAATCTATCCAGCCGAAGCGGACGGTTTTCTCGTTGAACTTTTCATTGGCGCGGTGGTTGATGATGGCCGCCACGCGGCCAACTATCTTCTTACCCTGAAAAGCCAGGAATAGTTCTCTTTCACAGAATTCCAGGGAGGGATTCTTGGGACCCAGGGAATTGAATTCATCGCTTTCAAACGGCGGGACCCAGTTCTCGCAGGTTTTGTAGAGGTCCAGCGGGAAGCGGATGAATGCTTTCAGCATTTTCTGCCCCTGGACAGGGACAATGGAGGTTGTAGGTTTCATTTTAGATTAGATCTATCTTGCAAAGATAGCAAAAAAAAACTATAGGCCGATGCCAAAGCGGCAGGCAATGCCCAGGCGCACCCCCTGGAAAGGATAATGATGGGTTCCCAGGGTATATTGGACGAAGGGCTGCCATCGGCCGATATGGCCATCCAGGCGCAGGCGGACGCGACGGGGGGCATCCCCGTCCTTTTCCCAGCCCACATAACCGCCCCAGTCAGCCGAAAAGGAGAACGCCCGAGTATCCAGGATGGCCGTAAGACCGTACATGAAGGCGTCATTCTGCTTTCCGGTACCGGTTTGCCAGCACAAGAATCCTCCGTTTAAGGCAGCCCGCAGTTCCCGGACAAAAGAGCCCTCCCATACCCGGCTCCAGGCGAAGGTGGCGTCGAAGAAATAACCCGCCGCATCGTAATAACGGGCCTGGCCGAAGTTGTTGCCGGAAGCCGTTTTCAGGACCGCTCTCACCAGAATATCCGGCCGGAAGGAATTGGACCGGCCCACCAGGGCCTGGAGATTGGTGGCGATGTAGACATCTCCCATATCAAATCCCTTCCACTGCTGCTTCTCCAGGGCATCCGGGAGGCGGCGGTACACGGCTGTTTCCCGGGAAAAGTTCCAGTGCTCCAGCAGCGGAGCCCATACTTCCAGGGAGGCGCGGCGGGTCCAGAGCGGAAAACTCAGGCGAAGAAATACATCCTGCGTATAGTCCTTCCCTCCCAGCTGCCCGAAGTAACAGTCTCCTGCAAGCTCGGCATAAATATCCTTTTTTACCCGGCCGTCCGGCGTTTCCGGAACCGGGAAGGCATTGGGGCCGAAATACTGGGGGGCCACTTTGGAAGGGATGCTCCAATCTGGCGGGGCGATGGGCGTCTGGGCCCCGGAAACCAGGGAGAAGAAAAGGAAGGGGAGAGCCAGAAAGACTTTTTTCATAAGGAAAGCGTTTTTGACAAATACAAAATTACGAAAAAAAACTTAAGCGTGAGCTTTCCTTCCCGCCTATAGTTCTCCTAAATTATTGTATCTTTGCAGAATGTTTCTTTTAGCCATACTGCTGCTGTTTCTGATCACAGTTACGTTTGTGACCTGGCATCTGTGGTGCCTTACACCCGGAGGATGGATTCCCAAACTGGCCGTTTCCCTTCTATTTCTCCTTTGGATGGTGGCGGCTTTTGCCAGTATGGCGCTCCGCAGCCGGGCCTCCCTCTCTACCATCACCGCCCTGTACGAAATCGGCCATCCCTGGATGATTGCCTATCTGTACCTGCTCATAGCCTTTCTCCTGCTGGATATCGGCGTTCTGGTACGGCTCATTCCCAAAGAATGGCTCTCCGATAACGGTTATCTGATGGCCGGCATCTTTGCAGTGGTGGCCGCCATCCTTGTTTCCGGCGGTATCCACTATAAGCACAAGTACCGCGAAGAGTTAACCATTCAGACGGAAAAATCCCTTCCAAGGCCCCTTACGGTGGTTCTTGCCAGCGATCTGCACCTGGGATACAGCAACCGCCGGGAGGAACTTTCCCGCTGGATAGACCTTATCAACGCCGAAAAGCCGGATCTGGTGCTTTTCGGGGGAGACATCGTGGATATCCAGCTCCGGCCCCTGGTGGAAGGGAATTACGCTGCAGAATTCGCCCGCATCGGCGTTCCCATCTATACGGTTCTTGGCAATCACGAATATATCGGCAGTGAGCCCGAGTCTGAAAAATTCTTCGCCGATGCCGGAATCACCCTTTTGAGAGACTCTGTGGCCCATTTTGAGGGGCTCACCCTCATCGGCCGGGACGACCGCAGCAACCGCTCCCGCAAACCTCTTTCCGAGCTTTCGGACGGGGCCGATGGCTTCACCATCCTCCTGGACCACCAGCCTTATCACCTGGAAGAGGCAGAGGAAGCAGGAGTGGATTTCCAGTTCAGCGGGCACACGCACCGCGGGCAGGTTTGGCCTGTTTCCTGGGTTACGGATGCCTTGTTCGAAAAATCCTGGGGACATCACCGGCGGGGAAATACGCGCTATTACATCAGCTCCGGCCTGGGCATCTGGGGGCCGAAGATCCGGGTGGGTACCCGCTCGGAATATCTGGTGCTGCACCTTGTAAACGATTGATAAAAATTAAGATAAAAAATTACTTTTCCCGAAGAATGAAAAAACGGATCCTCTTTATTTGTGCCCTTGTCGTGCTGGCGGCCTGCCAGCCGGAGCTGGAGGTAACGCCAGGCCCCAACCCTGCCCAAGGTACGGAGATTACCGAAGACGGGAAACAGATCTCCATGGTGTTTACCTCCCTGGCGGGATCGGCCTCCCTGTCAATGAAAACCAACAGGAACTGGACGGCATTGTTTATCAATGACCGGGCCCGGGGATGGTGTTCCCTTTCCTCTGAAAAGGGCGGGAAAGGCACCTATACGTTGAAAGTCACTGTCAAAGAGAATGGAGACTACGACGAACGTTCGGCCGTGATTCTGCTGCGCTGCGAGGATCTGCAGCGCAGGATCGTGGTAACGCAAAAACAGAAGGACGCCCTTCTGCTGTCTCCCGGGCGTGTGGAATTGCCGGAGGAAGGCGGAGAGTTTGCCATTGAAGTGAAAACCAATGTAGATTTTACCGTATCCATCCCGGCTGATGCCTCCCAATGGCTGCACAAAGTACAGACAAAGGGACTGACATCCCATAAGATTTCCATCGAGGCCGATCCCAATACAAATCTGGAGCCCCGTCAGGCTGCTCTGACGGTGAACAGCTCCCTGGGGAATGAGACCG
>JAEEGL010606882.1_pt1 | contig 38514 bp, 35 predicted proteins | sample 9134231 | NCBI WGS metagenome assembly JAEEGL01 (sample SAMN16246548, study PRJNA631951) | gut metagenome | biome: gut microbiome; feature: rumen; material: fiber-attached | host: Bos | place: Iran: Karaj | collected 2018-10
AACATCATCGCCACCGAGAAGGTGATGGTGAACGGCAAGGAGAAGAGCGTGACCACCCTGAAGCCCATCGCTACAGCAGTAGCCGAGTGGAAGGCAGCCAACGGTGGTTCATCGAGTGGTTCAGAGACCGGCGGTAACAGTGGCAACAGCGGCGGCAACAGTGGTTCGCAGGCTGAGAGTGTGGATGCTCCGACCATCAGCGGTGAGACTCCGTTCGACAACACGACTCAGGTAACTCTGAGCGGTCCTGAGGGCGCAGAGATCCGCTATACGGTAGACGGCAGCGCTCCAACGGCTGAGAGCCAGCTCTACTCTGAGGCATTCACTCTGACCGACACTGTACTGGTAAAGGCTATCGCCATCAAGAATGGTGTATCCAGCGAGGTAGCCTCTAAGACGTTCACCAAGAACGGCAGTGGCAACAACGGCGGTGGCTTCGACACTGGTAGCTAATCAAGAAAGGAGGTAGCTTATGACGAAGAAGGAAACGCTCAAATGGACGCTGCAGATCCTCGCATCGATCATCTCAGCAGTGCTGACAGCTCTTGGAGCAACGAGTTGCATGGGGTATTAGTCCCCTGAATCTAAAGAAAGCCTCGATAGTTTATTCTATCGGGGCTTTTAAATCAGAGGTGCCTGCCCCCTATTCTATGTCACGATCTTTATCAATGATGATATTAATCTCCGACCAGAACTTTCTCACGTAGATGAAATCAGTGATAGCAAAGAGCATGTGCTCAAAGAGATTGTGGAATTGGCTTATCAGATGCAAGTCCTTTGTCAACTCCTGGTCAAGACCCTCATTCCAGTTTGGAGGTGGGCAGTCCATACCAATGAACGACTCGAAACTTTGTCCTTCATCTCTTGGGAATGTCAGGGTCAGAACAGATATGCCATCAGCGTACAATGGATTCAAATCTTCGTCACAAAGCGCATTCCACAGATCCTGCCGATCTTCACTTTGTATGGGATGTAGTTTGGGGTAACTATAACCTAAATAACACTTTGCGGTCAGTTCCATCTCTTCGCCATCAGTCTCGTCTATGTTCTGAATCATTTTATCCCATATACGATGAGCGCGATCATACATCTCACGGAGAGCCTCACGAAGAGCGTCATTGAAAGTAATGATATCTGGCAAAAGAGCCTTCTGGTGAGCAAGCATCTCCTTGTTGATGATGTTTTTACGCAAGGATAAAAGCGCACCATTATCAGTGTCATAACAACGTGTATTATTATACCCTTGTATGATTTCTCTCTCAATCATCTTGACACTATAGTCACATAGTATGTCAATTTCAAATTCTTTTCTTTCCATATGCTAATCCCATAAATTTCTGAAATGCTTGCGGAATAAATCCAATCCTTCCTCAATTGTCTGTTCTTCTTCATCGCTGAATGATGTAATTCGCTTCAGCAATTCGAACGCATCAATCATCTTCTGAATAGCCTTGTTCCATTCTGCTATCCCCTTAAACGCAGGACAATAGCCATGCTTGTCAAGAGCCTTGAATGCTTTTAATCGAGCAGCAATTACCCCAGCCAAATAGTTGTCTGTGTTCCAAACCTCTTCTATGGGGTAGTCATTCTTATAACTCCAGTTCTCAGCGGAGTCGTCTTTCTTCTTCCTTTTCATACAGAATCATTATTGTTAATCCGACAAATCGCGATAATACTTGCAGAACAATTCCACCCCTTGTTCAACAGTTCGTATATCTTCTTCATAAGACGGGGAATAATCCTTCACCAATACGAAAGCATCTATCATCTTCTGAATGGCATTGTTCCAATCCTCCTGATTCTCGAAATCTTCTGGCCATCCATGCTTATCGAGTGCCTTGAATGCTTTCAATCGAGGAGCAATCTCTCGTGCCAAATAATGATAAGTGCCCCAGACTTCACTTATTGGATAACTATTTATATAATCATCATATGTCTTTTTCCTTTTTCCCATATTACTTATTCTACTAATGGATTATTTGAATTGAATGTTGCGTAGTTAATACGTACTTGTCTGCCCAATGAGGGATCTGTGGCTACAAGGATGTCGCTTGATTTGCAATTACCAATAAGGAGCTTGCACAAACGTTGTTCGTCTTCAGTAAGTTCCTGGTGCCATTCGCCAGTTGTCAGGACAACTACCATTCTGTCTAATCTGGTATTGATATCTTCCATCTCCAGCAACTCACAGAAATACTTGGTCCCATTTGAATTCTCATCAGCATAAGATGTGATTGTTTCTGAGCTGAACAGGTCTGACTGAAACAGACCACACAATTGCTCAATACTCATGTTGTTTCTCTCGTCATTCAATGCCGGAATTGCCTGAGCGATAAAACGGCTGATGTTCAACATACGCTCATAGTAAAACCCTAAGAACTCCTTTCTAAACAATCTTTTCTTTTTTGTATTATTCTTCGAATCGCTAATACACTTGAAATATTCTTTGACTTTGCAAATTAATTCATGTTCCTTTGATGGAGCCAACTCTTTGACTGATGGGATGTAACCACCATTTCTGCGGATGACGGAGAAATACTTCTCTGCACGCGCCTTATTATATATATAATCATCCCACCTGTCATCTATATCCAAATCTCCATCGTCAAACCTAAGATACTCCTCTTGCTGCTCATCAACAAAGCCATAAAATGAAGTGTGCCAGATGCAGCAAGCCGCAATCTCAGCATTGGTAGCCTTGACATCAGGGGCAATAACAAGCTTTTTTGTCAGCGAATGTTCCCACCAATCACCCTCCATAGGGAAAGCGTCGAGTTGGGGATCACGACCATTTTCCCAGTCCTTCATCGTGATATTGCACACATCACTATTACCATCGTCATGACGCTTTGGTGTCATCTGACGCAGCATGTCGAAATGAATCTTATACCATTTCAAATTACCCTCTGCATCTGGATGCATCTGCAAAAGGCAGGGAGCCACCTCCTCAAATGTTACACTGTTCAATAATTCTTTGAAAGTCATAATTCTTTTATCTTTAGTCTTCATTATATAGTTCTTTGTAGATGTATTCTGGTAAAATTTTCTGGTCTTCAACCTGATCACATAGTTTTCTTAGAAAATCCCAAAGCCGTTCCTTTTCTTTCAGCCTTTGTCTAGACTCAAATAGTCGTTGGTCTCTAATCTGTTCTTCTATAATTACTCTTTGCGCTCTTACCCATTTCTCATGTTGTCTACATTGTGAGTATAATATCAGAGTCGTCATTATGCCAGTAGCAGAAACACTTAACAATACTGCAACATATAGTTGAAATAGCACACGTCCATCAAACGCCATCATTAATGAACCACATAAAATGATAGCGACGAGGGTAATAATAACGATTGTCAACACCAATATAAGCCAATCTTTTCTGTTCGAGTTCATACTTCATTTTTCTTTTATGTTGCAAAGATAAAAGAAACCCCTGCCGTTTTGGGGCAGAGGTTGAAAGATATTGATGAGAATGATTGGTTATTTTATGAATTTTGAATATACCTCTTTACATTTTTCTCTCTTGTTACCATATACCAGCAAGTATTGTGGATGATAAAATGGATTCTTATTATAATCTTTATCTAAATATGAAGTATCCTGTTTTACCTTTTCAAAGAACTTTTCAGCATAACCTTTGAAGAGTTTATTGTTTTTAAGATTACCCCATCCAAGATAAATAGGCGGAACCAAATTGTTTATGTCATCATCTGTGGTCATTAAAATGGGCTCACCTTGAGAAGCCTTTATCTTTTCTAAACCCTTATTAAGATCAACGTCCCTAATATTAAACAAGTTGAATATTTGAATAACTCCTTCTACTGGCTTGTTATGTGCCACCAAATATGCTTCAATTAAATTACGAACAAGCCCCATCGTATTATCAACACTAAAATGATACCAACCATGTCCTATATAACTATTAGCATTGTCGAATCTTTTTAGATGACTAAGGAGTTCGCTATCATTATCATTGATTGGGCATGTCGGTCTTGACGAACCTGGGTTTTTCATTACCACTGTTCCACAAATATCCCAGGAATCACCCAATTGAAGTAATGTCCTCCAACGATATTCTATACCTGTTATTTCGTCAGAATAATAATGTGCAAATACTCTCATAATATGTACATTTTTATATAATGATTTTATCTTTCAAATCAGTTTCGCGATATGTTTTCATCTTCTCTAATAAGGATGCCATGAAATCCACAATAACATCCTCAGATGTAGAGATGTCTACAGAGTATGATAAATCATTATCCGATTTGTGCCATTTTTTATCCTCACAATAATCGCTAATCATTTTCTCAAATTTGTCTGCATGATTGCCTCCTGAGAGAATATATAAGACATATTTTTTTTCTTCATAATCTATTTTTAATCCAATAGAAATAATGCCATTCTTTCTATAGTATCCATTATTTCCCTTGCAATAATATTCATATTTAAGGTAAGAATCAATCCTTTTATTGCAGCCTTTAGCAATGATTCTTTTCGATAGAGAGTAGAGATTATTATCATGGGGGAGTTGCGCTGTATTTTGTCTTTCTTCGAAACGTATTATATCGGCTTTTAGGCTTGAATCTCTAATCGTTTCGCTATTCATTGTTTCATCTTGATGATCTAATATGTATCCGATAGTTTTTCCTATAAGTTCCATCTCAATTGAAGAGTAATAATATGCAGTATGTTTTATTGCAAGTACGTGGCTTTTTCCAGACATGCAATGATACATAGAATTTGGCACCAACACTTCTAATTTGTTTTCAGAAACTCGATCAAACAATTTCCGACTTTGACTTCCTAACAATAATACAACTTTAGGTTGAAGTATAGATATAAGTTCTATTGTTTGTTTAGCACATTCTTCTCTTTTAATATTTGGTATTTGGTTTTCCTTTTCTGTTCCAAAGAAAATCATATTTGATAAGACAAATCTGTCGAGATTTCTTAATATTTTTTTATGATCTTCATTATTTGAAAATTTAAGCATGTTGTTCACCCTATGCCACAAAGCCCACCCTTTTCTATTCTTATTGTTATCTTTTTCTTCAGACATGTTTTTTATGATACGCTCACTATCCATGCCTTCAAAACAGGGATTACCTTTAAGCAATTCTGTTCCTGTATTCCTTCTTATACCCCCTCCAGAGCCAGGGTTTATTCCCAAAATGAGTAAATCGGGTTTTTGTATATTATCCTTTAAAAAAATGGACAATGGAGTTTGTGTATAAAAACCGATCTCTGTAGACTGCTTTTTATATACTTCTACAGTCTCTTTTGCCCAATCGTTAAGTTTTTCTTTTATATTCATAATCGTGTACGTTTTAGTATTTATAATACATATACTATTGACAAAACTATTTCCGGAGCTTCCGTTGGGAGTTTTCTTGTTTGCCAAACTGCATTCAAACCTTTCATGCAATCAGCTAGTTTTTCAAGTAAGCCTGAAGGATCTGACGATCCACATAACGTTACAACGACTTTCTTTGAAGAATGTAGTTGAGCTAAATATTCATTTCTGATAGTGTCAATGATGCTCTGAAGTTGCTCTTCATCGTTGGCTCCTTTTCCTTTTATGCGGGCTTCATATACACAATCTGCATCGTAAAGGTCTTTGATGTCGTGGTAATCTATAGAAATAAGGCCATGTTGCTGCAAGATTCCACAAACAACAGCATCGATGTTTTTCCATTGATAGGGCCAAGGGCCTTGGTAAGCATTATACTCAGCTATGGCTGCATCTCGTTTTTTGTCAAAATCACGTCCAGCTTGTTCAAAATCCTCATCAGAAATTCTTTTTGCATCATATAGTTCGCCAAGTGCATCATAGTTATCATAAAGACTAGGCTTTATGCAGCTTTCAAGGTATGTTATCGACTTGCCTCTGTAATCTGCATAGGCGATTTCCCGTCTTGTGCTATCACCAATATAGCCATCCACATTGATGACATAGATTTCGTCTGCCAAGTCGATCTTTGCCAGATGCTGACGATCCAACATGTCTTTTACACCTTCTGTCCAAACCACATCATCACCAGAGTGGCCAAACAGCCCCACAGAAATAACGATGTTGCCTTCAAGTGTCAGACGCTTTTGTGCTTCCAAGAATTCTTCCTTGAAGCGAGTGCTACCACAGAGGGTTATAACCTTAAATCCGTTAATCATATTCCTTATTTCTTTTAGGTGCAACAAAGATACGACTTTATTTTGAACAATAGTGCGTATTAACATAATTTCGTATAACTATCCATTTTCTTTAGGACCATAATAGGTCATTTCCCAGAAAAGACCAGCAGCCAGCTCCACTTCGCTGATTTCTACATCGTCTCGAATATTCACCTCCATGCCCAAAACTTCAATTTTATCTTTATGTTCTGCAGCGGAATACAAAAGCCCTTTTTTGTCGTTGACAGAACAGTTCCAGTCAATTAAAGAATTCGTCATCTCCCATCTAGAAACTAACTCGATGTAAAAATCTGTGGGTTTGGGTTCGCACTCATTGACCCAATGGTTATATATACCACGGAAAACCTCAATACTTGCATCAGAAAGATGATGCCTGCTGTTCACTACAAATAGATGATCGAGATGCGGAAGCACGCTCTCAAAATCATACTTTCTAAAAAATTCTAATACTGTCATAATTATCATTACTTTTAAAAACCTATTTTTCTTGTTACTTTTGTTTCGAGGCGCTCTTTGTCGCAATAGGACATGAGGGTTTCAAGGGAGTTGCCCTTATCACCATAGAGTATACCATTGATAGTATTATGTCGAGCAATATTTTCTATCTGGCCTCCACTGAAATCGTATTTCTCTGCCAGTATCTTGGTATCATCCTCCGAGAGGGTTGGGATCATCTCTTGCCAGATATGCATGCGAGCCTCCAAGGTTGGTTTCTCGAACTTAATCTTATAGAGGAATCGACGTTCGAAAGCCTTATCCATATTTTGGGCGAGGTTAGTCGTGGCAATGAGAATACCATCAAGTGTTTCCATCTCTTGAAGGATAATATTCTGGATGGTGTTCTCCATTTTATTGACTGCTGATTCTGCTCCCTCCATACGTTTATTGATAATGGCATCTGCCTCATTAAATAGCAAAATAGGTGTCGTTGTATTCTTTCTTGCTAATTCTCTGTATGTGTCAAAGATTCGCTTGATGTTCTTTTCGCTATCACCCACCCAACTGCTTTTAATCTGTGACACATTGACTTGATAGATGTCACGACCTGTCTGGTGGGCTAATTGGAGAACTGTTTCCGTCTTACCTGTACCTGGTGCACCATAGAATAGACATGTGAATCCACAACGTAAACCAGATTCCTGCATACGAGTATGAATTACATGATAGTGACTATTCTCCAGAAGCTGGCTCAGTTCTGTGATTTGTGACTGAACATTATCCCCATAAAAGAGTTTCTTTTCAACTATATTGTCGAACTTTATCATATCCCTAGCAGCTATTTTACTGTATCTTAAATCCAAATCAAGTTCGCTTAACAATTCGGTTTTGGCCGTATCTGTCATGCGAAACTTCTCACGACTGGCCATCCCACTATCATTAGCATTCTCAATCATATTCAAATTAAATAATCTGTGGCATCCCCATCTAAGATCTGACTTAATCCGTCTCCAAGCACTCTTTTCAAACAAAAAATCCAAATCATAAAAGTATATATTGTCATCACCATTATTTGCGAACAGATGGCAAAACAAAACCAAGAGCATCTCATCTCTTTCGTCCAACTCTTTCTTTTGTACGGTTTGAACAAAATTGAGATGACGATTATCTTCAAATAGAGAATGAATCATTTGTGTCGTCATCTCGAAAGATAGTTCATGATCTTCTCTCAATTTAAAAATATCCTCGAGTTCAGCAAAAAGCTCATGGCAAGAAAGGCCTTTTCTGGTTCTAGGTGTGTACTTTTCATTAAGCTTTATTGAATCAATCAAATCCATTTGTACTCTGTAAGAGATATACTTCTGATCCCTACTAGTGCCTTTATGACAACGAAGCAATTCTCTCTTCACAAGTACATCAATATCTTTTAAGTATTGAAGCATATGAACTGTTTGACATTCTACAAACTCACCCAGATCACTAATGCGGATATTGTCATCATCGCTTCTGTTTATAAACAAAGCCAGCATGACACTCTGCTCCTTGGTCAGATCGAGTTTGTCTGACACATATTTTATATATCGTGAAGCCTTACGATAGAACTCAGGGCTGAGTTTCGAATCCTTGGCCTTTTCAACTATCTGCTCAATGGCTGTGAGCAAATCCATCTGTTTCTTCTGTTTTGTTTCCATCATTACATCGTTTATTGTTCACGATGCAAAGATAAAAGAAAGGTGCGCCGTTTTGAGGCACACCTTATAGATATCTGATAAAACAATCGTTTTATTCGTTCTTCTGATTAATTAAGTTTACTACAACCTTCACCATCACATCCTTTTCTTCCGTCTTGCTCTCAGCAATCATCAGAGTAAGGGCTACGAGGGTGTTATCAGCCAGACGCTTTGAACCATCCTCACGATAGAGGATTCCATTATTATTCAGGAACCACAGGAACAGCGTGGCAGCAATGCGCTTGTTACCATCACTGAAAGAGTGGTTCTTAGTGACAAGATAAAGTAGCATAGCGGCTTTCTCCTCGACACTTGGATAGAGTTCCTCACCTCCAAAAGTCTGATAGATCTGGCCAATACTACTCTTGAAAGAATCATCTTTCTCGTTACCAAAGAGAGTTGAGCCACCAAACTTATCGCGCAAGCCATTGATAGCCTCCATCGCATTCTCGTAAGTAGCGTGGAAAGGCTCTTCTTTTGTGGTCTTATCGATGGCGAGTCGTTCGTAATCGTAGTTATCGAGCGTATCAAGTGCGTAAGTGTAATCTGTAACCACTTCGAACAAAGCAGCTGTTTCATCAGTAGAGATAACAGGTTGGTTTTGCAGGGTACGCCCAAGCATACCTACCAACTGACGCAACTCTCCAATCTGCTCACTATGAATGCGCTGGTTTACAGCATAGCCTTTCACAAGATAATCCTTGATAATCTTGCGTGCCCAGATACGAAATGCAGCACCACGTTTACTATGAACACGGTAGCCAACACAGATAATGGTATCAAGGTCGTAAATCTTTGTTGGACGATACTTGTATTGAGTATTATGCAAAAAATGCATATTACTATTTTCTTCAAGTTCACCCTCCTTCAAAGCATTGTTAATATGACGAGCTATAACAGACTGATCTTTCTGAAATAGTTCCGCCATCTGAGCCTGTGTCAACCATACCGTCTCATTCTCCAAGCGGACATCGATCTGTGTCTGTCCGTCTTCCGTCTGATATATTACAATTTTGTTCTCGTCCATTTTGCTATCTGATAAAACCATTCTGCAAAGATACAACTTTTTTCTTTTACATCATACACTTATATCTTATTTATTTTATTCTTAAAGATAATGCTCCCTTCATCAAGGCTAACACCTTGCCTAAAGTATGAAACCTTTAAGATTTTTGGAATTAAATCCATAATTCTTTTAATATTTTGGATTTGTCTCAGCAGTGTTGAGAGTTTTTCGTCCGTTTCTAATTATTTGTGTAATTTTGGAGTTGAATTCCAAATTTGCACAAGAAATGGCTAATAATTAATCTTTCAATCGCAGGATGGAAGCAGCGACATTAAAATCCTCAACTACCGCCATCTTCAGGAGCATTTACCTCAAAACCTGCGTTGATAATTTTGTTCATAAATCACCAACTCTCTTGGCAGGGTGATGACTTTCAGACGTTGATACCAGATGCGGGAGGAACCTGCGACATGGCGCTGGGTATGGCTGCTGATGATGTAATAGCTGGCAGTGTATTCGTCCATCATGTCGAGAAAGACCTTCTTAATGCGCGAACATTTCTCATTGATGGCATTATCGAGAGGATTAACCAGATGATCCACACCTTCGATGATTTTCTCCTTATCCATCAACTTCGCCGTAGCCATATAATAACGGGTTATTTCCTCACGATAATCCGAGAGCCGTTTGAACTCTATTCCTTCAGGATGCGCCAGGAAGAGCAGATAGACGGCTTTATGCACAGGCTGAAGCTCCACCTCCTGACGATTATAATCTTCAAGAATGAATCGGTAGTCCTTGGTGATGAGAAGACGGCTCAGCTTCCCCTTGGCAGCCTCGATGCGCAACTCTTCGAGCAAGGGTACACCAAGGGCTTTCAGCAAAAGGTCACTCCTACCCTCTGCTTGTAGCTGCCCTACGAGACGCTTCACCTCCAAGGCTCTCTCCTCAGGTGTCAGTTGTTCATTCATTCGGATCTTCCTTCATAAAACTATCAATCCAAGCCTTCCATCGATTCAGAATCGTTGGTTTTGTGTCCTCCTCAGGCTCTGGCTCAGGTTCTGGTTCAGGGGCAGGCTCAGGTTCTGGAGCTGGCTCTACCTGAAAAGGCAGTTCTTGTGTGATGACCTCTGCTACCTTCTTTTTCTTGGCAGGCTTATAGAGTTTGGGTATCAGATCCTCGTAGAAATCATCGACATCAAGATGTACATCAGCCTGAACCTCAGTGCGCAGATCATCTTCAAGGCCTGTAGCCAAGATTGTCACCTTCGCGTCTTCGCCCAAAGTATCATCCGTTGATGTACCCCAAATCACATCGATATTGGGATCGAGCTGATCGAAGAAATCGTCAATCTCCTGCATCTCACTGACAAAGATAGGATGCTCCTCGCTCGCATATATATTAAAGAGGATACGCTTGGCCTTGCCAATGTCGTTGCCATAGAGCAAGGGAGAATCCAAGGCATCAAGAATGGCTTTTTCCACACGATTTTTGCCACTGGCGCGCCCCATGGCCATGATGGCGCCACCACCATCCTTCATCGTAGTCTCCACATCGCGGAAGTCAAGATTGATACTACCATCGCTATGAACGGTGATGAGTTCCGAGATACCTTTCACAGCATCTTTCAGAATATTGTCTGCTCGCTGGAAGGCCTCCTTGATGGAGATTTCCGAGTTAGAGTAAACGTCGCATAGACGCTCGTTGTTGACAATCAAGATTGCATCCACATTCTTTCGCAGCTCGTCGACACCTTTAAGGGCTTTGATGATCTTCTTTTTCTTCTCGAAGTAGAAGGGAATCGTCACCACACCAATCGTCAGGACACCCATATCCTTGGCCACGCTTGCGATAACAGGTGCTGCTCCAGTACCCGTGCCACCACCCATACCTGCAGTTACGAACACCATCTTGGTACCATCGGAGAGCAGTTTCACGATGTCATTGATGTTAGCCTCAGCCTCTCGTTTGCCCAATTGTGGGTCCGCACCAGCACCAAGTCCGGAATCTCCCAAAAGGAGCTTCACTGGCACAGGTGATGCCTTCAGCGACTGACTATCCGTGTTGCAGACAGCGTAAGACACGCCCTCTACACCTTCAAGATACATGTTGCGCACAGCATTACAGCCACCACCACCAACGCCAATCACCTTGATGATGCCCTGCATCGTATCTTTAATCCCATCAAACTCTATCAATTCCTCACCCATAATCTATGCTTTATTTAATCTCGGCTACAAAGTTACAAAACTTCTCCCACACTTCCAAATCTCCGCAAGGCTTGCGAGTTTTTTTATTCTTCTCGAATATTCCATATCGTATGAAGAACTCTATCCACTGTTGCAGAATCCACCTCACGTAGTGCATCAAAAGTTATTTCGTATATCTCCACTCTAGCACCCAGATGATGTATGGAGTCCTCCATCTGCCTTATCTTCTTATCCCGCTTAGCCAGCTCCTTCTGGTAATAGTCGAAAGCATGCTCTTTTTGGACATTCAGATGCCAAAACGCCCCAACTACCATCAGTGCAACCACGAATGACGCTATAACCAATATAAACTTCTTCATCATAACATCTGTTATTGTATCTTTGTCCTTGCATAACTAAAAAGGTAATTCTGCGCTTCCATAGCCACCTCTTCTCATTTGCATCTCTAGCCATTGTTGGTCACCCAATGTACCATTCCTAAAGATAGCAGCAATCTTGATTTTGTCATCTTCAAAACCATTTTTGTATCTTTGCCTCAATTCTTGCCTGATAAGGGATCTGCTTCCACAGCTCTTATCTTCAAATTCGTTAATGAGTTCGTTTGTTGACATCTCCTTGAAACGCTCTTCTCGCTCACCCAGGCGATCCATATACAAAATCTTAAAGATCTCTTCTTTCATCACCTTCTTGATCCATTTACAATGGCTCAACGACACAAGTTCTTCGCGTTCAAGCGCTGGCAACATGTCCACGCATTTCCGTAATTCCTCTTCGCTCCATTGAGTATAATAGAGATTCTTCGCTTGTTTAATAATGTACTCGTAATCTGTCATAGCTCATAAAATAATATAGATGCAAAGATAAAAACTAATTCCAAATTAATAAAGAAAATAATTTTCACAAGCCTTGCGAACCAGGTAATTTGCATTGCCATATCACATTAGCTCGCACAAGATCTATCTTCTTTACCTCACCCCTTTTACCTGAAATCGAGTAATATCTAGCTACGCTTTTGGGCAACAGAGAAGAAAATTGTTTGCGAATCCGAGTACACTTCTCATTAATGGAGTTCTGAGTAGGATTTGTAACGTCCATTATACTCTTCTTTACCCTATCTGTAAGACCATAGGGTCTCAAAAGCAGATATATACTTGTTAGTTCTCTACGGTAGTCAGGCAAATATTTCAGTATAATGCCCTCAGGATGTGAGAGAAAAAGAAGATATACAGCCTTAACCAACGGTTCCATTTCTACTTCTGTAGGTTTATCTCCAGAAAGCACGACCTTGTAATCTTCCGTCACTAATAGCTGAGGGAACAGTTCTTCCTCATTCAAGACTGCTGCGATCTCTGCATCCTCAACGCCATACGCTTTGAGTTTTCGTACTTTCTCTTTCACTTCGTCTAAAAGAATGGAGCAATGAAACTGCTCCAATTCTTTTGAGATCATTTGCTTAATTTGCTTTTCCATTGTTTTACTTATTAAAATCCCAAAGCATCCATCATTGCATCATACTCCCAAGGAGTCTTTGGCATTTCGCCATACATTCCATCAGTCAGAGCGTCCCAGGAATCTTCTTCCGTCCACTCATAACCACAACACTCATAATCATCATACTCCTCATAAGAGTCATCAAAAAAATCTCTTGCCATAATTGTAATTTTTAAAATGTTAATACTATGCTGCTTTTTTCATGAGCAGGCTCTGTGATGTCTGCTCCATTAATTTCTTCTTCAGGTTCAACTGATTCTCTACGATCAGATCGTAATCACATTTGCTGTCACCCATCTTGATAGTGAGGACAAAGAGCTCTAAGAATGTCAGGAAGCAGAAGAGGATGATGTAGAATACCAGTGATACTGGGCTCTGCGACACTACATGAAGAGTGGCTTCAAGTTCCTCAATAAATCCTGGTGCTCGCTGATTCACCTCTGCTGTGGTTTTCTCTGCAATGTCTTTCTTGTCCTGACGCAGCTGCTCCAACTGATTGGCGTAGATCTGGATCTGTTCGTTATTAGCCTTCAACTGTTCAGCCAGCGGATTAGCCATAGTAACAGTATTCACAGATTGTGTCTTTACCTTCTTTGGAGTTCCATCTTCACCCATGACAACCTGTTCCTGAGTTGTTACGTTTGTACCCTTGATTGTTGGCCTTTTCTGTAGCTGCTCGCCAATGACTATCGTTGCCTTACTCAACGAATCCATGTCATGAGTTATTCGTTGGATATCATTTTCAAAGACAAACAGGCGCTTGGTGACAGTCTCCTTGATAACGTCTTCGCGATGCTCCTGAATGGCCTGCTCGATATCATTGCGGAAGATGATCTGGTCGAAGATGCACGCTCCCAGAAAAGCCATACATAAGGCTAGCATCACTCTCATCGTGGTCATCAGGCGAGCTTTACCTACTGTTAGGATAATCACACGTTCGACACAGAGGACAATCAGCATGAAGGTTAGAGAAACACCTATCTTCAGTACTGTAGATTCGATATTGATGTATCTGTCAGCAAAGCAGAAGCCTATTGTACCCCAGAGAAGCATCATGATACAAATAGCTGAGAGAAGTTTTCTGTACTGGCGATGACTTGCCTCGCCACATTCTTTCAGAATTTCCTTATTCCATCCAATGAGAAAGCATCCTATATCTGATAAAGTCTTCATAATCCAATCCGTTTTATTTGTTTTCAATATACTTGAGCGTAGCAGCTGTAATGCCCTTCAAAAAACCTCTGCGATAAGATTCAATCATAGTGGTCATCTTAGGATCGTCAGCCATGAGTAATCTCTGCATCTCCTCGATCTCAGACAGATGCTCCTCGTAAGTCTGTTTCAGCGAATCCAATTGTGCTGCTGCAGACAGGGCATAAGCCTTACGAGCATTCTCGATCTTGAATTCCAACCCTCTGACATCACTCTTGTAACGAAGGGTAATCCTCTTGAAAAGCATCTCCAGATCGCTACGGATTATATTCTCCTTAATGTCTCGATAAGAGATGTCTGAGTTGACCAGTGCATCTTGGAAGCCTTCCTCCTCGAAGTTCTTGTGGATGAAGTTGAAGATGACATCGATAGGCATTCCTGTTCCCCAGGTAATCGTGATGAGATTCTTCTTACCTTCCTCTTCTTCCTTTGGTTCCTCTACAGGATTCTCATTGTTGACCTCCTGCTCATCATTGATCTCAAGAGGAATCACGTTCACGTCGCTGTTTGCGACCTTCTTGTTGTTGAACATATTAAATAGTGCCATAGTTGTATAGTTTTAAATTGTTATTATTACTCCTCATTAACTTATGCAGCCTTCAGTTCCTGATTACTGATAACGATATCAAGATTCTCACCAGTCTCGCGCGATGTATATCGGAATACCATATTCCTATGTGAGCGAGCCAGACGGAAGGTCTGTACGCTGGACTTATCGATCTGAGAAACGATAACCTTCCTAAGCTTTTCAGGAATGATATTCTCAAACTGCTTCTTAACCTCATAGTACATAATGTAGGAGTCATTTGTCACCTCAGAACCATTCCACATCGTAATGCTATCAACTTTCTTTGGGCAGAAATAGCACTGATAACTGGCCAGTTTCTGGAGGTACTCCTCATCTGATACGCTCTCATCTACCGTTTCAGCAAGGATGATATTAAGCTCCTCTTCGCTGAAGTTATTCATAATGTCCTTTACATCTACCGGATCTTCTGAGAAGGTCAAAGAATAAATAAGGAATGCCAGGAAAGCGATAATACCAAATACAAAGGACACAGCCCATGCAATAGCAATGATAAACCAGTGGTTAGCGATCACTTTCTTTGAATGTAAAAATACTCGTTTCATAATTCTAAAATTTTAAATTGTTATTATTTTGTTTCTTTGCCTCTTTATACTAGAAAAAATGAAAAGGTAACCGCTAATTCAAAAAAAAATTGTATATTTGCCCAAAATATTTCTTTATGGTGCGAAAATTACTACTGATAATAGACCTTTTTATCATGGTCGGAATCGTTGGAAATGCCCAGCGGAAAAGGGCTTTCATGGTGGGTATATCCCATTATGATACAGCCTTGACTGGTTATCAGTGGAACAACATCAATGGAGTGGAAGATATCAATCTTTTGAGTCCTATTTTGAAAAAACAAGGTTTTTATTTAACCACGCTATTAGATGAACAGGCCACTTATCTGAATATTACTTCCCAACTCTCAACCTTCACAAAACAGACAAAGAAGGGGGATCTCGTATATCTTCATTTCTCTGCACATGGTCAGCCCGTAGAAGATCTTAATGGTGATGAAGAGGATGGATGGGATGAAGCTATCATACCCATTGATGCTTATAAGAATTACAAGAAAGACGTATATGAGGGAAAGAACCATCTGCTCGATGATCAACTGAACACGTATATAAAGAAGTTAAGAGCGAAAATCGGAGCCACAGGTTTTCTCTATGTTGTAATCGATGCGTGTCATGCCGGCACCTCTTCAAGAGCTAACGATGAGACGGTAAGAGGCACCAAGGTAGGCTTTACATATAATAATAAGGTGTTCAAACCTTCAACCCAAAAGAAATCCCATTATAAAGTGGATGCGACTCCCAAGATGTCGCATGTGATGTACTTGGAAGCCTGTCGCCCAGAACAAGTGAATATGGAGATAAAGGTAAAGGACAAACGCTATGGCCCACTATCATACAATATCGCACAAGCTTTAAAGGCCAAGCAAATATCCACTAATGCGAACGAATTCCTGAGTAGCGTCAAAGCTGCCATCATGAATGATGGTTGCTGGCCCAACAATCAGAATCTAGTAACTGAAACAAGTTTCTAACATGGCAAAAGAGATATCATTGCAGAATCAAGACTTGAATCGCTTTATCTCTGGCGAGAAAGGTAAGATTCAGACATATCTGCGAAAGAATTATTCCGTCTCGGATGATGATCTGGATGACATTTTCCAAGAAGCCTCAATGGCCTTGTTCTTGAATCTTCGCGAAGGGAAACTTACAAGTCTTACCAGTTCTTTGGGCACTTACTTTATGAAGGTCTGCATCAATCAGACATTGAAGTTCATTGGTAAGAAGAGTAAGATGATGCCACTTATTGATGAGAATAGAATTTCAAACAGAAATGAGGTTAGAGATGATAAGATAGACCAACTATATGGTTTCTGCATGGATACAGAGGAAGAGAACAGAAAGGTGCGCATGGAGATGCTTGTTAACAATATCATTGCCTCAATGACTGATACCTGCAAGAACATTCTGCATGGCTACTATTGGAATGACTTTTCTACCTCAACCATTGCAGATATGTTTGGCTTCTCTGATGCCAATTCTGTGAAGGCCCAAAAATACAAATGTATAAAGAAGTTTACAGATAAATACAACGAATTAAAGAATAAAATCTATGGATAAGGACAACGAGATATTACAGCAGTCCATTAATGATCGCATCGATGCGTTTGTTCGTGGTTTGATGACAGAAGAGGAAGAGGCTGCTTTCAAACAAGACATTAAAGCTGACCCTGAACTTCGTGCTCAGGTACTGGCTACAGTATCTCTTATCAAGGGTATTCGTACCCAAAACGCAAATCAGGAGAAACTGCTTATCCAGAATAGCACAAAGAGTAAGGCACGTACCCTCTTATGGTGGGTTTCGTCTATCGCTGCAGTCTTTGCCATCTTCTTTGGTTACTCTAAAGACCAGCGGTACAATGAGTTGTCTGGCATCGTATCACCATATTGCAACGAGTACAGCATGAGTGAATACGCTCGTGGTGATTTGGATTCTACAACTGTTGCTAATCTCTACACCTTATTTAATAATATAAGGGAGCAGCGCAACATGAGTACTATCATTGAGACTCTGGAACCCATCTATGCTAACCTCGAATCCGATTTCACCTATTCAGCCTATGCCAACGACATAGCCATGAACCTCGCCCTCGCATATATCAAGGATGACCAAACAGACATGGCCATTCCTATATTGGAGAAACTTGTAAAGGAGAATCCAGATGCGCCTATCGCTGCTAGAGCCGAGGAGATTTTGAAGAAATTAAAAGAATAAGAATAACTACAAAATTTTTAAATCTATGAATGATGATATAATTTGCAGTTGCCACCATAAAATGGTAAAATGTGGAGAGACAACAGATACATCTTTAGGAAAGAGTACACAAAGGTTCAAATATGTTTGTCCTCATTGTGGGAATGTTGCATTCCTTGATCCAGACAAGTGGGATTTATAGTTAATCAAGTAAAATAAAGCCAGCCCAATAATAAGGAGATTTACCCATTTCTTTTAGTTCATTCTGAGCAAGCAGTAATGAATCATGGGCACTTTTCCCATCCAAAAGATACTTATAGAAGATGGTCATTAAGAATGTTGTTTCCTCATCTGGGACTTTCCATAAAGACATTAAAATCGTATTTGCTCCAGCCCTTTTTAATCCACGTTGAAGTCCAAAAACGCCATCAATACTATCAATATCTCCCAAACCGGTTTCGCAAGCTGACAAAACCATCAGTTTGTTATTGCTCAAATCAATTCGTGATATCTCATCTGCAGTTAAGATTCCATCTTCTACTCCATTAGGTATTGGCTTCCCTAGCCAAGCATTATTAGCGCCAGCAAAAAGAAGACCGCTATGGAACATCGAAAGCTCTTTCTGTGTATATGAGATATGGCCAATGAAGTAGTTTGAAGAAATTATATCGTTGGAAGAATAATAAAAGCCATGAGTAGATACGTGTACAATATCAGGAGCTTTACCATCCAATGATTTAAAAGACTCTTCATTAGCTTTATTTTGATCATAAATAGTTAGATGTATCCCGTTTTCACTCATTAATGCCGCTATCGAAGTAATCTCTACTTTAGTACCTGGTAACAAATCCCATGTACCTCGCGATAGTGAACGAGTAGCTAAAAAATCTCCTGATGAATAGTAATTATAGTTTGAAGAGTTATATGCCATCTGATCGATATCTTCAAAATAATTAATATCGCCATACATTACTGCACTTTTAATGTTGAAAACATTATTTTTTATTATACCTATATTGGCAGTGGTCGAAACCTCGTACATGCGATAGATCTCAGATAATCGTTTTGATCCATCAGAAATAGCAGAGAGATTGATCTTATTTAGAGAACCAGAAGGGGAATAATAAATTGTGGAGCCTGACGGGATGAATGACAACAATTTTGACCATATCATTTGGAACAATCTTGTGTCTGAGATATTATATAGACTATCTATAGTTACTTGTTGTGTTGCATTTGCTTTACTAAACAAATTCTCCAATTCGTTATTGGGACACAATTCAACTATAATAGGATCTGTGCTATCTTTTGACAAAATGAAAGCTCCCAAATGATAGGTCGTTTTTTCTATAGGAAACTGAATATGAGGAAGCAAAGTAAATTCCAAAGCGATTTCATTATCAGACAGCATACTCTTTACATCTTCCATTGTTTTGAATTGAGCAAAGAGTTTTGAACTAAAATCTGGAATAGAACTAATTATAATTTTCTCAAGATTACTTATACTATCAATAATTATACTTATTGAGTCCGCAGAAATTTCCTTTCCAGATAATCTCTTTTTCAAATCTTTAATCGATAAATAGTTATTCTGAGCATCTTTGTTATTGCTATTTTTAACAGCACTTTCCAAAAACTTCTCAGAGTTAAGAAGCATGCTTTTGGTAAATAGAACATTATCAAATGCCATTGCAGTTGGTAATGATTCTTTGAAATTCATAGCAACATAGTTATTACATAACGATAGATAACGAGAATATTGTACCCAATAACTATCTCTTTCTAATTCTGAAAATTGTCCAAACACACTTGCAATACTATTCTTAACTTCTGAATTAAAACTGTTCAGATATGAAGCCACATTAATATCTTTCTTTAAACATTTTATTAATAATGAATATAAATCCATGGATATTATATACTGCATGGGGTTCTTCAACTTATATGCCTGATCCAAACATGTTTCGGCTTTCTCGTGCATATTTTTACATAAATAAATAACAGAGAGATTAAATAGAGCCAATGATTTTATCATTTCTGTCTGCTTTGATATGCAATTATTTACTACATATTCAAAGATTTCTGCACTCTTGTCATAATCATCCATCATTCCATATATCCACCCTAGGTTATTAAGCCCCAATAATATATCATAATTGTTAGGACTATATTTACCTAAAGCCGATGTGTATATTTCATTTGCTTCTTCTGCCATAATTTTCATCGCATCAATCTCTGTTTGAGGGTCTAGACATAACGCAATATTAGAGAGTAAACGACCATATCCTATTGTTCTCTTTTCTACTTCTGTATAAGTAGTTCTTGCCATATTATACCAACGCAAAGCTTCTTTAACGTTATGGATAGAATGGAGTACCAAACCTTTAGTCAAATAAAGGATTCGTATTTCATCGGAGGTATACTTCGTTCCTTTAATGTATTCTAACGAATGATTCATTAGTTTATCTGCCTCTGCGTATTTTCCTTCTTTTAATAGAATGCTAGATAATTCCTGGACAGCAAAACAGTATATACTATTATCACCCTTCCCCCCCTCTAAAGAAGTTATTAAATCCCTATATAATGAAACCGCTTTTATAACATTGCCCGTTTGGGTCTCTTTATAGGCTTCTAGCAATGGAATGTTTGATGCAGTCCTATCAATCTCTGTGCTGCTCGAATTTAGATACATTTTCATAATGTTCAACCTAAATTTTAACTCTTGTCTTCTTGATTCATCATCAGTGTTGATATTTTCTAACAGATTGACTGCCTTTTCTAAATCATTCATCGCATCTTCCACGTTTCCCAAAGCAATCTCAGCATCGCTTATCATAATTTGAGCATTAGCATATTCTTTTGAGAGTTCTCCATATAACGACTTACATACATCTCTATGTTCTCTAGCATATACTAACGCTTTGGTATATTGGTCACTTAAAGAAAGAGCAATGATGAGATGGGAAAGCATTTCACAATACAATTGGTTTCGTAAATGTTTCTTCTTCAAAAGTTGATATGATTGCATATAGTAAAATTCTGCATTCTGATACTCTTTACTATGTAGATATGCATCTCCAATATATACAGCTGCTATTGGCTTTCTCACCGTCGTGTCTTTTGACTCGTTTGCCACATCCATATACTTTCTCATAACGTTTGCTGCATTGTCCCATTCTCCTCTTGAGCAATAGTATTGATATGTGTTTATCAGAACATTATAATAACTATACAAATCATGTTCCTTATATTTGGCGTAATAAATCGATGAGAAATTAGAAACCTCAACTATTATACTATCATTAAGATAATTATATATTTCCGCCCACATGGAAAAAAGTGGCCAGCATTGCCATGAATGCGCATTATTATTCAAATTTTCCCTGATGTAGTCAAAAGCCTTTTTCCCATATTCAGAATAAGGTATAATTACCGAAGGGTCTTCATAGGTCCGTATTTTACTGTAGCCATTAAAACATTTCATTAGATTTAAATAGAAAGAGACATCTTTCTTTTGTGGTCTAGACAAATGATAATCTATGACTGAATCAGCTTTGTCATGATTTTTGTCTGTGATTAGGCTTTGTATCATATTCATCGATATTTCATTAAAAACATCTTGTGCAGAAACAGATATAAAGCAAAACAAGAAAATGATTAAAAGTGAATATCTCCTCATACCAGCAATATCCTAATTTATACCATCCAACATTATAAATGAAGCCCAATACTCAGGCTTGTCGTATTTCCCATTATCAACCAGACGGAGGTTCTTCTGAGCATCCTTGAGTGATTGGTGTTTTGTCTTACCATTCATCAGATTTTTATAGAATTCCACCATTAATATTTTAGTAGCCTCATCATCAACTTTGTCGAGACTCATGAGCATGGTCTTCGCTCCAGCCTTTTTGAAACCACGCTGAAGGCCATACACGCCTTCATTGTCTACATCACCCAATGCTGTTTGGCAAGCAGATAGTACCACTAGATCAAGACCTCTTAAATCTAGCTTTGAAATTTCTGACGCTGTTAGGATACCATCTTCCAAATTATCAGGAACCTCCTTGTGCCTGGGTAACATATCTCCACCAGACATTACCAAGAAAGATCTTGAAAGAGATTTATCCTCTTGAATCTGACCACCTCCACTATCATCTAACTGAATAAACGACAGATTTGATTCTCTCTTTTTTGATTCAGCTTCAGATGCGCCAATATACATACCATGAGTCGCCAGGTGAATGAGATTCATTCCTTTGCCTGAAAGTGCCTTAAATGATTCTTCTGTACCAAAACTGTCACTAAACATAGAAACTGCCACATTTCCTTTCTTTAATGTCTTGTCAATTTCTGCAATCTCAGTTTTCGTATTAAATAGTGGTTCAAAACTATTTCTCACAGACAACGAGTCTGATAAGCCCCTGTACATAACGGAAGTACTATTCTCAATTCCCGAATTCTCGTTTTGTGCAATTAAGACATTCGTATCTACTGAATAATCCAATCCTCCATAAAGAGCAGCTGATTTGCAGGCGATCTCTTCGTTCCCTACAATTTCTCGCGTTGATGATAATCTGTATATTATATATTTATCTGAGATATTCTCATGCTCATCAATATCGACGTATTCAATGCCTATATTATTTAAAATTCCTACAGGAGAAAAGAATAGTGTATTAACATTTTTACTTTTCTGAAGTATTGGATTCCATATCAATCGATACAATCCTCCAGGATTATCACTCTTCATGACTTCATGAATCTGTTGTTCCATACATAAAGGAACAAGTTCCGGACTATCTGAGTATTTATTGATGACTAGTGCATAATATATTCTATTCTGAATTTCACAAGTATCATAGAATTCAACAAATTCCACACTTAATTCTCCATCTTTCAATTTATCTCTTATATCCTTCCAATTAATTCTGAAGCGCTTGGTATAATCCCCATATTCTTTTGATGCAGAAACCAAATAATCTTCTTTCTCATTGATGGCGTGCCTTAATGAATCAACATCAAAGATGCGTTGCTCAACTGGTAATTGGTATTGTCTATTGAGTAGATTCTTATTCGCTATTAATTCATTATAGTTATTAATTAGGCCTAGATCGCCGCTCTCCCTGATTAAGCGCCCAAATTCTATTTCAGAATTAAGGAGAATCCCCTTCCTAAGTAATAGAGCATTATAAAATTCTGAGCAAATCTCAGGCTGCAGCATGTAATAACACACTAGGGGAAAAAGCCAGTCAAAGAATCTTTCCATATAAAAGACCACATTAGCTCTCTCTGTGGAAGTATAATTTGGGAAATTAGAATTAATCATTTTCCTGTAGTTTGTGGATGCTTCAATAATAGCATTGCGTAGTTTCATTGTATCATTTGCATAAAAATACAACTCTGACAAATCCTCTAACGCACCTAAATATAAACCATGAGTTTCGTTAACTGTTTCCTTTATTAATGAGAATCTATCTTCACCTATTTTTATTGCTCGATCAAAATCACCTGCTTTTCCATAAATATAAGGAAGTATCCTTAGTTTCTCAATGTAACGAAGATTCTTTTCACCTACCATGTCCTTTGTTTGGTCTAAAGCCTTATTTATACATGCAACAGCCTCTGATATCTCTTCTAGATCCAGTAGGCATCTACCTTGATTATAAAGTGATTCTATTGTGTACAAGTCATTTTCGCCATAAAGAACCTTTCTTATTTCATATGCCTTACAAATATATTTTAAACTTGTCTTATAATCATTCTCATTTCTCGCATAATACGTCCCTAAATTATTATATAGAGAACTTAATAAATCTCCATTTTCATCAATGCTGTTTTCTGTGAGCTCTACCAATTGTAACAATAGTTTTTTGGCTTCATCTTTATAGCCCAATTCTATATAAGAAGTTGCCAGGTTATTTGCAGCTACCATTGTTTGATAATCATTAATACCTATTTTATCTTTCAATAAATCATAACAAGATTTGTTAATACGCAGTGCTTCTTTAGGTTTATTTGCTTTAGAATAACAATGGGCAAGGTTTAATAACCTATTTGCATAAGCACTGAGGTCTTTTATAGAATCACTTAAACTTACTGCTTGTTTCGATAATTCTATAGCCTCTTCTATACGCCCCAGTTCACTATATGATTTTGAAAGATTGCTTAATGCCATTCCATAATTAATACTATTCTTGTCTTCTGCTATATCCAAAGCTTTTTCTAAATATATACTTGCAGTAATGAAATCATCTTGATTGAAATAATGATCTGATAACATAATAAGAATGTTCGAGTAATCATCATTGTCTAATTTTTCATTTTGATTTTTTTCATAGTAAGATACCATTTTTTTGCATAATTCATATTCAAGGCTATCTTCTCCTATTTTATTCAAAGCAAAGATTATATCGTAATGTGATTTTGTATAATACTCTGGTATATCTATTTGTGATTCAATAGTTCTCAAAGCTTTATTACAATATATTAATGCTTTCTTAGAGTCATTATCAATGGCCATCAGCCTGGCTATAGTACTTGCATACTGAGTATAGAAATTATAATACCATCCAATTACTTCTTTATTATCCTCCATATACTTTATTAATCTCTCTCCATGTCTTATTAACTCTTTAAGATTCCCGAAACCAACATATGATTTGAACAAATTATTAAGAGACCAATAATAATCAATATGATCCACACCTGGGCTCTTTTCCCTAATCCTTATTGCTTTCAATTCGAGATCGATTGCTTTCTCAAATTCTTCCAATTCATTGCATATTCCTGCACATAGACTAATGGTATTAGCATACCAGAAATTTTCCCCTAGATTTGTTTTCTCTATTATAGAAGCTTCTATGTATTTTTCTAAAGCCTCCTTCTTATGTCCATTATCGTATAGATTTGATGCAACATCCAAGATAGAATCAGACAATACCGTTTGTCTCATATCAATGGGGGGTAGGTTATAATACTGACTATATCTTCTTGCTATAGTATCATTACCCAAATAATGTAAGCAACTTGCTATCCATTGTTTTCCATGCCCAAAGTAGTTGCTTTTTTCACCTTTGGCGACATACATGAGTGAATCGCTTAGATAAAAGGATTTTATTGCTTCCTCGTATTCTTTCTTTTTGTAAAGATTCACCCCTTTTTCAAATTCATCATATGAAGAAGTGAAAGCATTTTGTTGATTTCCTTTCTGAATGACAGGAACTAGGCTTGTCTCCAGACCTTTCTTGTTCCTATTTAGAATATGTTCAATAGATAATTCATATCCTATAATACATTTTATCTTCGTAACATCTATGCCTAAATTGGATATTAGAGAATCATTATCAATAATAAAATAGGATGTTTTATAAGAACTGCATATTTGTCGAATCTGTTCTGGAGCATTATCTACTGGAATAAAATTGGGGCAATCTTTACTCTTATCAATTACTACGATGTAATCAGTATATCCATCCCTATATTTATTTAGGCACAGATAATCGATTACAACCTCATATTCTTTCAAGTTACTTCTTAACAAATCGGTTGTTATACTGTTATTCGCAAATTTCTTGAATGTAGGCGACTTCTGTGATATTTCACTTGTAATTTCAATTGATTTGTTATATAGAGAATCTTTTACCTCAGAATCTGTGCTTTTAAAATAATTACTATTTGTTAAACTGAGCGCATCTAACTTCTTCTCAGATTCACTACCCAATTCTTTTTTAATCTGAGATTTAATTTCACTTATCTCGGCTTGTCTTGATCTCAATAGTAGTAGACTGTTATAGATCGCATCAATAGACTGTGGGTCATTATTGTATTTCTGAAGAATACTAGGTAATGCTGCAAGTATTTTAGTTTCAAATGTAGATTTTATCTTGCCCCATTGTTTTCCTTCGTCATGATTAAAATTGCATAATACATTATAAAAATGTAAGTACTTATACATATCGTCAAGTCTATAGTCGTCCAAGAAAACTCCCTTAAAGTTTACCCATAAGGCCATCGCGTTTAAATAATTATATACAAAAAGCGGGTTACGCTTGCCAAATAATTTTAACGATAGCTCTGACGATTCTTTAAATAATGAATATGCATCTTCAAATCCTTTATCATAGAATCCTTTAGCGGTGGCGGTAAGAATAGATAGGTATTCTTGGCTAAATTCGCCATGTGTTCTTTTGTAAATATCTAGCACTTTAAGACTACATTCATGATATTTGTCATAATCGCCTAAATGGGTAATTATGGTTGCATGGAAGAGTAACGTGTTTGCATAATAATCATCATCTTCTCCCAATAGTTTCTTATAGGTCATTAGTATTTCATTCGATACTTCAAGAGCTTCTTTATACATCTGCATTGTATAATATGAATTCCTTAATACCTCCATATCATCAAAGTAATGCTTATAGCTCAAAGAATACTGATCTCCATAAATAATCTGGATCTCTTTTACGTTATTCACGCAGTCCTCATATTTCTTGAGAAAATAATTCGAATGAATTAAATAGAAAAGGTTTTTTACCATTTCATCTCCTGAGATATTTGAACTTTTACGAATGAGATATGCCTCTTTTGCATATATATTTGCTTTTTCTACATTTGATAAATTCCAATTATACACAACGAGGCTGTCTAAAGTTGGTAATCTGTCTTCTATAGCTATATCTTTCCTCTCTTTCATAAGAGTCAAACATTCCTCTGCATTAGCAATTGCCTCATTATATTGCTTCATGTCGGAGTAAACATTTGACATATATTCCAGTGTATAAAGATATGAGGGATAGTCCAAACTTTTTATTTTCTCTCCAATTTCTTTTGCAAGCTGTGCATACTCTAAGGCTTTGTCTAATTGATTTATACCTCGATAGGCATAAGAAATATCCAAGGTAATATTAAGATATTCAATACTCTCCTTACCCTTATATTGCTCAATATTGTTTTTTGCCTTGTTGAGATAGTTAAATCTATCGTTAGAAGTTGGAGCATTTAAGAAAGCTAAATCTGTTAGTGTAAGAGCATAATAGTCTTCTGACCATAGCTTATGATTTTCATAAAAAACCTCCGCCTTCTTTGCGTATTCTCTCGCTTTATCTATTTCTCCATTGTCACGTAAGAAATGAGCATAAGAATAATAAAGGTGCCCCATGAGAGGATCTTCACTAACAAATCCGCCCTCTGCTACATCTTTAATTATATTGCAAGCTTCTTGTATCTTATTGGTATTATAATGCCTCCATGCATGTCCTAATAGATATCTGGTGTAAATTGGAGACTGCAAGCCTAGAGAGTCCTTCAATATAGCCAAACCTTCTTCAGCAAGTGATTTGTATTCATCTTCCTCATTAAGGGGAATGTATTTCGATAGTTTTACAACAGAGATAGCATAAGGAACAGTTTTATTACCATATAGACTATTAATAGCTACATTTCTACTTGCATACTCTCGCGCTTTTCTGAGGTCACCTTTCCCCCCATAATATGCTGAAAGGCTATCATTGTACATTACGCTATCTATCAATTCAGATACATCTTTTGAACTTTGAGAAAATGACGATAAGCTGTTACCTATAAATATTATTAGGAATAAATAGTATTTTGTTTTATTCATATTGAGTAAAATTTATAGTTCTACATTTCTTTGCAAAAATAAAAAGAAATTGTGAAGATTGCAAGTTATCAATGAAAAAAGTGCGTTTCACAAGGCTTGTTATTTGAAAATGCTTGAGTTTCATGGGCGTTTTTAATATTTTTGCGTCAAAATCGAAAAAAATTTGTTTTTAGTGGTTACCTTTTGACTTTTTAGGGTATAAAGAGACAAAGAACAACAAATTAGTAGTAACAATTAAAAAATTAGAATTATGAAAAAGTTTATGATGACACTGATGACAGTCATGATCGCCATCGCAGCAAACGCACAGCGTTACAACGTAGGTAGTTCAAGATCTAACACGGACTACTTTGGTACAACTACCACAACCCACAGCAACCGCTATGGTCAGACAACGGGAGCCTCTACTTCGTCAACGGACTATTTCGGAACAACTACCACCACGCACAGAGATCGTTATGGTAATACCATCGGAACCTCTACCAGTTCGACTGACTATTTTGGAAATACCACCACTACCCATCGTGACAGATATGGCAATACGACTGGATCAAGTAGATCAAATACGGACTACTTTGGTACAACCAGGACTGACTACTACGATTCTTATGGAAATTCCACTGGTTCATCTAGAAGTAATACTGACTACTTTGGAACGACAAGAACTACTCATGAGGATTCTTACGGCAACACTTGGGGATCATCGTCGTCATCTACCGATTACTTTGGCACCACAAACACTGAGCACTATAGCAATAACTCCAGTGACGACATCTGGTCGTGGTAAATGTAATACTCAATGGATAATCAGGCGTCTGGAAGGATGCTTGATTATTTGCGCTTTAGAGGTTTCTTGCAGAATAAGCCCCTATTTGGCGACAACACAAATGGTTTTGACATCCATTGGGCTTGTAGTGATGCAAGCCCAATAAGGTTTTATATTAGGTGTGGCAGGGGGTATTTCTTAGAAAGAATCGGCCATCAGATCTTTGCGACCAATGAGACTGAAGATGGTAATGTTGTTGTCGTCATTGACTATCCGAAGAGAGCGAAGAATCTCATTCAACGTAGAACCACTGGTAGTCACATCGTCAATCACCAATACATTCTGTTTACGGATAGTTGCATAAAGCTCTCTGTCAGATTCTGATGCAAACTTCAGAAATTGAATCATGTAAGGACGGAAACGGCTCTTCTTGACATCTTTGGCTATTGTGAAATAGTCCTTTTGGTGTATGAGCTCAAGCATGTTGTTGATAGACTGCCTGACTTCTTCCTTCTGAGCCTCAGTATAACGAGGCCGGCCATTCTCTAACACATCATTCAAATATGACTGTTCAAAACCATCCATGTCGAACGATATGTTTGATGGAAGTGCTTTTACCAACTCCATCTTTCTCAGGGTAGGCTGTGCAAACCTGTAAATATAGCGCAACATATATTGGTTGACTTTACTCGACGATTCTGGCATAACGACCAAATCATAATCATACAGGTTGATATGCTTGTCGAGATTGTCAATGGCTTTCTTGATGAAGTTAGTCAAATCAGGTGTATCCTGCAATGCCTCTGTGAATTTCACATATTTAATAAAAGCAGTACGTACAGAACTTTCCACCAGATCAGAGAATTCATAACCATAGTAGAAGCACTTACCAAAGGCCTCTACCTGATAGCCATCGCCAGTCAGACTGACAATGTCCTCAGCACCATCGTGCTCGAAATCGAACACGAATTTCTTCTCTGTATCGTCGAATGTTACACCCATATTAATTGCTCTTTGGCTGCAAATATACTGCATTTTTTTGAAAGTGCAGTACTTTTGGAGGAAAAATTCTATTTATTTTCAGAATTTTACAACAACACAAATGCTTTTGAAATACATTGGGCTTGCAGTGATTGCAAGCCCAATGTATGTTATAGATGTCGATTCACTAATTATCCACCGAAGTTATCGTACATGATCGACTCGGGATCGACGCCGAGGGAGTCGAGCATAGAGACAACGGCTGCTGACATCGGGCCAGGACCACACATGTAGTACTCGACATCCTCGGGAGCCTCGTGGTCCTTCAGATAGGTGTTGAGCATCACCTGATGGACAAAGCCCGGGGTGTACTTCACGCCTGCTGCATCGTCTGCAGGATCTGGACGGTCGAGAGCCAGGTGGAAATGGAAGTTGGGATACTCCTTCTCCAAGCCCAGGAAGTCGTCGAGATAGAACACCTCGTTGAGGGCGCGTGCACCATAGAAGTAGTGCATCTCGCGATCTGTCGTGTGCAGCGTCTTCGTCATGTGCATAATCTGTGCGCGCAATGGAGCCATACCGGCACCACCACCAACCCAGATCATCTCGCGCTTCGAATCGAAATGTGGATGGAAGTCGCCGAAAGGACCGCTCATGATCACCTTGTCGCCTGGTTTCAGCGAGAAGATATAAGACGAAGCGATACCTGGGTTGACATCCATGAAGCCACTGCGATCGGGCTTGAACGGAGGCGTAGCAATACGAACGGTCAGCATGAAGACATCGCCCTCAGCAGGATAGTTGGCCATTGAGTAGGCACGGATGGTATCCTCGGGGTTCTTACACTTCAGCGGGAACAGACCGAACTTCTCCCAAGAGGGCAGATACTCGTCGCCAATGAGAGACTTGTCGATGTCCTTATCGTAGTCGATACAGTCGAACTTAGGAATCTTGATCTGTGCGTATGAGCCAGGCAGGAAGTCCATGTGCTCGCCCTTAGGCAGCTGTACCTTGAACTCCTTGATAAACGTAGCCACGTTCTTGTTGGAGATAACGGTACACTCGTACTCCTTAACGCCAAGGATAGACTCGTCGACATGGATCTTCAGGTCGCCCTTGACCTTGCACTGACAACCTAAGCGCCAATGGTCCTTGATCTGCTTACGGGTGAAGTGAGGCTTCTCAGAGTCGAGGATCTCGCCCCCACCCTCAAGAACCTGAACCTTACACTGTCCGCAAGAGGCCTTACCACCACAGGCAGAAGGCAGGAAGATGCCGTTCTGATTGAGCGTCGCCATCAGGTTGTTACCCTGGGCTACAGAGATAGTACGGTCGCCGTTGATCACGATATTCACATTGCCCGAGGGCGAGAGATACTTCTTCGCTACGAGCAGGACGATCACCAGAAGGATGATCACCAGGAGGAATACTCCTATACTATATGCTATAAACTGTGCCATTTTCTACATGAAACATTTAACATTAAACATTAAATATTCAAACCACTGAAGCACATCATCGCCATAGCCATCAGGCCGAGAGTGATAAACACGATGCCGAGGCCCTGCAGAGGCTTGGGAACGTCGGAGTACTGCATCTTCTCGCGGATGGCACCCATGGCCACAATGGCCAGTGTCCAACCAAGACCGGAGCCGAAGCCATAGACAACGGCATCGACAATCGAGGTGATGGCCTGCGAGTTTGAGGGATCCATGAGGATGCGCTGCTGCATGAAGAGCGAAGCACCCATGATGGCGCAGTTCACGGCAATCAGCGGCAGGAAGATACCCAGGGCTGCGTAGAGCGAGGGCGAGTACTTCTCGACCGTCATCTCCACCAGCTGCACCATACCTGCGATGACAGCGATAAAGAGGATAAACGACAGGTAACTCAGGTCGACGCCCTCAGCGAGACAGTCGGGACCCAGCACCTTGGTCTGTAACAGATAGTTCACAGGAACGGTCACTGTCAACACGAAGGTCACAGCGAGACCGAGTCCCATAGAGGTCTTCACGGTCTTCGACACAGCCAGATATGAGCACATGCCTAGGAAGAAAGCGAAGATCATATTGTCGACGAAAATCGACCGGAATAATAAACTGATTATATGTTCCATATCTTACTTCTCCTTATAAAAATATGCACGATGTACCCAAATCACACAACCAACGAGAATCAACGCCATGGCTGGCATCGTCATCATACCGTTGTTTACATAGCCGAAGTCGTAGCAAGCATCAGGGATAATCTGGAAGCCCAGCAGAGAACCACGTCCGAGGAGCTCACGGACAGCACCCACAATGACAAGGATCATCGCATAGCCAAGACCGTTGCCCACACCATCGAGGAACGAGGGCCAGGGCTTGTTCTGCATGGCGAAGGCCTCGAGACGTCCCATCAGGATACAGTTGGTGATAATCAGACCTACATACACAGAGAGCTGAACGCTGACGTCGTAGGCGAAAGCCTTCAGGATCTGAGAAACGATCGTCACAAGCGCAGCAACCACCACCAGCTGTACCACAATACGAATACGGTTAGGAATGGTGTTGCGGATAATAGAGATAATCACATTGGCAAAGGCCGTGATTACCGTTACGGCGAGTCCCATCACAATGGCAGGCTTCAGCTGCGATGTGACGGCCAGTGCCGAGCAGATACCCAATACCTGTCCGAGGATCGGGTGGTCGAGGTTCAACGGATTCGTAAAGACCTCTTTATTTTGTTTACTGAATAATGCCATAGTTTACTCCTCCTCTGCTTTCGTTGGTTTAACATTCTTCAGACCTTCCTTCAGCATGGCATCAACACCATTTGAAGTCAGCGTAGCACCTGTCACCACGTCAACCTGTGTGGCAGGATCCTCCACCTTCTTCACAATTGAGAGAACGACATTGCCTGCCTCGTCCCAGATCTGCTTGTCGATGAACTTCTCCTGCCAAGCCTGAGAGTCCTTGATCTCGGCACCAAGTCCGGCTGTCTCACTCTCGTGATTGAAGTAGGCACCAAACACCTTACAATCCTTATCGATAGCCACATAGCCGCTGATGCCGCCCCAAAGACCCATACCCTTCAGGCTGGCAACACGGATGTTCTGACCATCAATCTGGCACTCATAAATCTTCTGTCCGTCGATATCCTTCTCTTCCTTCACCACCTCTGCGTATTTGGCCTCAGCCTCAGCGCCATCCAAACCGCGGATGTTGAGCGAGTAGAGAATCTGCTTCTTCACGTCGAGGGCCACGTTAGCGTCCTGCATGGGCTTCAGTGCCTGATAGACGAATGCCAGCAGGAAGGCCACGATGACCACGAGTATCGCGCTATATATTATAATGTACGCGTTGCTGTTAGTATTCAGTTTCATTTGGTACCTCCTCTCTTCAAACGTTTCGAAATGTTACGAGCCACCACGAAGTGGTCGATCGTAGGCGCAAACATATTACCAAAGAAGATGGCGAGCATCATACCCTCAGGATAGCCGGCATTCATCACACGGATGATGATGGCCATCGCACCAATGAGGAAGCCGTAGATGAACTGGCCAGTGGTCGTGCGACAAGAAGTCACAGGATCAGTTGCCATGAACACAGCACCGAAGGCAAAGCCACCGAGTACGAAGTGATGCCACCAGATCATCGACTGACCCGTCTGCTCGAAGATACATGCCATGATAGCACCACCCACGAAGACGCTCAACATCGTGCGCCAAGAAGCAATGCCGCTCCACAGGAGGATGACAGCACCAATGGCAATGGCGTAGAGCGATGTCTCACCGATAGAACCTGGGATAAAGCCGCAGATCATGTCACAGATAGATGCATCGGGGGTAATACCCTGACCAATCTGTCCAAGCGGTGTAGCAGCCGTAAAGCCGTCAGGCAGGTTGTTACCAAGTCCGAAGATAGAGTCCTGAGCCACCCAGACCTGATCGCCTGTCATCTTTGAAGGATAGGCGAAGAACAGGAACATACGGGCTGCAATAGCAGGATTGAAGATGTTCATACCCGTACCACCGAAGATCTCCTTACAGAAGATGACGGAGAAGGCACAGGCCAGAGCCAGCATCCACAGCGGACAACCAATAGGAATGATCAGCGGGATGATGATACCAGAAACGAGGTAACCCTCCTGGATCTCCTCACCCTTCCACTGTGCCCAGGCAAACTCGATACCCAGACCTACGATATAGCTCACCAGAATCTTAGGCAGTACAGCGAGGAAACCATAGAAGAATATCTCCAGGAACGATGCTGTTGCCAGTGTGCCTGCAGCGAGATAATTCTGATATCCGATGTTGTACATACCAAACAGCATGGCAGGCATCAGGGCGATGACAACCATACTCATAATACGCTTCGAGTCGATGGCGTCGTGAATATTGACACCCGACTTGGAAGTATCATTAGGCACAAGCGCAAATGTCTCAAAACCATCGAAGACACTGCGGAAAGCATGCAGCTTGCCACCGTCTTCGAAGCTTGGCCTCATCTTGTCAAATAGATTTCTTATAGCACTCATAAATGTAATTTACAATTTGACGATTTACAATTTACGATTTATGCGTTTTCTTTACGTAAAATGTTCAGTCCTTCACGCACGATGCGCTGCAACTCCAACTTCGATGAATCCACGAACTCAGCGAGAGCGAAATCCTCAGGAGCCACCTCATAGATACCCAGCGCCTCCTGGCGGTCGATATCGCCAGAGATGATGGCCTTGATGAGGTACTCACCGTAGATATCCATGGGCAGCACCTTGTCGTACTCACCACTCATGATCATGTGGCGCTCACCACCCTTGATACGGGCATCGAGGGCATAGTCCTTCTTGCCACAGAGCCAAGAGAAGTAGCTGCGATTGACAGAGAACTGCTTGAAACGAGGCAGGATCCATCCCAGCATCTCGTCGGCATCGTTACCCTCAGGAATGACAGTAATCTCAGAGCTGTGAGCACCGAGGAAACTATCCTTTGAAACAGGCTTGCCTGTCAGCACGTTACCATTGATGATACGAACGTTCTTTCCTGCGTCATAGCTGTTGCTCAGAAGCGTCGAGAGCTCCTCGCCTACGAGCATATCGACGTAAGCAGGATTCTTGATCTCACTGCCACAGAGGGCTACAGTACGCTTCAGGTCAACCTTACCCGTGTTGAACAGACGTCCGATGAAGAGTACCACAGTAGGATCTCCGATGGTCCATACCACCTCACCCTTGTTGACTGGGTCGATGTTGTTCACCTGAACACCAACGTTTCCTGCCGGACACTTACCATCGAAGACGGTCACCTCTGCATCCTTCATACCTTCCAGCTTAGAGCCTACACCTACACCGAGATAGGTCTTGGCAATCTTAGAAAGGGCCGTGAGACCTGTCTGGAAGTCGGCCTCCTGACCTGCCACCTCGTACTCGAAGTCAGCAGCCAAGGGCTTGTCTCTGAGGGCAGAAACGAAAATTGCCTTAGGCTGAACACTGGGATTCGTGGACACAGCATAAGGCAACTGGTTGATGTAACCAAAGATACCCGCTTCCAACAATGCGTTAATCACTTGCTCGCCCGAGAGCTGGCTGACATCCTTCTTGCCGAAGTCCGTAAACTCCTGCTGGGCATCAGCATCAACCTTGATGCAGAGCACTTTCCTACGTTCACCACGTACCACCTCACGGACTGTTCCGCTCACTGGCGAGGCAAACTTCACGTCGGGATACTGTTTGTTGACAAACAGCGCATCCCCGGCCTTGACCTTGTCACCCTCCTTGACGACGACCTTCGGAGTGACCCCTTCGAAATCATCCGGCACAAGTGCAAACTTGCCATTGGATTTCAACTGGATCTTCTTCTCCTCAGCCTTGCCCTGAAGATGAATGTCCAAGCCTTTGCGTAACTTAATTACATTTGCCATTTATATAAATGTTTGATAGAATAGTTGCACACAGCGATGGCAAAATTAATAAAATTTTGGTAGACAAAGCAAAAAAATAAGAAAAAAATGTAGAAATCACGATAAAATGTCGTATTTTTGCCTCGTGAAGCTATTCAAACGTTTCGTCAGTTGGACTATTTGGAGCATCATTCTGATGAATCTGATGCTCATGGGTGTCTCTCATATTCCCGCAGCGCAACGCTTCATCGGCAGCAAAGTGGCCGATGCAGTGGGGCAACAACTCGGTACAGAGGTATCCATCGGACGTGTTGACATGGGATTCCTCAACCGTATCATCATCGACGACCTCAGAATCCTTGACCAGCGTCAGAAGCCAATGGCCCATGTGTCGCGCCTCTCGGCCAAGGTCGATATCGGCACACTCATCGATGGCCGTATCTCCATCTCCTCAGCCCAACTCTTCGGTGCCCGTCTGACACTCTATCGTCAGAAAGCCAATACGCCTCATAATTTCCAGTTTGTGCTCGACTCCCTGGCTCCGAAGGATACCACCAGTCATACCCCACTCGACCTGCGTATCAATTCATTGATCATACGACGTACCAGTGTGGCCTATGATGTCTATGACCAACCTAAGACACCAGGCAAATTCAATCCTGACCATCTGTTGATCGCCGGACTCAGTGCCAACATCAGCCTGCGCACACTGACAGACGACTCGATCAACGTCAACGTCAAGCGTTTTGGATGTGTCGAACAGTCGGGACTATTCGTCAACCGCGTCAACTTCAGACTCGAAGCTGGCCGACAAGAGGCTTTGCTGTCCAGACTACTCGTACAGATGCCAAGTACCCAACTGAAGATCGACACCCTTCACGCCACCTACAAGATGGATGAGAAAGGACTGGTTCCTGGGTCTTTACACTATTCAGGAGACATCAAAGAGACACGCATAACTCCTTCTGACCTAAGATGTTTTGTACCTACGCTCAAGAATTTTCAAAGAGCGATTAACATCGAATCAGCATTCAACGGAACAGACCAGCAAGTCACCATCAACCAGCTGCGCATAGCCACTCAGGAACGTGATATCGACCTTGCTGTCAGCGGATGGGTAGAGCGTTTCTCTCAGCCTGCCTGGCACCTGCAGATGAACCATGTGAACCTGTCTGAGAACAGTCTCGACTTCCTCTCGAAAGCCATCCCGCAGATACCGCAGGAACTGACACGAATCGGTAACATCCAACTCACAGGAACATTCGACCGTTCCCTTCAGGGAAATACCTCCCTCAAGGCTGTTGCCCGTTCTGGGGCTGGTGCTGTCGATACCCAGCTAGACATCACTCCTGACAAGATCTTCCAGGGCAAGCTCAGCACTGAAGGCATCAGTCTCCGTCAGATTCTTGCCAACGAGCATTTCGGACAACTGGCGACCAATATCAAACTCAGTGGACAGCTACGTGAACAAAACAAGCACGACGTCACTGTCGATGGCACCATCAGCCAGTTCGACTACAATGGCTATACCTATCAGGACATCACTGTCAACGGCAGCTATCGACGGGGAGACATATCCGGATACTTTGGCATCGACGATCCCCATCTGGCTGCCCAACTGCAAGGAGAACTGACAGAGGGTGTCTTTGAGGACTCCAGTCAGAAGGCCAAGAAAGTACGTCTCGTAGGAGAAGTCGTCCACTTCGCTCCTGCTGCCCTCCATCTGACGGATCAGTTCGGCAATGCCGTCCTTTCTGGTGCCATTGATGCCGATTTCACAGCCCGAACACTCAACGATGCCCAAGGCAGCCTGCATGTGAGCAACCTGATCGTTGGTGAGACAGACGAGTTGCCTGCCTACCACCTCGACAACCTCATGCTGACGTCGGGCTACGATGAAGGTATTCATTTCCTGACCCTCAAGAGTGATTTCGCCGATGCCGAACTCAAGGGACGTTTCGATTACGGCTCGCTCAAACAGAGCTTTACCAACCTCATCGCCTCGAAGCTTCCCACCCTACCAGGTCTGCCACCTGTCCGTAAGACGGAGAACAACTTCAACCTCCGACTGCTTGTCAGTAAGACAGACTGGCTGCGACGTTTCCTCGGGGTCGATGTCCAGCTCAAACACCCCCTCTCGCTCCAGGCACAGGTCAACGACCTCTCGCATATCATCAACCTGGATGGCGATTTACCCTCATTTGCCTATAACGGCTCCTGGTATTCGGATGGTGCCATCCACATCACCTCTCCTGCCGATGCCATCAAGTGTGACCTGCAGCTGACCAAACTCTTGGATAACGGTCACCATCTGAAACTCAACCTGCAGGCAGATGCCAGTGACAATAACCTCACCACTGCCCTCAAATGGGATAACCATCACCCCGAAGAGCGTATGAACGGTGAACTCAACACCATCATCCGTCTCTACCAGAACCTCGTCAACAAACCTGAGGCCCACGTGCGCATCATGCCTTCACACGTACTGCTGAATAACAGCAAGTGGAGCGTAGAGCCCTCCGACATCCTCTATAGTGAGAACCACCTCCTCGTAGACCGCTTTGCCGTCCATCATGGCGACCAGCATATCATCATCGACGGTATCGCTTCAAAACGTGCTGAAGACTCTATTACCGTCGATCTTAACGACGTCGAGGTAGACTATATCCTCGACCTTGTCAACTTCCACAGTGTCGAGTTCTCAGGCAAGGCCACTGGTCGTGCCTACGCCTCCTCACTCTTCGACAAGTTTGCTGCCTCTGCCGATCTCGACGTCAGCGACTTCAAGTTCGAACGGGGACGGATGGGTGTGCTTCATGCCCACGCCAAGTGGAATCAGGAACTGGAACAGATCGATATTCAGGCTGTAGCCGATGACGGACCAGACGCCTATACCGATGTCAATGGCTATGTATCGCCTGTTCACAACACCATCGACCTCGCCATCGACGCGCATGGGACCTACATCGACTTCATGCACAACTTCACCAACTCCTTCCTCAGTCATGTCACTGGACATGCAGAAGGGAACACGCGTCTCTCGGGTACCCTCGACAATATCAACCTGACGGGGCAAGTCGTCGTTGACGGGGAGGCTACAGTCACTTCACTGAACACGACCTACCAGCTGAGACGCGATACCGTCGTGATGATTCCTGACGAGATCGAGCTCCACCGACTGCCTATCTACGACCGTAATGACCACATGGCCTATCTATCGGGAGGCATCCACCACCAGCACCTGACCAATCTCACCTTCGACCTCTCCGTAGAGGCTGAAGACCTGTTGGCCTTCGATTTCCCTGACTTTGGTGAGTCATCCTTCTATGGAACGGTCTATGCCACAGGCACTGTCGATATCCATGGACGACCCAATGAGGTGACCATCAACTGTGACGTCACTCCTGAGAGCAACTCGGTCTTCGTCTATAATGCTGCTAACCCTGACGCCATCTCGCATCAGGAGTTCATCGAATGGGAGGAGGAGGAAAACAAGTCTACAGGAAACAAATCAACTGTAAACACCCGTATGACAGATACCGACATCTATATCAACTTCCTGATCAACACGACGCCCCAGGCCACCATCCGTCTGCTGATGGATGCTAATACGAAGGACTTTATCACCCTGAACGGTGAGGGCGCTATCAGAGC
>JAEEGL010220218.1_pt1 | contig 38509 bp, 34 predicted proteins | sample 9134231 | NCBI WGS metagenome assembly JAEEGL01 (sample SAMN16246548, study PRJNA631951) | gut metagenome | biome: gut microbiome; feature: rumen; material: fiber-attached | host: Bos | place: Iran: Karaj | collected 2018-10
ACGTGGTGGCGGAAGCGCAAAAGATGGGGGCAACAGCTGCCTTTATCGATGCTGAGCATGCGTTAGACCCTGTGTATGCTGCTGCTCTTGGTGTGGATATCAATTCACTCTATATCTCCCAACCCGACAGTGGTGAGCAAGCTCTAGACATTACCGAGAGTTTAGTGCGCAGTGGAAGTGTGGATGTGGTTGTTATCGACTCTGTGGCAGCACTTACTCCACGAGCTGAGCTCGAAGGAGATATGGGTGATAGCCATGTTGGCCTATTAGCGCGTTTGATGAGCCAAGCCATGAGAAAACTTACCGCCTACATCAACAAGTCGAATGTTTGTGTAATTTTTATCAACCAGCTTCGAGATAAAGTAGGGGTGATGTTTGGTAATCCAGAGACCACCACTGGTGGAAAAGCTTTAAAGTTTTATTCTAGTGTGCGCCTTGACGTTAGGCGTGTGGATGCCATTAAGGAAGGGGCCGACATTGTGGGAAACCGCACACGAGTAAAAGTGGTGAAAAATAAACTTGCGCCACCATTTAAGACTTGTGAATTTGACATTATCTACGGTAAAGGAATTTCCAATGAGGGGTGTTTACTCGACCTTGCTATTGAGAACGGTCTAATTGAAAAGAATGGAAGCTGGTTTGCCGTTGGTGAGCAAAAGATTGGTCAAGGGAAGGAAGCTGCCAAGGCTTACATTGTCGCTAACCCTGCGTTTGCCAAAGATTTAGAAAATAAAATCAGAAAGATTTATGAAAAACCAAATGTATAAAATAAAAAAGCCGAGTTCGGCTTTTTTTGTATTGAATTTTGAGTAAGTAAATAAATTAAGTATTAACAAAGGCTATTGTTATATTAAAAAACAGGGGAATTATTTAATTTTATATTATTTAACTTGACACTATTTTTTTTTTATGGTAAAACCATATTAAATCAAAATCATTTTTGATTAATAAAATAGCGAGGTGAACAAATGAAAAAATTGAAAAGCATCGTGCTAGCATGCTTGCTTGCATTTAGTTTTGCTTTTATTACACCTGTTTTTTCGGGGTGTAGTTGTAATGGAAGCAACCTAAAACTTGATAGTGAACAAGGTAAAATTGCAAGTGAAAGAGTTGAAAATGCTCAGTATAGTCCAGATATCGACAAATATCTTGCGGCACAAAATACCGAGCAAAATTTAAGTTTTGATGGAATTGGGAATTTTATCGCAGAAAATCAAGCAGCATTTGCTGATGCAAGTGAAATAGATGAGGCAACTAGCGGAGATGAATTTATTGATCTGGTAAATCAATATACAAAAGTTGAAAACTATGCTGGTGCAGGGAAGCCTGGTGGATACGATATTTACGAAATCAAAAACGAAATTAAATTTGTTGTTGATAATGTGCCTGCATTTAATCAATGGTTCAGAATGCCACCTATGAGGGAGGAAGAAGGTTATATATCGATTCAATATTATGAAGGTTGGGCTTATTATTTAGAGCAGAAGGATGGGGTATTATCAATTACTCGTGTTTGTTGGGCTACAAGAAGTAGATATATTGATTTTGCGAATAAAAAAGTAGTTGAGTATTATGATACGACGAATAGAAAGAGTTTTAGTCAATATGAAATCATGAAAATTAACTACTATAAAGAAAGTGACAAAGAGGTTGTGGAAAGTTCATTTTATTCGGTTGGAATTGATAATGTGTTAAGAAGCGAGAAATACAATTCGGATGAAAATGATTATTACCCATTCGAATATCAATATTTAAAAAATGTAGAGGATACTTATCTAGTTAAATATCACATCACAGTGGCTCAACGTTATAGTGCTGATGAGGTAAGTGGTATTGATTTTGGTGACGACGGGAGTGCTATGGACATTAGAGGGCAAACTCCATATGGTATACGAAGAGAGATTACGGTCGTAAATTATGCTGGATACAAGAATATTGAAGTGACACAAATTGACCAAAAATTTGCAACAATTAATCATCCAGAATATGACGGAGCGGTTAGTTTCGATGTTAATAGCAATAACATAAAGTTGTTAAAGGACACAATTGGGCTAAAAGATGTTGCTACAAATATCACAGCTAAAGACTTTATGGATAAAGCAGCGAAACAGATCATTGATAACTTCGAATTGAAGAATAATTGGAAAACAATTTATAAAAAGAGTGCCAATGCAGAACAAGCTGATATGATCGAAGGACCATTCTATAAAAAGGATGCACCAATTTGGGTTTTACGCGTTAGTGTAGATTGTTGTGGGCATAATAATGATGAATTGAGATTTGATGCTAATTCATATGTTGCAGATCAAAATTTCTTTACTCTTGGACATGAGTATTCATATAGTGTTGCTTTACGAGAAAGGACCTCTGGGAAGTTATATATCATAGGGACAAATTATCAAATAATAAACAACATTACTGAAAATGGTTTGCAATTTGTATGTGACGTAAATGCTTCTAGCATAAAAGTTGATACAGATGGGGTATATGATTTAACATGTGTTATAACGGAAAAAGTTAATGGTGAAGATAAAATTGTTTTTGATACTCTTGAAACTGCTTTTTTAATCAGATATTTTGGACTTGAAATACCTGATTCAACAGATGCAAAAGGTGTAACACATAGTTATAAGTGTGCTGGATACGGTGGTAAATTAGTTATAACAGTTACAACAAAAGCTTAAAAAATGCCGAAAGGCATTTTTTAATTTTATATAGCAAAGTATGGAAAAAGCATATTCCGTTAAATTTTTTCTATTACAAGTAAAATTTATTTATCAAAATGTTTGCAAAGTGAAGAATTTTTTGCTAAAATAGTGATGGGAGAGTAAGATGAGTTTTGCAGAAAAATTAAAAAATATGTTCAAATCTCCATCTATAAAAAAAATAGAGAGACTAAAACCGAACGAAGTAATGCATTCACTAAAGCTTGGCTTGGCACTTAGTGGCGGTGGCACGCTTGGAATCGCCTACATTGGTGTGTTTAAAGCGTTTAATGAGGCAGGAATTAAATTTGATTATGTCGCTGGCACGTCGGTGGGGGCTATGATGGCCGCCATCTACAGCGCTGGAATTAACCTTGAGCACGTGGCACAAAGGGCTAGACTTTTAAAACCCAAGGATATCCTTACCAACAGAATTCCACTTTTGCCTAATAAAACAGATAAGTTAATTGAGCAGACTAGGCAAGTTTTGGAGGGGAAAGGTTTTTCCGATCTTAAAGTGCCGTTTACGGCGGTGGCGGTAGACATAAAGTCGGGCGAAGAAGTGCACTTTCAAGAAGGAGACTTACCGACAGTTATTGCTGCATCTTGCGCCGTGCCGGGAATTTTCCATCCAGTCGAAATTGGAAATTATCGTTTGTATGATGGTGGGCTAAGAAACAACATTCCTGCTGATGTCGTGCGAAATATGGGGGCGGACATTGTGATTACTGTAGATGCCAATCCAAATCGAGGCTATGGCACAGATAGTGAACACTACATCGAACTTATGAAAGCTTCGTTGCGTATTCTAATGAAGGCGAACTCGCTAGGAGGATACATTCAGTCTGATTATGTGATTAAACTGGATCTATCTAAATTCAGTTCAGTGAAAGCTGATGGGGCAGATGAGATGATTCAAATTGGTTACGAAACAACTAAAGAGCAAATGCCTGAGATACTCAAAACTTTGGGTATGCGTGTGCCTAATGAAGATGTAAAAGAGACTCTCAAACGACTGAAGATGATGAAACGTAGGGCTAAGATGATAGAAAAAGAGAAAAAACACGTGGAAGAATAAGGAGGTTACTATGGCAGAAAAAGATTCTTTATCAAAGAAAAGTGAAAGAGCAAAATTAAACATTGGCGGCGGAAATGATAATGGAAACACATCTAAAAGTGTGAAAAAAGACCTAAAGTACACTCTAAAAAACTTTGGGGTGATTGGTGGAATTGTGCTTGTAGTTGTGCTTGCTTTCGGAGTGTTGATTGGTAGCATGGTTAGCTATTTCGTGTCTAAAGATGATTGTTTTGTTCTGTTAGGCGATGATGAAGTGCAACTCGAGGTTGGGCAGGTTTATGTCGATCCAGGGGTCAAAATTGTGGAATTTGGAAAGGACATAAGTGATCAAGTGGTCAAAACTGGTTCATTTATGGAACTAGAGAATGGCACTTCGATGGAAGAAAAGTCATATTTCATTGACTATTCTATTGAAAGTACAAAGTATAGCAAAGTTTGGACAGTTCACAAGATTCGTATCATAAAATTTGTAGCGCCAAGTGAAAGTGATGCTATTGAAAAGTTTACTTTAAAGGGTGATCAAATTATTGAGCTTAGTGTCGGTGCTACTTACATTGAAGAAGGAGTGAATCAAAATGTTTATGATGCTGATGAAAATGTCGTTTCAACCCTTGTAGATAGTGATTCCTACACGGTTTCAATTTCAGAACTAACAGCGGATGACTTAGAAAATACCAACACGTTTTTAGATGACGAAAACAAGGTAATTGAAGGTGCGGAAGGAAAGACATTTGTGATTACCTATAAAGCTAAGAATGGCGATTTTGAATTAGCTAGAACGGTGGTAGTAAAAACAACACAACAAACAGGAGGTGATGGAGAATGAGTAAGAAAAGTAAATTTGTAAGTTTCATTTGTGCTTTTGCGTTTGTGTTTGTGATTGGCTTTGTTGTCGGGGGCGGTGGCTATATGTGGCTCACGCTTCCACAACACGAATATCTAACGGATGATCAGCTTACACAGACATATCCAAGTAGAACACCTCCAAAGGCTGAGATGCCTAGTGTCGGGCTAGACCCTTCTTCACCCGCTGATGTGAATGCATCAGACGATAATCCTAGTGGGGAGGGATTAGATGTAACCAAGCCTCTAGAAGTGCAATCAAACATAGCAGTAAACGAATCTGGAATTGCAATTCACTTCCTCGAATTGGGCAATAAGTACACAGGTGATTGCACATTTATTCAAACTGATACTTGTGACATTTTAATTGACTGTGGGTCAAAAGCTACTAGTGTGCCTTATGTAAAGGCATACCTTGACCAATATATGAAAGATGACACTCTTGAATATGTTATTATCACTCATGCTCATGAAGACCACTATGCTGGTTTTGCTACCACAAAATTTGAAGATAGCATTTTTGGAATATACAAGTGTCAAACTGTAATCACGTTTAGTCAAACAAATCAAAAACCAACTTCAACAAAATATAAAAACTTTAAGAATAACCTAGAAAAAGAAGTTGCTGATGGAGCTACTTATCTAACAGCTCAAGATTGTATTGATGACAAGGCAACATGGTCGTCTAAGTCAATCAATAGTGATGGCTCTGTTACAATGAAAGTTTTAGATAGTATTTATTATCAACAGAAAAAAGCGGCGACTGAAAATGATTATTCTGTCTGCACTCTATTTACTTATGAAAGTGCATCATGTCAGCATGCACACAATTATCTCTTTACTGGTGACCTTGAAAAAGAAGGAGAAGATTGGATTGCTGCTAATGATGATTTGCCAAAAGTTGACCTATACAAAGCTGGTCACCATGGTTCAAAGACATCATCTAATGAACTTTTAATGTCTAAAGTTCAACCCAAGGTGATTTGTGTGTGTTGTTGTGCTGGAAGCTCAGAATATACTAAGAACATCAACAACCAATTCCCAACACAAGATTTCATTAATCGAGTTGCTCAATATACTGCAGACATTTTTGTAACGTCCCTATGTGTGGACTATGCAAATAATAAGTTTGAATCGTTCAATGGAAACATTATCTTCATGGCTAGAGGTGATGGGTACAACATGCTGTTTTCCAACAATTCAATTAGGTTAAAGGATAGTGAATGGTTCAATCGTGAAATTACTGATAATGGAGTCAAACGGGCTATGCGAACGTGGCCAACAAACGGAAAAACCTAATAAAAAACTTCCACTTTTGTGGAAGTTTTTTCAAGCCAAATGCTTGACCGAGTAAGAGTGACTAATCTTTCTACCACATGCTTGTCATACCGAGCGTAGCAATTTTTTGCGAAGCCGAGTGTATCTCCAAGCACACTAGATTCTTCACGTTGTTCAGAATGACAAACAGAAAAAAGCGTAACGCTATCACATGCAAAATTTGTTTGCCGGTCCAACCATCTGGGTTGGGGGTTCAAATGTGGATAACTTTTTTAACAAAAATAAAGAAAATTTCATTTATTTTTTTGATTGAAAAATTAGGGCAAAAATAAAAATTAGCAAAAATTTTCAATTTGACTTTTTGCGATAATCGAAATTTTCAATTTTGTGCAATTTGCACAAAAATAACACAATATATTGTGTTTTAAGTAAAACGCTTGACACAATATGTTGTGTTTTTGTATAATGTGAATACACAAAAAGGAGTTAAGAAAAAATGATAAATCAAGTGTTAAAAAGAGATGGAACATATCAGGATTTTGATCTGAAAAAAATCGCTGATGCTATATATAAAGCAGCTGTTGCTTGCAATGGGAGTGATTACACAGTGGCGGAAGAATTGGCTAAAAAAGCATATGCCTTAGTGGAAGTTAGAGTAGGGGATCGTGTGCCAACCGTTGAGGAAATTCAAGATGCTGTGGAGTATACATTGGTGGATAATCGCCATTCTCAAACAGCTAAAGCATATATTCTCTATCGTGAGAAACGGAAAACTGCCAGAGAAAAAAATGCGCTTATTGGGGCTACAATTGATTTATTTGATAAATATATTGATGAAACCGACTGGTCTACCAAGGAAAATGCTAACATGTCGCGTTCTGTGGCTGGGTTAAATAACTTCGTGCGTGAAGAATTCACTAAGAGTTATTGGTTAAATGAAGTGTATCCTGTTAATGTGCGTGATGCTCACTTAAGTGGAGACATTCACATTCACGACTTAGGATTCTTTGGAAGTTATTGTGTTGGTTGGGATTTGGCTCAAATACTCACTCTTGGCTTTACTGGGGTGCCAGGGAAAATTGCTTCTGACCCACCAAAACACTTAAGAAGTTTTCTCGGTCAAGTGGTAAATGCTACGTTCACTTTGCAAGGGGAGAGCGCTGGTGCGCAAGCATGGAGCAGTTTCGACACTTATTGTGCGCCATTCATTGCCTATGATAACCTAAGCTATGACGAAGTTAAACAAATTTTGCAAGGTTTTGTGTTTAATATGAACGTTGCCACTCGTGTCGGTTTTCAATGTCCATTTAGTAACATTACACTCGACATCAAGGTTCACTCACTTTTAAAAGACAGACCTGTTATTATCGGTGGTGAGTATAAAGATAGAACTTATGGCGAATTCCAAGCGGAAATGGATATGTTCAACCTTGCGCTTTGCGAAGTAATGATGCAAGGTGACGCAAGTGGTAGAATCTTCACTTTCCCAATCCCTACAATCAACATAACAAAAGAACTTGACTGGGATTCTCCAGTGGTGAATGCAATCATGGACATGACCTGTAAATATGGTATTCCATACTTTGCTAACTACTTAAATTCTACTCTAAGTCCAGAAGATGCACTTAGCATGTGTTGTAGATTACGTCTTGACCTCAAGGAATTAAGAAAACGTGGCGGTGGATTGTTTGGGTCAAACCCACTCACTGGTTCAATAGGGGTGGTAACCATTAATCTTCCTCGAATTGGATACCTAAGCAAGGATAAAGCAGAATTTCTCTCACGTGTTGAGAAGCTCGCTGATTTAGCTAAAACGAGCCTTGAGATAAAGAGGAAAATGATTGAAAAGCAAACAGACAACGGGCTTTACCCATATTCAGCATTCTATCTTCGTCCAGTGAAGGAGCGCAGCGGACAATATTGGGCAAACCACTTCGCTACAATTGGTGTGAATGGAATGAACGAAGCACTTTTAAACCTTATGGGAAAGGACATCACGACTAAAGAAGGCCAAGAATTTGCAATCGAGGTTATGGAATTACTTCGTAAGAAAATGGTGGAATATCAAACCGAAACAGGCAATCAATATAATCTTGAAGCTACTCCAGCTGAGGGAGTGTCAGCTCGTCTTGCTCGTTTGGATAAGGCACGCTTCCCAGATATTATCACAGCTGGTGGAGCAGAGCCATACTACACAAACTCAACTCAAATTCCAGTGGGATATACTGACGACATTTTCGAAGTGGTAAGGCTTCAAGATAAACTTCAATCAATGTACACCGGTGGAACCGTGCTTCACCTTTATCTAGGTGAACGTATTACCGACCGTGAAACATGTAAAAACTTAATCAAGAAAATCTTTACAAACAACGAGATGCCATACATTTCCATTACGCCAACATTCAGTGTGTGCCCAGAGCATGGTTACATCGCTGGTGAGCACTTCACTTGTCCACACTGCGGAAAAGAAGCTGAGGTTTGGTCGAGAGTTGTGGGTTACTTTAGATGTGTGAAAGATTTCAACAAATCAAAACAAGCAGAATATTTCGACAGAAAAAAATTTGTGTTACGCCCAGAACAAATGCTCGATGCAGAAGAATTAGAACAATTACAACGTGAAAAAAGTGGGTTTAGCACTGCAGCAATATAAGAGAGTGAGTATGAAAATCGTAAAGTATATAAAAAATTCATTAATTGATTTTCCGCGACACATTGCATGTGTCGCTTTCACTTTTGGATGTAACTGGGCATGCTGGTATTGTCAAAACCACGCACTTCTTAACGAACAAGCTGATTTAACTGATGAGTTTTTTGAGTTCCTTTCTTCACGAAAAGGGTGGATTGATGGTGTGGTTATTTGTGGCGGAGAGCCAACCATTCAACCCGATTTACCTAATGTGTTAAAACGAATCAAGGATATGGGGTTCGACACGAAACTCGACACAAATGGTTCAAATCCAGAAATGCTTAAGAATCTGCTAGATAACAAACTAATTGATTATGTTGCTATGGATTTAAAAGCGCCACAAGAAAAATTAAATCAAATTCTTGGTGTAAATGCCGATTTTAACAAACTGATTGAAAGTGTGAGTTTACTAAAAAATTCCACAATAGAATTTGAATTCCGCACAACTGTAACTCCTGATTTAGATGAAAATGACATTATTGATTTAGCAAAACTTGTGGGGAATGGAGTGAACTACTATCTGCAGCCATATCGTAAACCTTCATTTCTTCTAAATGCTCCAGCTCCATTGCCAATTGAAATGCTTCAAAAGTTCGAAAAATCGGCTTTAAACTATGCTGATAAGATAAAATTGAGATAAAATTCACGAATTTTGTAATTTTTGTGTAAAATAATTGCAAAAAATTCTATAATTTGGTAAACTTAAAATCACATTGGAGATATGTATGGAAACAAATTTTATTTTTGTGTGTATGTTACCAAATTATATGAACGAAGTGGCGTCTCTTGTCGCAAGCAAACTTGATATGTTTACAGTATCAGTTGAAGAATTAATGCAGCAAGATCTTGGCGACGAAACAGCATTAGAAAGTTTGTTAAAAGATAAAGATGGTAAAGTTAAAATTGAGCAAAGCGAAAAACGTGTTGCCAAAAAAATCACAAATTTTGAAAATTCAATCGTTTGTTTGAGTTTGAATTCTATGATGGATGAGAAAAATGTAGAAATGATTTTACAGGCGGGCTGTGTGGTGTATCTACAAATTTCTCCCATGTTTTTCGAGCGCCGTTGTAAGTTTTCTGGTGATTTTGTGGAATCTGATCTAAATGCAATCACATTTTCAGAGCAGGACAAACACTGGGTCGAACAAAGCGAGTTGGTGCTAAATTGTTCGCGATATAAGCAGGCAAAAGCCGCCAAAAAACTTATCAAAATTTGCACAAAGTATCTAAAGAATCAAAAAGAGAGCTAATAAGCTCTTTTTCTTTTTGTCATACAAATGGTAAGTTAAGCATAGAATACCGCAAAGGGGGAATTATGCGAAAAATTTCAACTAACCTAGAAAGCGTAAAGGAGGAGATAACAAAGCTAAAAGGAAAGTATGTCGAAATGGAAGTAAATCATGGCAGAAAGAAGATTCGTCACTATTCTGGGGTGGTGGAAGACATCTACGGTAGTGTGTTTGTGGTTCGGCTTGATAATGCAACAACAAATGAAAAAATGAGCTACAGTTTTTCTGATGTGCTTTGTGGTGATGTGAAAATTGCATCGAAGTAAATTTTTAGGGGGTGAAAATGTCGTTTGTTGAAAAACAAAGTGAAACTTACACATGTGTAAAGAGATTGAAAGGGGAGAGCATTCCTGTTTCTGTGAATATTACTAGTGAAAATAGCATTACAAAAGTTATTTCAGTGTTGCCTGTGGCAAGGGTAGAGCAAATTTTAGTGAATAGTAAAAACTCCCAAATAGAAGGAAAACTATGCGCAAAAGTAATAATTCAAACCAGCGATGGGGCTATAAAGTGCCTTGAAAACGCCACAAACTTCAAAACGATGGTGTTAGACGAAAATATCACTCCAAATAGTGAGTTGTTTGCTATGGCCAAAGTGGTTGGAGTTAGTGGGTTAAATGCTGGTAAGCAAAGCGTTAGTTTTAATGTTAATGTGAAAATAGAGCTAAATCTTGTGGTAAAATCTAGTTTTGATTATCTAGCTAGTGTAGAAAAGGCTGAGAGTAAGACACAAGAACTAAAGTTTTCCGACGTGGTTGCTGCCACAACGCAAGAGTTTAATCTCGAATTAGAGCTTGAGCAACCGTCCAATGTGAGTGAAGTGTTGTGCGTAGATAGTAGTGTGCAGATAAATAAAGTGGAAGCTAGCGTGGATGTGGTGTGTCTGACGGGAGAAATAATCACGAATTTAATCTATCTTAATAACGATGAAACAGCAAAACTTAAGAACCAATTGTTCGTTCAAAACTTTACTCATGAGCTTATGGCCACTAACATCACGCCCGAGAATAAAGTGAATGCATCTGTTTGTGTGTGTGACACGAAGATACAACTTGATGGCGAGCTAAATAGTTCTAAGGGGACGATTATTCTAGGTATATCGCTAAAAGCAAACATCTTTGTGGAAAAAGAAAAGAGTGTGACATTAGTGGTAGATGCTTTTTGTCCACGCTATAACCTCGTGATGGAAAATAGTAACTTAAATGTTTGCTCACCACTAAAAGAATGTTCGTGCGTAGAAAAGATTGATGGTAGTGTGATGTTGGGTGAAGAATCAGAAAGAATTGATCGGGTGCTTTGTGTGAGCGGGCAAAATGTTGTGGTGGAAAATGTTGAAATTGAAAATGGAAACTGCATCGTTACAGGAAAAATGTTGTGTAACATTGTCTTTACCCTAGATGATGAAAACTGCTCGATAAATTCGATTCTCACCACAATTCCGTTTTCCTTTACCCTTCCACATATGATTGAAGGTGAGCTATGTTGTTTGGAAATTGTAGTACGTGAGATTGATGCAAGGCAAAAACGCTCTAAGGAAATTGACATCATGGCTGAAGTGAATGTGAACATAAAATCTCGAACAGTTTTTAGCGTGACATTCTTAAGTGATCTTAGCCTTGGTAGTGAAAGAGACGCAAAGCTTTTGCCAATGAGTGTTTATTTTGTTAGCAACTTAGATTCACTGTGGGATTTGAGTAAAACTTTATGTGTGTCGGGCGGTGTGATTATGGAGCAAAACCCTAATCTTACTTTCCCAATAACCGAGCCAATTCCTGTGATTGTCTATCGAAAACGTGAGATAAGTTGATTTCATGTTGAAATTTGCTTTACAAATAAATTAAATTGTGTTACACTTTATCAATACTAAAAGGAGAAAAAATATGATTTTTGATGAAATTTCTTCGATGCTTGCTGAGCAATTGAACATTGAACAAAGTTCTATAAAACCAGAATCTCGAATTATTGAGGATCTCCACACTGATTCCCTTGATCTTGTGGAAATGTTAATTTCTCTCGAGGATAAGTACAACATATCAGTGCCTGACGAGGATGCAAAGACTCTTGACACAGTTGGAAAACTTGCCGAATACGTAGAGAAAAAAGTTTCTTCAAATAATGAATAGAAAAAACACGCCTTTGCGTGTTTTTTTATTCGCTTGAATCAGAGTTGCTTAAAAATTGCTTTAGAAAGTTGAAATGGTTTTCTTGCATTTTAAGTAGTTCAGACGCAAGGTCTAAGATTTGTTTGTCGGCGTGTTTGTAATCTGCTAAGTCTTTGTAACATTGCAAAGTGCCCATCACAGAGCCAAGTAGCATCATTTCAGCTATGTGACGAGTGGATTTATCTGTTAGAGTGGTCATTTTAATTGATGTCCACAGTCTAGCTTTTTCAAAAAAGTTGTTATCGGGTAACTTTTTTTCTTCATTATTTAGCGTTTGGCATTTCTTTGCAAAGTCGATATAGTGTGATTTTTCTTCACGAAGCTCGGCTCGCAAATCTTCATTGGTAACCGCACTTTCAATGTCTTCTATGCTAGAAATCGCTGTTTGGCAGTTTTGGTATAAGCTAGTAAGAAGTTCAAAATTTTCGTCCATTGGCTTTCTCCTTTGACATTAGTTTTGCCTTTTTTTAAACTTTTTAGTCAAAATCGTTTTGCAATTTATCAGAATTTTTGTATAATAATTGGGTAAATTATTTTAGGAGAAAGTTATGCAAGAATTTGATGTGATAATTGTGGGCGGTGGCCCTGCTGGAATGACTGCAGGAATTTATGCTGCTAGGGCAGGCTCTAAGGTGTTGATAATTGAAAAAGAATTTGTTGGTGGACAAATGGCTGCAACCGCCAAGATTGAAAACTATCCGGGGTTTGTGAGCGTCGATGGCTCCGAACTTAGTGGTGCAATGCTAACACAAGTGGAAAAACTTGGCGTGAAAGTGGTCTATGCTAATGTGGATAATTTAAAGCTTAAAGGTAAAATCAAAACAGTGCAAGCAGGGGGCGAAGAATACTCTGCCTATAGCATTATTTTGGCTATGGGGGCTCACGCTCGTGGTATTGGTGCCAAGGGCGAGAAGGATTTTGCTGGTAAAGGCGTAAGTTATTGCGCGGTGTGCGATGGCGCCTTCTTTAAAGGGAAAACCGTGGCAGTGGTTGGAGGAGGTAACTCGGCAATTGGTGATGTGATTTATCTAGCGCCATTAGTGAAAAAACTCTATATAATTCACCGTAGAGATGAGTTTACCGCACAAGCCACACTGCTCGACCAAGTGCAAAAGATTCGAAATAGCAAATCAAATAATATTGAATTAAAATTAAACTGCATTGTAGATGAAGTGAAAGGTGACGGCAAATTAAGCGAAGCCGTAATCAAAAATGTGAAGACAAATCAAAAAGAAACTTTGGCTTTAGATGGGATTTTTGTGGCTGTTGGGCGCAATCCAAACACTGAAATGATTGATGGAATTGTTGATCTTGACGGAGGATACATTAAAGCAAATGCCCGCATGGAAACAAGCGTAAATGGAGTTTTTGGGGCAGGTGATGTGGTGAGTAAACAACTTAGACAAATTGCCACAGCAATCTCGGACGGAGCAATTGCAGGCACAAATGCTAGTTTGTATGCGAAAAAACAAAAGAAGGATTAGAAAATGCCGTCTTATGGAATACATAGGGCTGTTGGGGTGGTCAGCGCCAAGTATAACCGTATAAAAGATTTCGCTAGCTTTATGGATGGAGTTGTTGAACCCGATGTGATTAGTGATTTGGGTGGGCAAAATAAAGTTGCCACACATTTTGGCTATGAGCCCAAAGAAAAATTGAGAGTGAAAAATGACTTTAAATCGAAATCAAATCTCTATGCCTATCTAACAACTTGTAATCCTAAAACTGAGCAAGAAATGGGCTATTTTTTGCATCTTGTGACTGATCATTTGTGGTTTTATCGTTTTTTGTATCGGCATGAAATGGAACGGCTCTACACCAAGAAAAAACTCTATCATGACTATGCTTGCGTGGCTTTTGAAGTGGAGAATGTCTACAAAGTGAGTGATGGCAATCCACCACTTTTTTGGGATTATATCGATGAAGAACCAATATTATTTTCCCGCCTTGGCATGCATAAGTTTATTGATTATTGCGGTAAGTTAAATTTAAAGCAATTAGCTAAGCAAATTCTAGAGGCCAAGCAACATTGGGTGGGTGTGCCCATGCTAAGTAATTGCCCCAATGCAAGCGATTTTATGTAACTTTTTATGTTTTTTTGTCGAAAGTAAATAATTTTTGTATTATTACATAAAATAGCCCCAGGAGGTGGGCAGTATGAACTACACAATCCCAAACTGGATTGCTTTCATAATCTTAGCAATCGGTGGGTTAAACTGGGGTTTGGTTGGAATTTTCAACTTTAATCTTGTGGATTGGATTTTTGGTGGTTATAATTTTGGATCAATTCTAATCTACGTGTTAGTGTTACTTTCAACCCTTTGGTTGCTATTTGTAGCCTTTACTGAAGGAAAAATCAAATTATACAACCGAGAATAAAAAAACAAAGCGAATATGCTTTGTTTTAATTTTTTGTAAAAATCTCTTGCAAATCAACTTTTTTTATGTTATACTACTACCACTAGCCGAGATGGCGAAATTGGCAGACGCAGTAGACTCAAAATCTGCCGGGAGCAATCCCATGAGGGTTCGAGTCCCTCTCTCGGCACCAAAAGGAGAAGGTCTTTTGACCTTTTTTCTTTTGGCGTTGAGAATTATGCGCAAGCATAAAAGAACGGTCGTTCATTGGGGCTCGAACAGGTGCGATAAAAGCAATAGTCCAGTCGGACTGTTGCTAGCACCTCGGCATATTGGATTGACATTGTTGGAAGTTGCTTTGTTAGACCGTTTAGGTCTTTTTTATTTTTAAAAGAACTGCAACACATACTCGCCAAAGAGGTTTCCTAAGAGAATTTCACTTAATGAGTCGTAGTGAGCCATGTCGGGATTGTCTTCTGGTTCTTGGTTACACACTAAACCGGCTTCATTTGTGTCGATTAGCACGTTATTTGTGGCTAATTCGGCCACGGCTTTTTTAGATTTGTTGACTAAGTCGCAATAAACCCAATACACAGGGTTGTCGGCAATGAGTGCATCTACAAAGGCAATTCCGTCACTAGCGGCATATGAATTAAGATCTTTTCTCACATCTGAAATAAAGTTTTTTAAGTGAACTTCATAATTGGTGGCATTTTCGGTTGAGAAAGAATCTGATTCGCCTTGCATCCAGCACATTCCTTCAATTGCCGCTTTATATCCCTTGGAGCGAATGTAGTCCATGTTTTGCTTCACGTAACGCACGAATTTTGAGTAAAGATCTCCGGTTTTGCCTTCACTTGACGGGGAAAGCCATTGAGAAAATAGGTTAGTGCCGCCCTTAGCGAATTTTATGATAAAGAATGTTTCGTTAGGAAAGCGTTCATGTAGTTTTTCGGCTAGACCAACTTCAGGACCAAAATAACCTTTCATTTCTCCTTGATTTGTTGATGTCCGAATAAAGCCATTTGAAAAATTGCTGTCGGGAACACAGTAGTTTATGAAGATATTATCATATCCAGTTTTGTATTCAGTGAATTTTTCCGGCGTGGCTTTTTGTTGTAAGTAAGATTCAATGCTGCAACCCGATGCATTAGATTGCCCAGCAAGCAAAATTACTTTAGCACTTTTGCCATCCACTTTAGGAAGAGTGTCGTTTATTGTAAACTTAGCGCTTTGATGGTTGCATTGATAGATTCCAAAGCAAATGCCTACCACTAAAATTAGTGCACAAATCGAACTTATCAAAATAATAATTTTCTTATCCATGAAAACCCCTTTTTATTTAATTATACCACAATTTAGATTTAGTGTCACACTTAGAAATAATTTTCTTCAATTGTTTGCCAGTGAATTTGTTTTGTGTTATACTTAGCCAAGCTAAGGAGCTAGTTATGGTAGAAGAAGAATATTTACAAAACATGACAAGGCAGCAAGCTATCGATGAGTTACGTCGACTTGGGGTTTTAATTCCTTTTGATGATAATTTAAAGCTTTATCATGGTCGAGCGGTAAAAGAAGACGATGACGAATGGAAGGTTGAACCACAGTATCAAGGAGCAGGGTATGAAAATATTTACAGAGTTCCCGCATTTAGCACGGGAAGTGATAAAGTTGCCATGGGGTTTGCAGTTAAGCGGGCTAGGGAGCAAAATGATAAAATAAATGATATAAAAGAAGAAATTGAATGGACGCGCCAATATGGGAATGAGCAAGATTTACAAAGCCTAAAACCTAAAATTGAGTTTCAAAAATGGATAATATATAGAGAAAAAGGAATATTGAAATCTGATGAAGAATTATTAAAACCTTTTCATCCTAAGATATACAGAATTGTCCCAGCTAAACAAAATAAAAATATTTTTGAAAATAGATTTGATATATCGCAACTAAGTCAAGATGATAAACGTGTTTATTATGCAGCTTTGAAAAAAATAGCTGATATCAGCCCTACAAGTGCGCTTCCAGTTGACTTTAAAGATAGAGAAGAAGCTGCATTGATTTGTAAGATATTGAATGCAACAAAGCAAAAGATGAGTAAAGATTTAGTCGGCGCAATTGATTATGAAATGGTTGCTGTAGCTAAAGCTATATTTATAAAACTAACAGATCATCCACCAAAAGAAAAACTTTTTGAAGATTTGGTAGTTGTAATCAATACTTTCAATTTTTTATCTCATAATCCAAAGGATATATTAAACTTATATATGGATAATAAGACGGATATTGAGTTTAAAGATTGGCAAAAAAAGAAATATCCCATATCTCATCAAGCAATCAATCGTTATATGGAAGTAAATGATATTATTGGGGAAACGGCTACATTTTCCATGCCTCGTGATAGTCCATATTATGAATCTAATCCTGTTAACTATGTATTGTTTTTATCCAATTTAAATCAGTTTAATACAGAAGAAGCTATATTAGATGAAAAAGTAAAAGCTTATCACAAATATTGTTGGTTGGATGCTTGGATTCAAAATCGTGGGAGATTATTTTCTCCTGATGCATCGAATATTTTAAGTGACCCCAATGAAGTAGAGTTTATGAAATCTATGCGAAGTTTGGGAAAGATGAATGACTATATGAAAGCAAAGGCTGGTGTGTGGGAGGGCTACACAGTTGGCGAACACACTGAGGCGGTGCTAAGAATATATAACAAATACTTTGCGGACGAGATGCCGGAAGACTTGCAAAAAACTATGCGCCTTGCAATATTTATTCATGACCTAGAGAAAGGTAAGGCTGGTAAAAACGCTTCGCCTGAGGTAAAACAGAAAGAGAGAAAAGAAGCACTAGATAATCTTTACTCAAATTTTGGAGTGTCGGAAAATATAGCAAAGCTGGCTGAATTTATTGCAATCGGTTCTCAAAAGTTTACCACAGATTATTATATTCACAAGAATAATGCTGCTTTAGACCAATTAACAGAAGCTGGATATGTTGCTTTATTTGGAACTAGCGATCCATTGAGTTATAGAGATGACGAAGCTATTTCAGCTTTAATGAAATGTTGCTTAGTCATGCAGACTTGCGACAGCGCCTCATACACAACGAATTGGGGAATAATACGTCACGAGAGTGTGTATTACCGCGGCGGAAATGATAAGTGGAATGAATCATTTGAGCCAGATGCGGATAAGCCAGTTTTAATCGATCCAAAAGAGCAAGAAAACAATTTAGGCATTTCACGAACATTTTAAAGGAGTAAATTATATGGTAGATGAGATTTATTTTGCTAAGATTAGACCAAGCGCCAAAATTCCTACGAAGCGCGATGAAGATGCGGGCTTTGACATGTGGGCGGACTTTGAAGGCGATTTTTTCGTGATTGAAGCAGGGGAAACTAAGCCCATTCCAACGGGCATTGCCACAGCATTTGACAGTAGGTTTTATGCCCAAATTGAAGAACGCAGCAGCATGGCAAAGTTGGGAATAAAGAAATCTGGCGGGGTGATTGACTCGGGGTATCGAGGGGAATATTTCATCCTTACTTTCAACACGAACACAAAGCCTTTCATAATTTCTAAAATTGATGTAGATAAACTAGATGATGAAATCAAAATTGATGGAAAATCATATTTAAAGGCAAATTGCATAATCTATCCATACAACAAGGCAATTTGTCAAATGATACTTCAAATCGTGCCAAAGCTAATTCCACGAGAACTCAGCTATGAAGAGCTGATGAAAATCGAATCTGAGCGAAAAACAGATGGCTTTGGTAGCACGAATTTTTAAGGAGGATAATATGGAATTTGAAGAAGTGATAACAAAAAGAGAAAGTGTGAGAAAATTTGATGGAAAAAAACCTAGTAAAGAGCAGCTTAACAAAATTTTAGAGGCAGGTCGACTTGCTCCCACAGCGATGAATAAGCAACCCCAACGTGTGTTTGTGCTTGATAGTGATGAAGCACTTAAAAAAATGGATAAGGTAACTTCTTTTAGGTATGGAGCTAAGCAAGCGCTTCTTATCTGCGTGGATACCGAAGTTGAAGTCACTTTGCAAGGAGAGTCGCATCCTGAAATTGATGGTGCGATTGTGGCTACACACATGTTGCTAGAGGCATTTAATGTGGGCGTAGACACAGTGTGGCTGGGGATTTTTAATGGCAAGGATGTGAAAAAAGAATTTAATCTAAGTGACAATCTACTTCCGATTTGCTTTATTGATTTAGGGTTTAGAGCGAGTGATTACTTAGGAAATCCAATGCACAACAAACGTAATCCTATTGAGGATATGGTCAAAACAATATAAAAAAGAGTGAATTTCACTCTTTTTTTATTCTTTATAATTTTTTCACATCGCCTTTTTTGTTTGTGGTTTGCTCCTTCTCATTTACTTGAGCGAAGGCATCGTTACCAGTTGCTCCCACACGATTGGGAAGTATTTTGTTCGCCACTTTCCTAAGTGAATTCTTTGCCTTTGTTCCTTCTTTTTCGAGTGTAGCAGCAGCTTTGTCCAATTCATCAAATGCAGCGTTAAGTGCTTTTGCTGTTCCTTTATAGCCATAGTAAGCTGCGCCAAAGATACCATAAATTGTATACACAACTGCTTTGGCTATTGCATCTCCGACGAATTCGCCAGCTTCATGAACTTTAGGTGAATACTTTTCTTGATATGTTTTTTTGAATGCTTGATACTTTGGTATTATTGTGTTAGTTACGTATTCACCAACTTTATTTCCATATTTTTCAATTAATGCATCAGTTTTTTTAAATAATTCGTAACCAGGAACGCCGTCAAAATCAAGTTCTTCTTGAAACAATGGGTGAATACCAGATGAATTGTTTTTTCCACTTTTTTCTGCCATAAATTTTACCTATCCTTTTTTTAATATGTGAAAATTCTATCATAAGTAATCAAAAAAGTAAAATAAATTTTGAAAAGTTTGCTTAGTTTTCTTTTTTCGGCGATTATTTCGGCTATAAAAAATCTTTATAGTCTTGACAACACAACGAAGTTGTGTTAAAATTTCGTGACGAAAATAACAGGTGGTGGGGAAGTATGGAAAATCTTTTGCAACAAACCAGTAATGTTGTAACAAATGAAGGGATTGAGAATTTGATAAAAGCAAATGATTTTGTTAAGACAAATGGAGTAGGTATTATAGTAGAGAACGATAAAAAAGAAATCGAAGCAGTTAAAGTGGATACAGTTGGTTCAATTGATGATGAAGCCAAAGAAAATGCTGTTGTGGAACCAGACAATGATGTTGAAAATGAATTTGAGAAGAACCCTAATTTTATCACTAGATTATCGCTTGACCAAATCAATGAAGACACAAAGATTAATCTAGATGATGTTTGGTTTGTTAAGACAATGGATGATGATGGGCGAATTAAGATTGAACCATACATCAAAAGCCGTAATAAAGAATATGGAGAATACATTTGTTGTTTAGCAAGTGGAGCTGTTTACAAAGCTGGAAATTACAAAACATTTTCAGTGCTAGATAAGTTTGTTGCTGCTAAACGTTGGCAAGCTATGGAACTTGAAACACTTTCCGTTAAGAGAGAGCAAGAGAATGATGCTACAGCTCAAACTAATTTAATCCATGGTAGATTTCTAAATCTATCACCCAAATACGGTATTAATTGTGTGGTAACAGGGGATACACCAATTTTGGGCGTGTCTAACATGAATGAATTGATTGGTGCAATGCAACATGGCTCGTATGGGAAATTATTGGGTGAAGCTTGCAAAAAGGTTTACTCAAAGAAAACTAGGGCAGTTGTTGATTATATAGTTGAATATAAAGCTGCGAATTTGGATGTTGACTATAAAGCTAACTATAAAGCTGTGAGATTAGATGTCGATTATAAAACTGTTAACGAATATGCTCTGGCTTATACTGAAAAGCTAAATTCCAATTTTGTCAAAGAAAACGATGCTGAAATACAACCAGTATCAACGCACGAGTTGGCTCAAAATAGTAGAATAAATTTAGAAAAATTGTTTTTTGTGACTCGCCGTGTGAATGACCAATTAGAAGTGTTGCCTTGCGTGATAAATAATAAAAATAAAAAGTTTATTGATGTGAGCTCTGGAAATGTTTATGACTTAGATAACGATGGTGGATTTAGTTTGTTAAGTGGATACGTTTCAGCAAAGTGTTGGCGTGAAATGGAATTGACGTGTTTGAAAATTGTGGAAGACTACCAAGATAGAACTGAAGATATAGATAATTATCTAGAGCGAAAAATGTTTGACGTAAAGCTAATTCCTCATCACGTGTATTCAATGTCAATAAAAGGAATAATGACGAAGGGGGGAAGCATTTACACTGCAGTTAATGCTCCCGCAGTTAATTTTAATGAATTTAGGGACAAGTATTGTAGCGAGAAGTTAGGTGTTGCGTTGCTAGACGTGTTTTATTCTAATTTAACTACTAGCACAGTAGAGGAAGTTTGTAAGTATGCACGAGAATATACAACTAGATTGACTCCTAAGATTCAAGATAGGGTTGATAGTAGAGTGGTCGATGATTATGATCTACGTTTTTATGAAACTGAAGAAATGCAAAAAGTAAAGGACGACAACAAACTTGGCTTTTTTGCATGGGTTAAACAACATATTTCTACCAAAAAACGATTATGGCGATTAAAGAATGATAAGGTTGACTACGAAAAAAAGCTTGGCTTATTTTCTCGGATAAAACAGCGCGTTTCTACCAAAAAACAATTAAATGATGACCAAGTTGACTACGGAAATAAAATGTAAAAGATTTTCCCTGAGGAAAATCTTTTATTGTTAAAAAAGAGTTTGAATAATTGAGCTCCCATCAGAAATGATTCGATTTCGACAATATGAGTTTGAATTTGTGACTCCAGCTAACGCAATAAGAGCAATGAGAAGAATTATCACGATGTTAGAGTTGGTTGCAAGCTCTGTGCCTGTTGCACTTGCAAAGATCGACACAGCTAGAGCAGAAAGAACGGCTAAAGAAATGGTCATAATTTACCTCTATATTATGTATGTTATTAGATTTTGATAGGTGAATTTTATTTGACATTTTAGTAAATTTTAGCTAAAATCTCCTTTAGGAGAAGAAGATGAAATTAGCAGATATCTACAAGCAAGATTTATTTATTTTTGATTTTGATGGAACTATTGCTGATAGTTTAGGTTTAGAATTTGAAATATATTCACGTTATTTAAAAGCTCGTGGGCTGGCTATAAAAAAATCAGATTGGGAAAAGAAGCTTGTTTATCACACTGCCGAAGGATATGTAAAATTCATGGCGGAGTTTTTTAAAATCAAGTTAGATTACAAGACTTTCAAGCAGGACTATGCCTACTATGCTCGGCAGGTAGAGAACGAGAAACCAATTCAGCCTTTCAAGTGGTTTTTAAAATTTTTGCCTAAGGTAAAAGACAAAATAAAAGTAATTTTGTCAAATAAAGATGCTGATTTGATTGTTGATAATTTAGTTTCGTGGGGAGTAAAGGATGAAATTGAAAAGGTTTACTCCTGCACCACATTACGAAAAACTAAAAGTGAGATTCTACCACAAATAATCAAAGACTTTAAAGTTGATCCCAATTTAATTGCACTTTTTGAAGATTCACAAAGTTGTATCGACGTTGCTAAAAATATGGGTGTAACTACTATTGGAATAAAGAATAAGGTTAATCAAGGCAAATTAAAAACAGCAGATTTGTTTATTGATTCTACAAAATAAAATGGAATTTTAATTATGGATTTAACAACAAAAATTAAAGAGTTGCCTACTAACAGCGGAGTGTATATTATGAAAAACTCTGCTGGCGAAGTAATCTATGTAGGGAAAGCGAAAAATTTAAAAAATCGTGTAACGCAATACTTTCAAAACCATAAAAACCATACGCTAAAAGTAAGGAATATGGTGAGTAATATTGCGGATTTTCGCTATATCGTTGTGCCTAATGAAGCCGAGGCTCTTGCCTTAGAAAACAATTTAATCAAGCGTTATCAACCATATTATAACATTTTGCTAAAAGATGGAAAATCTTATCCGTACATAAAAATCAACATGCATCAAGATTTTCCCAAACTCGAAGTTGTGCGAAAGTTAAAGCGAGATGGTTCAAAGTATTTTGGTCCATATTTTGCTGGGGTTAGACCGACAGAATTAATCAAGATGATTCACAATGCTTATCCATTGCGCTTATGTGGCAAGTTAGTTAAGCGAAGTCGGCCATGCTTAAATTATGATTTAGGGCTTTGTTCTGCGCCTTGTTGTGGGTTGATAACAAAAGAAGAATATCACAAAATATTAAATCAAGCGATTGAATTTTTAAATGGTAAATTTTCTGATGTGCAACAAATTTTGTATGATAAGATGATTCGCCTTGCTGATAATGAGCAATTTGAGTTGGCATTAGCGATTAAAGAGCAACTTAGCATGTTGGATCATTTAAAACAAAAAACACTCACATTTATGCCTACTCTTGATAATATCGACGCATTTGCGTGGTCTAGTAATGGGGCGGTGGCGAGTGTGGCTGTGCTTATCGTTCGTGGTGGACGAAGCGTAGGGGTGGATTGTTTTCATTTGGTTGACCCTGAGCTTGATGTTCAAAATTCGATTACGCAGTTTTTGATGCAATACTACACCACTCAAGCTCTGCCTCCAGAACAAGTTTTGTTGCCTTTTGAACCTGCGTCAGATCTAGTTGAGTGGCTTAATTCTCAACGAAAACTTGCAAGCATTGGGCGCATTAGTTCGGTAAGTGTGACCAATCCTAAGAAAGGTATGAAGAAGAAACTACTAGACATTGCCAAAGAAAATGCAGAAATGTATTTAGAAAAAGCTGTTGAGCAAGAGAAACGTGAAGCAGACTACACAACAGGGGCATGTAAAAGTTTGGCAACAATTTTAGGATTGGAAAAGATTCGCCGTATGGAGTGTTATGATATTTCAAACATTGGCGGTGTGTTAAGTGTGGCCTCAATGGTAGTCATGCTTGATGGAAAACCCCTTTTTAGCCACTACAGAAAGTTTAGAATTAAAAATGTGGTTGGGGCAGATGATTTTGCAAGTATGAAAGAAGTGTTATCGCGTAGGTTAAGTAAGTTAGATGATGACGATCCTAGTTTTTCATCTCGACCAGATTTGATTGTGGTGGACGGTGGTAAAGGTCAATTGTCGAGTGTGATGGAAGTTTTACAAACACTCAACCTTAATATTGCTGTGGTTGCATTAGCTAAGCAAGAAGAAGAGGTGTTTGTGCCCAATAAAAGTGAGCCAATCATCATACCAAGAAATCATAATGCACTTAAACTGTTAATCAGAATTAGAGATGAAGCTCACCGAACCGCGATAACATACCATCGTAGCCTACGAAATAAAGTTACTAGCATTCTAGAAGATATTGAAGGAATTGGAGAGGTTAAACGAAAAAATTTAATCAAACACTTTAAGTCTTTAGATAACATCAAATCAGCTAGCATAGCTGAGTTGTGCACTGTGCCATCAATCAGTCAAAAAGATGCTGAAAACATTAAAAAGTTTTTTGAATCAGAATAATAAATACACCCTATGAATAACATTTTATCAGGGGTGTTTTTTTGTCTAAAAGCGAAAAGAAATATTTTTCAATATTTTTGACTTGTGTGTGTGTTTTTTTGTTTGTGTCTCCTTATTTTATTCTGCCACGTGTGTATGCTGGCAGAGATAATTGGAAAGACACAGCGCCGCCCAATGCAACTATATTAGAGCTTTGGGAGATAGACACTTTTGAAGGTGGAAGTTCGAGTCGAGCTAAATTTTTAGAGCGTAGTGCATATGCATTTCAAAAAGAGACTTTTTCAGCCTATGTGTTGGTTCGTTCATTATCACTCAATCAAGCCAAAGCTATGCTTGCTAGTGGCACTAAGCCAGATATGGTGAGTTTTGGAATTGGGGCGGGAGAGTTTTTGCAGCCTTTTTGTCTGCCATTAGAAACAGACTACTTTGTTCGATCCGATTTGATTCAAAGCGGACTAATAGAATCTAATTTGCTAGCCATTCCTTGGTGTGTGGGAGGATACTGTTTGTGTGCTGATAGTGATTTTGATTTTGCTAATCTAACGCAAGAAAGCATTGGTTGTGGAATGGCGTTTAATGTGCCGATGAAATCACTTGATCAGAATTTGAAATTAGCATCTAAGAAAAATTACACTCAATTCGAGGCTTATGAAAATTTTTTACGTGGTGAATTTGATGTGCTGTTGGGCACTCAGCGTGATTTTTATCGATTAAATAAGAAAGTAGAGAATGGTGTAATTGGTCCAATAAGTTTTAAGTATTTGCAAGATTACACCGACTTAGCGCAAATGATTTGTGTGTGTAATAAAGAAAATGCAAAAGTTTCAGAGAAATTTATTGAGTTTTTACTCACTCCTCAAACGCAAACGAAGTTAAATGATATTGGTCTATTTTCCGTGTTGGATATATCGATTTACTCTGATGAGTATGCCGATTTTGAAAAAGCCATGCGATTTACAAAGAAGACACTAAATGTGTTTACACCCAACGTAAACATTTTAGCCATGCAGGGGAGGGAGATAGATGAAAAGAGTTTGTAAACATGTCGAAGAATTTGTTTCAATTGCTAGTTTAACTACATTTAAAATAGGTGGACTTGCTCGCTATGTGTGTTATCCAGAAAACGTCAAAGAATTGATAAATGTGATAAAACTATGCGCAAAACATGGATTTTTATACTATATTCTAGGAAATGGTTCGAATGTTTTGGCTAGTGATGAGTTTTTTCAAGGTGTGGTGATTTGCACAAAAAGATTTAGTAATGTAAAGTTGCTTGATAAACACAGACTCGAGGTTGATTGTGGTGTTAGCCTTGGTAAACTTTGTTCTTTTTGTGTGGAACATGCTTTAAGTGGAATTGAACCAATGTGTGGTATTCCAGCCACTATTGGTGGAGCTGTTACTATGAATGCGGGTGCTTTTGGGGTGGAGATAGATGACTTTGTGGAAAGTGTGACTGTTTTAGAAAATGGAAGGATAAAAAAGTTAGAGAAAAATCAACTTTTTTTTCAATATCGAAAAAGTATTTTTACAAATAACCAAAAATATGTTATACTAAGTGTGGTGTTACAACTAAAAAATTCTACTTCAGATTATGTGCGAACACAAATTAGTGCCTACACATTCAAAAGAGCGCTTACGCAAAATGTTGGCTATCCAAGTGCGGGGAGCGTGTTCAAACGTGGGAAACTTCCAACTAGTAAATTAATTGAAGAATGTGGATTAAAAGGCAGAAAAATCGGAAAAGCTATGATTTCTAACGTTCATGCAGGGTTTATTGTGAACTTAGGTAATGCCTCGTGTGCAGATGTGTTGGGGTTAATTGATTTAGTAAGAAGTGAAGTGAGAAAAAAATTTAGTGTTGAATTAGAATTGGAAATAATTTTATTGGGAGGAAATAAATGAAAATAGTAGCCACAAAAGATTATCACGTGCATTCCATTTTTAGTGATGGTAAGAGTACTATTGAGGATAATGTCCGACAGGCAAATCAACTTGGGTTGAGCGAGATTGGAGTGAGCGAGCATGGATTTAATCATAGAAAAGCAGGAATAAATCGAAGCGATTTACCAAAGATTAAAGATGAAATTGCTCGAGTGCAAGCGCTCTATCCTAATGTAAAAATTAAGCTAGGCATTGAGGCGAATTTACTAAATTTGAATGGCGATGTGGATTTAACTGATGAAGAAGCGAAACAATTCGACTACATCATTTTGGGAATTCACAAACTCACTTTTGGAAAAGGAGTGAAGGGGAGTTTTCGTTTTAATGTGACTAATTACTTATCTAAAAGTGCAAAAAGAGCAAAAGAAATTGCTCGTAGCTACGAGCTTGCGTTTAGTAGGTATCCAATTTCAATTGTGGCTCATCCTAATTATGCGGCTAGGTGTGACATTGAAGATTTAATTAAGTCGTGCAAAAAACATAATGTGCTATTTGAACTAAACAGAAAAAATATCGATAAGTTGTATCCATTTGGTGATTTAATCAAAAATAGTGATGTGCCATTAGTCATGAGTAGTGATGCGCATCAAAGTGAGTTTGTGGGGGATTTTTCTAAGCAAATAGAGTTTGTGAAAAAATTTAACATTGATTTGAGTCGAATTGTTAACATAAAAGAGTTAAAATGACTTTTCAAAATGAAAAATTTGCGCTATAATATATTATCTATAGGAGATATGTTATGTCGTTTAGTTATGATGCAAAAGCTGAGGTGGCGGGAAGTGATTTCCCTGTAAACAAGTGTTGTAATCTGGCAGAACTTGCCGGAATTGTTCGCACATGCGGAAGGATTAAGCAAGACTTTTCCATCACACTTGTTACAGAGCATGATGGACTCTTTAAAAGAGTCTGTGGGTTGATTAATAATTACTATGGAACCAATGACATAAAGTTAAAAACCATCACTCGCCCTAATTTAAACAATAAGTATAACATAGAAATTCCCAAGGATTTGGGTGAAAAGATTTTAACGGATAGTTTTGTGTTGCGCACAAACTACAATGGAGAAAGAGAACTTAGTGACGGAATTTCTCGTCATCTAATTGAAAATGAGTGCTGTCAGCGAGAGTTTGTGAAAGGTGTTTTCTTAGGTTGCGCTAGTGCAAACATAGTGATAAAAGATATTAACAATCTAAAAAAGCACACAGGAGGCTACCATCTAGAATTTTCATTTTCCAATCGCACATTAGCAGGAGATTTTTCTCACATACTTAGTCAGTATGGTGTGTTTTCTAAGATGATTCAACGTAAGAAAATGACAGTGGTCTATATAAAAGAAGCAGAGCTAGTTAGTGACACATTGGCAATAGTTGGGGCAAACCATGCCGTGTTAGCTTTGCAAAATGAGTTTGCCGTAAGAGAAGTGAGAAATCAATTAAATCGACAATTAAATTGCATCAATAGTAACATTGAAAAAATGGTTGATGCATCGTTAAAACAAATTGCTGCGATTGAATATATCGATTCAACTGTAGGGTTACAAACCCTGCCAGATAATTTGTATGAACTATGTCTTCTTAGGCTTGCTAATCCAAATGAAACACTGGAAAATTTGGCAAAACTAATGAATCCACCGCTAACAAAAAGTGGAATCAATCATAGATTACGTAAAATAGTTAAGTATGCTCAGGAGCTACAATCTGAAGCAGAAGATAAAGAATAATTTACTAAAAACATAACACAGGAGGAGTGATGGAAAATTTTGTTCATTTGCACTTGCACACTGAATATAGTTTGCTTGACGGGGCTGCTAGAATAAAAAAGTTAGTAAAAATGCTTAAGGAACGTGGAGCGCCAGCTTGTGCAATCACTGACCATGGAAATATGTATGGCGCTGTTAAGTTTTATGAGGCTTGTAAGGAGCAAGGAATTAAGGCTATCATTGGCACAGAATTTTATGTGGCACAAGATTTAAATGTTAAGCAAGGGCGACAAAGCCCTGCGCACCTAATCATTTTAGCTAAAAATCAAACGGGTTACCACAATTTGTGTAAGCTAAATTCAATCGCATGGGTGAAAGGATTTTACTATAAACCTAGAATTGATTATGAAACACTAGCCAAATATTCTGAAGGGCTAATTTGTTCGTCTGCGTGTTTGGCTGGCGACATTCCTAGATTACTTTTGCAAGATAAGTATGATGAAGCTCTTGAATTTGGAAAGAAATTAAGAGATATGTTTGCTCCGGGAGATTTTTACATCGAGGTTCAAGACCACGGTATTGAGGAGCAACGTTACATATTACCTGGGTTATACAAATTAGCCGAAGATTTAGGCGTGAAGACGATTGCTACAAACGATGTGCATTACCTGACTCCTGCCGATGCAGAGACTCAAGACATTTTACTTTGTATTCAGACAGGGCGAACAATCGATGACCCCAACAGAATGCGAATGGACGGAAATCAGTTTTTCCTAAAGACAGAAGCTGAGATGCTCGAAGTTTTTAAAGCTCATCCTGAAAGTGTGTCAAACACTCTCGAAGTTGCAGAAAAGTGTAATGTAGAGTTCGATTTTAAGAGTCAGTTCTATCCTAAATTTACTGCTCCAAATGGTGAAGATAATGTGTCTTATCTATGGAAAATTGTGAATGAAGGGTTAGTAAAGAGATATGGGGAAATTACTCCTCAAATTCGCGAACGTGCTGAATTTGAAATGGAAACCTTGAAAAAATCTGGTTATGTGGATTACTATCTCGTTGTGTGGGACTTCATCAACTGGAGTCGAGCTCATGATGTGCCAATTGGGCCGGGGCGTGGTAGTGGTGCTGCTTCAATTCTTGCCTATGCAATAGGAATCACTTTGATTGATCCACTTAAATATGATTTGTGGTTTGAGAGGTTTCTAAACCCTGAGCGTATTAGTCCACCTGATTTTGATATCGACTTTTGCCCTGTAAAACGTGAGAAAACGATTGAATATGTTATTGACAAATATGGTGAACCAAATGTTAGTCAGATTATAACATTTGGAACGATGGCAGCTAAAGCAGCCATTAAAGATGTGGCAAGAGTGCTTAAAATGCCATACTCTGAAGTGGATAAAATTACCAAACTTTTTCCAAGCAAAATGCCCAAATCTCCTGCCATTCAAAAACTATTTGGGTTGAGCGATAAACCTGAGGATGAGGTCTACAAAATCCCAGAATTACGCGCGATGTACGACACTGACTTGCTTGTGCAAAAAATTGTGGACACTGCAATAAAGCTTGAAAACATGCCTCGTAACACGAGTATTCATGCGGCAGGTGTGGTAATTTGCTGTGATGACATATCCGACCATGTGCCTATGGCTAAGAATGGTGAAATGGTTACCACTCAGTTTGATAAGAATGAGACCGAACACTTAGGGTTACTAAAAATGGACTTCTTGGGTTTAATCACTCTTACCGATCTAGATTTAATGGTAAAGACCATCAAAAAACGAACGGGAGAAGTGATTGATTTCTATTCTCGAGACTTTCCTTATGACGACCCCAATGTGTACAAATTAATTAGCTCGGGGGATAATGATGGGGTGTTCCAGCTTGAAAGTAGTGGAATCTCCAACTTCGCAAAAGAAATGAAACCGGTAAACATTGAAGACTTGACCGTTATTTCTGCTATGTATCGTCCGGGACCTATGGATGAGATTCCTACATATGTTCACAACAGAAGAAACCCAGAAACCATAGTTTATCCCGATCCAAGGATGGAAGGAGTGCTGGGGGTAACTTATGGCGTAATGGTGTATCAAGAGCAGGTTATGAAACTTTGTCAGGTGCTTGCTGGCTACACAATGGGTCAGGCAGATGGTGTGCGTAAAATTATGGGTAAGAAATTAGCCGACAAATTACCAATTGAAAAACAGCGTTTTATCTATGGTTGGGAAGATCCTGAGGGCAAAAAAAGCATCGATGGGGTGTTGAAACGTGGCATGAAACTTGAAGATGCAGAAAAACTTTGGAGTCAGATGGAGAAGTTCGGTAGTTATGCATTTAACAAAGCCCATGCGTGTGCTTATTCATTTGTAACCTATCAAACAGCCTATATGAAGACTTATCATATCACGGAATTCTACACGGCGATTATCAACAATCGAATCACCAAAAGTGATGAACTTACGCACTACATGGGATTGGCTCGTCAGCATGACCTTACAATACTTCCTCCTGATATCAATAAAAGTGAAGCCTACTTTAAAGTAGAGGACGACAAAATTGTGCGCTATGGCCTAGGAGGACTAAAAGGCGTGGGGGTTGGTTTAGTGGAAGAACTTGTGGCTGAGCGTGAGAAAAATGGTGAATTTAAAAGCTTATATGATTTTATTTCTCGGGCAGGGCATGAGGCGCACAACAAACGTTTCTTAGAGTCGATGATTCTATCGGGCGCTTTCGATTGTTTTGGGGTGGCGCGTAGCCAAATGATGGCTGTGTATGAAAAAATTGTTGAACGTGTGTCGGCTGATAGGAAATCACAAAGTCAAGGACAACTTTCGTTGTTTGACAATCTCTTAAAAAATGATACAACGCTAAATAGCATTGAATATCCCAACATTCCTGAATATGATTACCAACAAAAATTACGCCATGAAAAAGAAGTGCTTGGTGTGTATGTGAGTGGACACATCTTAGATGAATATCGGTATAAGTATAAGGACTACAATCTGAATAGTAACATGCTTATCCCTATGACCATTCAGAGTGAAGATGGAGAATCTGAAGAACTTGTGTATGAAGGGCTTGAAGATGGAAAACAAGTTACTTGCGGAGGAATCATCACACACTTTAAAAAACTTAATACCAAAAATGGAAATAAGGAAATGTGCACAATTGATATTGAAGATCTTTATGGCACGTTTGAAGTTTTGTTTTTCCCTACAATCTATGAAAAATTTAAATCCCTTCTTAAAGTTGACGCAATGGTTACCATCAAAGGTAGGTTAAGCATTCGAGAAGGGGAGCGTCCTGTCATAATTCCAGACGACGTGATTGTGTGGGAGAAAAAACAATCTGCTAAGGTTGAACAACCCAAAGAAATTGAAGAGCAAGTTAAAGAAAAAAAGCTTTATCTACGGTTTGATTTGACCGATGACAACTTAAAGCAAAATGTGATTGAAGTGCTTTCAAGATATGCAGGAAACATGAAAGTGGTGGTTAAGTGTACCGCACGAAATAAAGCCTATTGTTTGCCGGTTTGCGTTGATGGAAGCATTGCGATGCAAAATGAACTTTATGGTTATCTTACTCCTGAAAATATTGTAATAAATTAGTTTTTTATTAAAAATTTCTAAAAATTGTAAAAAATTTCAAAAAAAGTTTAAAATTTTAGTTAAAATCGTTTGGAGATTTTGAAATTTTTTGATACAATAGATTAAAACAGGGGGTAGTTTTTATGCCATTTGAGATTATTTGTTTTAAAAACATTCATTTTTGGAATAAGCTAATCACCGTTGCCAGTGCTTTTAGTTTCGTTGTAGCGGTGATTGCTATGGTTTTTCCTTAATCAAATGGTAGTAAGGAAAAAAGTAAACAAAATAGAAAAACAAGAGTTGGGCAACTCTTGTTTTTACTTTTCACAACATTTTTCATTGTTGCAGCATTTGCGGTATTCATTAGTGTTCTTATAATGAAAATTTATTCTGGCCTTTAATGTTTTTTGAAGGTCTTTTTTATTTACACTATCGGCAAAATCAAAATCTGGCTTAGCGCTTGTTCCGTTGAAAATTCTGTTTAAAATATCTTTTTTGTCTAAGAAGTCATATTCTAGTTTTAGATTAAGTCTGATATTTTCATTTTCTACTAGGGCATGTTGATGAGATGATAATGCTTGGTCACACACATATTTTAAGTCTCGTAGTTCGGTCTCTGAAAGGCTATCCACATTTTTTAAATAAACAAGTGCGGGGGTTTTGGGTTCGTTTTTAAATCTAATTTCTAAGTCCATAGTTGTCTCCTTAATTTACAGGGGCATTATAGCATACCACACTTAAAAGTGTCAACAAGAAAAAACATAATTCTACACAAAAATTAATTATCGTCTATGATAAAAAAAGAGCGCTTACATAGCGCCCCAAATAAATGTTGCAATTGTGATAAAACTCATCAAAAATATTGCAACGTAGGTAAATATGTTATCCATTTTGTTTGGAGGAGTGTACTCATCAATTTCACTATACATCATGGCTGATGTAGGACTTTTTCTAAATTCTTCTTCAAGATGCATTACGTTGATTTTTCCACTATCAAATTTATTTTGCATATCTTTTGCGGTAGCTTCATTAAATAGTGCCACCAGTTGATGTTGATTGCTAAAGTCAATCATATTTTCCATTTCAGTCCCACGCACTGATTCTTGTAGGTTTTGTTTAAATTTGGCAAATTTATCTCGTTTAGCTTCGATAAAAAGCTTAGGAAGCATAAACTTTATACCAATTATTGCTCCCATGAACAAAAGAATTGAAAGAATAATCCCAATGACCGATGGTGAGTTAAACAAGTTAAACAACCAATTTATCATATCGCTTCCAAACCATTCGTTTGATGTGGCATAACCTAGGTAAGTGGAGCAAAAATTCGATGTCCCATGAATAATCATAGCTGGGAAGATGCTACGTGTTATTAATGTGACAGTGGCTAAGATTATTCCAACCACAAATGCATAACCAAATTGTGTCACACTTAAGTGAGCCAAACCGAATAACAATGCCGACAAAATTACAGCACGGCGCAAACCATTATCACGCAGGTTCCCTAACATAAGACCTCGGTGAGAAGTTTCTTCACCTATGGCAGGAAGAATCGCTGTGCTAACAAAAGTAATCAAAAAACTTAACCAAATTGGAAGAGTGGAAACGGAACTACTTGATGGATAGGTGTAACCAAACATTTCGAGAATTGCAGCCCAAAATGAGGAAACATACACCACAATTATATAGGTCAACACTCCAATTAGCAAAGAAAATAAAATCGTTCTGAATGATATTTTTTTGAAGAAAAATCTGCTTCCTGTTTCTCGTAACGTTTGTTTACAAAAAACTTTATATAAAATAAAAGGCACAAAAAATAATATAGACTGCACAAATACGGTAAAAAGTAAATCTGATATGTCTGGATCGAATGAATTACTCACGTTAAAATATTGCCAAAGTAGTCGAACGGCAATATAACACATGACGGCAATTAAGTAAATTAGTCCAGAATAGAAAACCTTTTTGTTCTTGATTATATTCATAATACTCCAAATTTAGATAATGTTGAAATAAGTAAAAGCACAACGCCTAAAATAATTGGCGCAAGCATGATTTTTTGAGAAAAGAATTTGGTTGTAGGCTTCTCTGTTGATGAGTCATCGTGTGCTTTGTTAAAGAATTTTATCATAAAAAATATTATAACGCAAGCAAGTAAGACACAAATAATAGAGATAATTATTTGCCAAAGCAAACTTAATTTAAAGCTATCAGTAACCATCCACCAGCTAAACACAACATTTGACACATCAGGCAAAGCCATAAGTAAAATAACAAGCGCATTGTTGGTAAAATGGAATATTACACATGGCCAAATGGAACGTGAGTAGTAAAGAAGGATTCCACTAACAATTCCTAATATAAATGTGTAGGGGAGTTGTTGAAGGTTTTGGTGCATTAAGCTAAAGAGTAATGCTGCATAAAGAATGCTTTTTACACCAAAACTTTTTGTTCCATTTTGAACGGTTCCTCTAAATAGCGTTTCTTCACAAATTGCAGGAAGGAACCCAACGCATGCTAAGGCAAATAATGTTCCCCACACGTTTGTAAGGCTGTAAGGAAGTTCATCTTGAACGGAATAACCAAGACTGTTAAGTAAATTCTCCCAAAGTGAAATTATAGGATTAAATAATAGCAAACACACCACACCCAACAGTAAGGCAAACCAAACAAATTTCTTTTGTGGCTTTACATTTATCTTAGTGGCCGATTTAAAGTTAATGTCATTTTTTTTGCAAACCCACCATGCCACAAATAAAAAAGATAGTTCAGTGATGATGTTTACAACGATTGTTAGAGTTGTGTTGTTAGCATTGATTGAAAAAATTGAAGCAAAAATTGCCACAATTAATGCTATTCCTATTGGAACGCAAAGTGCTAGTAGGCTTGAATGAGCCGATTCTTTTGGTGAAAATTCATCTTTCATAGTTTTCTCTCTTTAATTTCATTATATCAAAAAATTTATTTTTTTACAATCTTTTTAGAATTTATTTTTTGAATAAAGTAATAAATGAATTTATATAAAATTTGTAACAGAAAAATTATGAGCATCACACAAAGAATTAAATCTACAAAGTCAACGAAGCAAAAGCACAGGAATGCAATAATTCCTGCACTAATTAGATTTGCCAATGATAGTATCAGCACACTTTTTAGATAGCTTAGGTTCAAACATGAGCATAAAGCTCCAGCTGTCCACACGCCGGTGAGCGGTAAGGGGATAACGCAAAAGAAAAAGACTAGTCTCATTTTCTTCGCTTCAGAAAGAGAATGATTACTATCATCGTTTTCGGTCAACCAATTTAACACAAACAGGTCAATTTTGTTAAATGCAATCTTGAAAAATTTTATTTTAGATAATTTCTTTTTCAAAAATAAAAATAAAAAAGCAATGAAAAAGCAACTTAAAATGCCACCTATAGAACACACAAGGCAGGCAAGACTTGGGGATAGAGCATATTCTCCAAAAATGTTGCTCATTGCTATAGGAATCGCACCTTTAAGCTCGATAATTGGTAGAAAACTAATCAAACAGCATATTAAACACACTAAGAAAGTATTCATGCTATATTATATTGCTATGCTTTATAAAAATTCTATCTTTATATCGTTATTCATTTGATAATTATTTTTGGTTGTGTTAAAATAAATCTATAAAAAATGTTTGAGGTAGATATGGTAGATAAATTTTCACAAGAAGAATATTTTTGTTTGTTAGATAAATATTGGCGTGCAGCAAACTATGTAAGTGCGGCTCAGCTCTATCTGATGGACAATCCTTTGTTGCGCTCACCAATTAAGATGGAGCAACTTAAACCACGTATTGTGGGTCATTGGGGCACAGTGCCTGGGCAAAACTTTGTGTGGGCACATTGTTCGCGTGTGGTAAAAAAATATGGGCTCGACATGATGGTGATTTCTGGGCCAGGACATGGCGGAAATTTCTTTATTGCAAACTCCTATCTAGAAGGAGTGTATTCAGAAGTATATCCAGACATCACGCAAGATGAAGAAGGCCTTAAAAAACTTTGTAAAAGGTTTTCTTTCCCAGGTGGCGTGTCGAGCCATGTTAGCCCTGAGGTGCCGGGGAGTATTCACGAGGGAGGAGAGCTGGGTTATAGCTTAGCTCATGCTTATGGAGCTGTGCTAGATAATCCCAATTTGATTGTAACCACCATTGTTGGTGATGGGGAAGCGGAAACAGGTCCTCTTGCCACATCTTGGCATATCAACAAGTTTATTAATCCAGCGACAGATGGTGTTGTGTTGCCAATTCTTCACTTAAATGGTTACAAAATCAGCAATCCCACAATTCTTGCTAGAATGGACGATAATGAGTTAATTTCATTGTTCACAGGATATGGCTATAAACCTTACATTGTATCGGGTTCCGACCCTATGAAAATGCACAAGAAGATGGCAGCAACCATGGATAGTGTGATTGCTGATATCGTTCGAATTAAGAAAAGTAATCAACGTGCAATTTATCCTATGATTATCTTGCGCACACCAAAAGGGTGGACTTGCCCAAAAGTGGTGGATGGAAAACAAATTGAAGGAAGCTTTCGAGCTCATCAAGTGCCTGTGCCAATTAAAGGAAGTTTTCAAGTTAGCCTACTCATCGATTGGTTAAAGAGTTACCATCCAGAAGAATTGTTCGATTCTAAGGGAAGACTTAAAGCCGAAATAAGAGCAATTCTACCCACTGGAGGCAGGCGAATTAGTGCAAATCGCCACACAAATTGTGGAGTGAGCAGGCCATTGTCTGTGCCTAATGTGGATAACTACACACTAGCTATCAAAAAGCCTGGTGAAGCTAAGGCTCAAGATACCGAAGTGCTCAGTTACTATCTAAGAGATGTGTTTAAATTGAACAAATCTAATTTTAGATTGTTTAGTCCAGATGAAACAATGAGTAATCGCCTTTATGGCGTTTTTCAAGCTGAATCCCGTCCGTTTAATTTGCCAATTTTTCCAACCGATGAGTGTGTGGCGCCACGTGGAAGAATCATGGATGGATATCTTAGTGAGCATGTATGTGAGGGAATGTTGGAGGGGTATCTACTCACAGGGCGTCATGGAATGTTTGCTAGCTATGAGGCTTTTATTCGCATTGTCGGAAGCATGATTGCTCAACATGCTAAGTGGTTGAAGATGAGTAGTAGGTTAAAGTGGCGTGTGCCAATTCCTTCGTTAAACCTACTTCTTACCAGTCACTGCTGGCAGCAGGATCACAATGGATTCACTCATCAAGACCCAGGGCTACTCGATTTGCTTGCAAGTAAATCACCCGATACAGTTGCGCTTTACCTTCCTCCAGATAGTAACACACTTCTCTACACATTCGATAAGTGCCTACGTTCAATCAATAAGATTAACGTGGTCGTAGCTAGCAAACATCCTTCAGCTCAGTGGCTTAGCAAGGCGAAAGCAAAACAAGCTGTGGTAAAGGGGGCGAGCGTGTGGGATTTTGCATGTATGAATGATAGCAATAATCCTGATGTGGTGTTAGCAAGTTGTGGTGACACTCCCACAAAAGAATGTGTGGCGGCTGTTGAGTTGCTTCGCACTCTTGTGCCTAACTTAAATCTTCGGTTTGTGAACGTGATTGACTTACTCAAATTAGTTGACCCAACTCACAATCCAAATGGTTTTTCAGACCTAGAATTTAACCAATTATTCACTACCAACAAACCGGTAATTTTTAATTTCCACGGATATCCTAATTTAATTCATCAACTCGTTTACAAACGCACTAATCAAGAATTCCATGTGTCAGGCTATTCCGAGGAAGGCACAATCACCACTCCATTTGATATGCGAGTAAGAAATAAAATTGATCGTTTCCACCTTATTGCAAAGATTGTAGCGTTTGCTCCCGTTAGCGAAGGAGTGAAAAATTCGGTAATTGACTATTGTAACAAAATGCTTAAAAAGCACTTTAGTTACATTGTTGCAACCGGTGCAGATATGCCTGAAGTAATATGAGTTTAATTTGATAAAATTTATGGCATTTGTATATTTAAACTTTTAATAAAAAAAATTTTTAATTTTTGTGTCAATTTACTTGACATTTTTTTTTTTTTTGATAAATTTAAATTATTCGATATATATAAGGTTTTATTTAATAAACCTTAAAATACTCGATGCAAGCATTAATTTTGCTTAATAAAAAATATAAAGGAGAGTTACTTATGGAAAAAGTAAAGTTTAAGTTTGGAATGCTTTCGTTAGTTTTAGTTTTTGCGCTAGCGTTTGCGGTTCCATTTTGGGCTGGGTGTGGTGAGTCTGATAAGGATGTAGCTAAAACTGTAATTAGTAATGCAAAAACTACAATTACAAAAATGTATACGGATGCAGAAAAGGAGCGTAATGCAGATGCAAGCAACGAAGCAAACACTGCGCCTGTTTTTGCTACTGCAGAAAAATCAATTGAAGAACAGGCATCAGACATTCGTAAATATGAAAAATTGAGCTTTGTTGGATTAGGATCATTATATCCTGCAGTTGTACAAATTGATAATAGTTTAGCTTTGGAAATGGCTGATTACTTGGCTCAAAATAAAGATTATAAATTAGGCTCAGTGTTTACAGGAACGATAAAATTTGATATTGACAAAACAAAATATGCGGCTATAGGTTCTATTTTCCCTAATAGTTATGATTTACTTGTAAAAGGGAAATTAAATATTGACACTAAGGCCAAGAAAATTGAATTTCAAGCTAGCATAGTAACTAATGATGAAAATAAGACTACCACATATCTATATGTTGTCTTAGGATATGGTGATGATAAAAAGATAACAAGTTATAAATCTAATTACACCACTCCAAGTGAAACAGGAATTGCTATTTTCTATAGTGAAGGTGTAGATTTGGCTTCATTAAAAACAACTTATATCGAACGTAGATATGGTGAAGGAACTGAATCAAAAATAGTATCTTCAGATGGGAGCACAAAAGTCGATGCTAATGCTAATGAGATTAGTTATGCAGATGCATTGAATGATGCATATAAGGAATTAACAAAACTCGAAGGAACTCAAGTTGGTGAGTTAGCTGAAGTTATGAAAGCTGCTATGAAAACAACAAATGACATTTTTACAAAAGAATAATTAAAAAACATATTGAGTTTTTTCAATATGTTTTTTTTATAATAAAATAAAGGTTAGTATTGATAGTAACACTAGATATGGCACGAAGAAAATTAGATTATTTTTCTTGGTTAGTTTTTTCATAAGCTTTAAGCAGAGTAAAGCTACGATAAAAGATGTAAAAAAAGCTAAAACTATGGAAACAACATCGATGTTAGA
>JAEEGL015182666.1_pt1 | contig 38506 bp, 31 predicted proteins | sample 9134231 | NCBI WGS metagenome assembly JAEEGL01 (sample SAMN16246548, study PRJNA631951) | gut metagenome | biome: gut microbiome; feature: rumen; material: fiber-attached | host: Bos | place: Iran: Karaj | collected 2018-10
CATGTACTTTTGAAGAATACCCGCCAGTATCTTTCCTACGCTCGTTTCGTCCGATAAGAGCTTGAACGGTTCTTTTCCGATCATTTTGCCATAGCGGAAGATGACCTTTGCGCATATTCCGTTTATGGTACGGAACTCAGGACGCTCTGCCTGTTCCTCTCCAAAAATAGTATCAAAACGCTTCGACATGTCATGCGTAGCAGCCACGGTATAAGTGAGTGTAAGGATGTTATCAGGAGATATCCCTTTGACATACATCATATATCCGAGGCGGTTGACGAGAACTGTTGTCTTGCCGCTTCCCGGCACAGCCAAGAGAAGGACCGGGCCATCAACTGTTTTGATGGCTTTTATCTGGTTGTCATTCAGATGCCGCGTGTATTTTTGTAAAAAAACTTCCTCTGTCATCATCTGTTATCCCATCATCAACGAACTCAGTGCCCTTACCGCCCCCATGGCATGCTCGCCCCAATGAGCTTTAAAAAGCAGTTTCCACTCAAAAACCGCGTTGTTTATATGCCCCACATCGTACTCGCTGATGCCTTTAAGGAGATCCTTACAAATATCTGTCAGGTCATCATAAAGACTGCAGGAAATCACGTCATGGTCGGTATAAGGATCGAACACATCCCGGTAGTCACAGGGGATTTCGATCCTCGGGTTTATGGCTTGAATCGCTATATCAGTCCCACTTTCGACTGAATCAGGTTCCACATCCGGAAGGTGTAAAGCGTCCAAATATAACAGCATGAGTTTTTCTAAGAGACGCTTTGTCTCATCCGTCGTGATCACAGTCTCGTTTAGATATTTACAGAATTCTGCTGCACTGTTATAGAAAGCATCTATCATAGTTACTCTCCAATTTCTACACGTTCACAATACCTTTTAACTGCTAGTACATGCTCTTAAGGCTGCGGAAACGCCTAAAGCAGAGAGTATTGTTTTTCTTCAGCATTACCCGATAGTCTGTACTATATGCCTGCCCTCAGGTGTATCCTCAACCTTCAGCTTTGTCGGTATCCTCTCCTGAAGGATCTGAACATGGGAAATGATGCCTACCATTCCGTTCGCTTTCTGGATGCTGTTAAGTACATTCATTGCATCAACGATCGAGTCCTCATCAAGCGATCCGAAGCCCTCATCAATAAACAGCGCTTCGATCTTTATGCCGCTTTTTTGAGCGACTGTCGAAAGACCTATGGAAAGAGCCAGTGATGTCAGGAATTTTTCTCCGCCGGAAAGGGTATTTACAAAACGGCCTTCATGGTCCTCGCTGTTTTTATCAAACACCTTTAACTCCAGTCCGGTCTTGTTTCCCTGGTTTTTATCATCAGACCTAAACAGGCGGTATCTTCCGCCATGTACCATCTCGAGCATTCGGTTTGCAGCCGCAACAACGGACGAGAACATAATACCAAGCACGTATCTTTGAAGACTGATGCCCGAATCGCCTCTTAGCTTCTTTGCAAAGATATAATCCTCTTCTGCCTGCGCCTCTTCCTGCTCAATACCCGAGCTGTCTGCTTCCAGTCTTTTACACTTCTTCGTTAACCTGGTTATCTCGTTTTTGAGTGTCTCATGCTTCTTAGCATATTCCGTTTTTGCGTCGATAGCACCCTGAATTGCCTGCTCGCACTTTTCCTTGTCCGGCTCGTCCTTTTTAGCAAGCTCTTTCCTGTATTTCTCCAGGTCTTTGCTCTCTTTCATTAATTCTGCGTCAAACGTGGAGATCTTCGAAGTCAGGGCTTTCCTCTCATCCGCATCGAGCATGAGCGCTTTTGCTTCTTCTTCTGTGGCAAAACCGGATTTTTCCAGTCCTTTCTCCAATGACGCCTGCGCTGTGTCAAAATCCTTTTTTGCAGAGGATACTTCCTTCTGGGCGGAGGCAACAAGTGACCTTGCTTCGGTATAACTGTCTCTTGCCTTCTGTGCAGCTTCCTGATATTTTGTCTTGGTGTCAGAATAATCCTTGATCTCTTTATCCAGCTTTTTGATCTCGGCAGTAAGCTCAGTTATAGTGCTGATGCCGGCAACCAGTTTTTTCCGCATCTCGGAGACTTTCGCCTCAAGCCCGACAGCCTCAGCATTAAGGATCTCCTGCTCTTTGTTCCTGCCATCAAGAGCCTCCTTCTTTTTCTGCTGATCCTTAATGGCTTCAGTCAGGTCCACATATTTTTCATCGCTTTCACTCTTCTTCGCTTCAACAGTGTCTTTATTGACGCTGTTTTCTGCAAGGCATGCCTTCTTTGGATGTTCCGTGCTTCCACATACCGGGCATGCCATTCCATCTACGAGCTGACTGGCCAGCTCTCCGGTTATACCTGCAAGATACCGTCCAAGTAGCTCCTTATGTTCACTTAACAGAGCATTATACTCGCCCTGAAGCGCTGCTATCTTCTTTGTTGCATTATCATAAACCGTCAAAGCCTTCTTAGCTTCTGTGGCCTTTCCCTCCGCCTCTTTCTTTTTGGCCTTCAGCTTGGCTTCCGTATCTGAAAGCCCCTCGTAATCTGGCTTTATCGCCTCGTAATGTGCTTTAAGTTCCTTCTTTTTATCGATATCAGGTTCTTTTCCGATGTGCTTCTTCAGCTGCTCTGCCGCATTCCCTGCCTCTTCCTTTTTGGTCTCTTCGTCTTTCTTTTTAGCTTCAAGCTCTTTACATCTGGCATCATATGCCTGCGAAGCATTATCAAACCCTACAAGAAGTGACCGGATCGCTTCTGCGCGATCTGCATCCTTTAACTGAAGGCTCCAGCCTGTACGTTCCTCTCTCTGTCCGTTCAACTCGGCAACACGTTTTTCGGCGTCATGCAGGTCCTTGAACCTATTGACTGTCACAAGGTTATTCTGTTGCTCTTCTATGATCTTATCGTAGTCGTTTTTTGCCTGCTCCGATTCAAGTGCTTCTAACCTACGCTGCTTGGTCTCGATATCTAGTTCCAGTTCCGCTACGTTGTTAAAACCATCTTCCTGCAGGCTGTTCTTTATCGCGGCCTTTTTCTCGGCCACCTGCCTTTTCCTCTTATCCGCATTCTGAAAGAAGACCTCCGCGATCGATTTCCACTTATCTTCACCGAATATCGTCGCAAGGATCTTTTCCTTCTCTGCCGAATCGGACGTCAGGAGCTTTTCAAACTGTCCCTGCGGGAGTATCATAACCTGCCTGAACTGGTCGTAGTCTAAACCGATGATCTCTTCTGCCCTTGCATTCAGGACCTTCTCCTTGGCATTCTCAAGAAGTACATCCCATGCCCCGTCGTCATTCTTTCTCATAAGATTGTACTCCGGGGACAGGTTGGTTCTCTTCCTTACCAGTCTTCTCTCAAAGTAATAGACTTCACCATTATTCTCGAAGATGAACCTTACGAACGTATTGGTATTAAAGTTCGCCTTGGTACAGCGCATGGACTCAAAGTCATCCCTGCCATGTCCGCTGCTCTTTCCGTAAAGGGCAAACGTCATGGCATCAAGTATCATTGTCTTTCCTATACCCGTTTTGCCGCATATAAGGAAAAGCCCCTGTTTCGATACGGCTTCAAAATCAACCACTTCGTGGTTCGCATAAGGGCCAAATGCCTGAAATTCCACTTTTATAGGTCTCATTCTTCAGACACCTCCTTAGCGTACTCATTCATCGCGGCTGTAAACAGATCTTTAAGATGGCGGCTTGGAGCTTCGTTCATTATGTCTGTGCAGTACCGCTCAAATATCTTTTCCGGACTCTGGTCGGCATCCTGCAGCTCATCGATCGTCATGGTTATCTTTGCGTCTTCGTATTCCATGCTCTTGCCGGTCATTTCCAGCAGGTTCGGATACCGCTCCCTAAAAGATGCCATGGAGTCGAGACCGACATATTTATCTGTCACTACAAGGCGGACGTATCCGTTTACGATATCATCAGCAAAACCAGCAGCCATCAGTTCATCAAAAGTACCTGTTAAGGTAGTGCGCTTGTGAAGCTGCGGGATGGGTATGATCTTCGGTCCTGCCTCAAGGTTATCGGTATCGATGATGGTCACGCTCTTCTCCTGCTTTTCTTCCTTGCCGAACGAATATGCCATCGGTGTCCCGCTGTATCGGATATGCTCATTGATCTGCTGCGGCCCATGCAGATGTCCCAGTGCGACATAGTCAAAGCCCTCAAAAACATACGAACCGACCATGGTTGCAGTGCCTACTTCAGCTGCATGGTCGCTCGTTGACGTTTCCGCATCAACAATATACGAATGCGCGACAAGGATATTCTTATGTCCGGGTATGAAGCATGCGCGGTAGCTGTCCAGAACTACCTTATAGGCATCTTCCATAGTGTTTATCTCTTCTTCATATTCCGGGAAGATTGACTTTACTTTATCCGTTGAGAACCACGGGAGCAGATATATGTCTACATCTCCCGCATTTACTACCTGCGGAGTCTTTTTGATAACGGATGATACGTATAACCCGCTCTTTTTCAGCAATTCGCTGCAGGGAGCAAGTCTTTCCGCGCCATCATGGTTTCCGGCAATAAGATACACCGGGATCCCCAGGTCCGCGCAGATATGGGTTATAATCTCATCATATGCACGCAGAGCTTCTGCGGAAGCCACACTTCTGTCAAAGACATCGCCTGCAAGAAGGATCCCATCAACCTTTTCCTCAACAGCAATGTCACATATCTTGCCAATTACAAATCTCTGGTCTGCATTGAAGGTTATCCCACCCCTAAAGGTCATACCAAGATGCCAGTCTGACGTATGTAACAATCTCATTACTCTTCTCCTATGTTTTTATAAGCCGCCGTCCTTCCGCTTAAGCATGGTCCGGCGAATCCTGTAGTATTACCACAAAAAAGTCCTAAGTCAAAAGCGAATCTTCTTTATCCACCGTTAGCCCCAGATACTTATTTGCGATATCATCCAGCTGTTCTTTGATTTCATTAAAGTCCTTGTTTAAGTCGAGCGTCCTGACCTCAATAGTATTACCGCTCATGCGATAAACATTCTCAGGATAATGTTCTTCATCCGTTTTCGCATAAAGGAGCATGCCCGCTACGCTGTCTCCATCCTTATTTGCTACCTCAACCTCTTTATTCTTTACGTAAGTAAAGATCTGATAAAGGTTATTGGAATGTATTGAATAGCTGTCAAACTGTTGCTGCAGGGAGCGGCCGTAATACTTCGCGTCTATGATCAGGACCTGCCTTTTATACTCCAGGGTTATATCTGTCTGCATCACCGGGAGCATGTCTTTTGCGTCATCATCAAGCGCCCACGGTATCTGCAATGCGTTCGCATTTATCTGGGGATATTCCTTGCGATAGTATTCCAGTAAGAATTTCTCATACAGGTGGGACATCCTCTGCTCATCAAGAAAATCCATTAACCGTACAGTACCTTCCGATGTGGTCTGCAGCAGACCTTTTATCACGAGAAAGCATATATTTATAAGCATCCTGTAGGTCTGATTGTTTCGGTTATACTGGATCTTCCAGTTTATAACATGTATATCCAATGTATCCACATTCCCAAAGAACACCAGAAGCTTTCTGATCTCCTTCTTCCTGGCCTTATCAATATCCGCGCGAAGCAATAACTCCATCGTGGTTTTAATGATCCGGTTCATATACGAGTTTTCCGAGAATTCGTCATATGTACAGATCATCTGACGCTTCAGGATGCTCCTGGTCTTTATGGATTCCGATATATTGATCCGCCCGCGCAGTGCAGACAAGGGTTCCTTGTCCTGAATATACTCACGTCCAAGCCCACGTTTAAGCTGCAGTGAGACGCCCTTGATAAGTATGGCGGCACACAGATCGCCCACATTCTCGAAGTGCTCAGTCGAGACATTCTTATAGCCTTGCTCGTTAAGTGTCTGAAAGGCATATGCAAGCATATAATATATGTTCCGGATAGGTATCACTTTATCGCGCTCCTTAATGAATCTGACCAGTTTTTAACATTTACAGGCTCATCAAACCAGTATTCCTTCAAAAGCGGGATGATCTCATATTCGACGATATTTGATAATGCCTGATCCGTCACAGCCTTTAATCCGCAGAAATAACTATGACCGATACAGAACCCCTCTCCAAGGGACGCATCCCGCGCTATAGCCACGTTCAGGCCTTCCACACAGCTTATCAACCGGTCAAACTTTTCGCTGCCAAGTCCGCTTCGATATGCGCGGAACCCGGCGCTGCCAAAGCCCGGTTTGAGTTCATAAAAAGCAAATCGCCTGCGAAGAGCATAATCAAGCATGGCAAGGCTGCGATCAGCCGTATTCATCATTCCAATAATATAAACATTCCTTGGTACGGAGAACTTTTCGTCAGAATATAAGAGCTGCAGCTCCACGCCGCGCTTGTCACTCTCTACGAGCATAAACAGTTCGCCAAATATCTTGCTCATATTTCCACGGTTTATCTCGTCTATAATGAAGAAATACTCGTTTTCGCTATCGATCTCAGCTCTCTTGCAGAAGTTATAAAATACCCCGTATTTTAACTCAAAACCCTTTTCAGAAGGTCGGAACCCCATGATGAAGTCTTCGTAAGAATAACTCTGGTGGAACTGAACCATTACAACGCGATTAGGGTTCTTTTCTCCCATCATCGAGTAAGCCAGCCGTTTTGCGGCATATGTTTTTCCTACTCCGGGTGCACCCTGAAGTATAACGTTCTTCTTGCTTCTGACAAGCCCGACGAGTGTGTTGTAGCTGTCTTCATCCATATAGACATCTTTTAAGAAGTCTTCGGCCTCGTAAACGGGGAACACGATCTCCTGCTCATCGTCCTCATCCATTTCATCGCCTTCGAATAGCGCATTAAGTGTATTAACGTAATCCGTATAAGGTGTAATGTCCGTAAGAGTCTTGGTAACGGCTTTCCCGGGATGGTCCCACTCTCCTTTGTGTGTCCAGTTCACTTTTCGGATACTGCGGTACTCTTTTCTTTCAGGGTCAAAAATATAGTCGGATTCAACTACTCCACGGCCTACGAGCTTAAGCATTCCTTTTTTGGCAAAGACAATGTCTCCCGGCTTCATGTCATGAACAAACTGCCATGTGGCATGAACTGCATTAGTAAAGGATCTTGTTGGATCTATACTCTCCTTCATGGCCTGCTTCATTTCATCCTTGCTGCCATACGCAGAAAAATCACCTATCTCATCCCAGCCCAGGAACATGATGCCTTGGGACAGACATTCTTTCCATCTATTAGCACCTTCGCCGGGGGAGTATATCCAATACCGGGTAACTTCAACATCTCCGTCGGCTACAGCTTCCTTTTCTTTTGCTTTCTCGTCCATGATCTCCGAGTTAACATAAACAATGGTCTGTGCAAGGAAATGATAAGCGGGATCGCTATAGCACTGAAGATCACTTTCTACCAAAGAGTGCTGTATTTTCTTAAGCTCTTCATCCTTATTGATCTCTTCAACGACTGACTGACACATCCGCGCGAAGTTATCATACTTACAGACTTCAGAATCAGTCTCCTGACTAAGCTCTTCATAATTCACCAGCTTCCTGTACCCGACATACATCTTATACTTGAACAAAAAGTACTTCTCGGGGTATTCAAAAGACAGATATACACACATGGCACGTAAATCCTGATAATGGCTAAATGCCTTGCTGTGTTCAGGCACGCTCTTCTGAAATTCCGCGCGGATTTCTTCGCAGCCTGCCCTAAACGGCTGAAAACGTTCCGACAAGGGAAGGTTTTCATTGTAAAGGCGTTTGAACAGGTCCCGCATCTTTTCAGGAGCAAAATGCGCGAAGGCACAGACCATCTTGTACGCATAATACATGCCTCCGGCCAGAAGGTTGCTTGAAAGGCTAAATGCTTCTTCAACCATGCCTCCGAAATCTTCCGCATCAATATTCCAGTTGTCTTTATAGTGTTTTACTGCTATCCATTTGTATTTCTCTGACTCCCAACACTTTTCACTGTTCTGCTTATAGTATGCTATTGTCTCTTGAATTGTCATTGTATGTCTCCTGGTTAATTAAATTGCCCTTTATATGATAGCTATCTTCTCTAATACTGCCTTTCCACTGAATCGAAATCTTATAATCATTCAGGTCACATCTGTTTAATATAGTCGTGGGATCATCTTTGCCTTCTCTCATAACCCAGTACTGCCTTCCGTCAAGAAAAATATACTTGTTGGGATGGTTCCAGAAATACATTGTTATCCCATTTTCCAGTATATAGTCCACAATCTCCAAAAACTCCTCGTCAGTTCCGACTATATTGTTTCTGACCACATACTCGTGAGGAGCTTTATGGGAATATGTCTTGGCAAAGATCCAATTCTGTTTCTCAATAAAGTCTCTGATTTTTGTTTTCATCTCGTATTGAAACAATTACATCCGTTTTCTCTGACTCTGTTACAAGCGGCGCCTGTGCATGTCGTGTACCTGCTCCGGTCGTTATTGCGAAAAGCATATCACCGGATCCACAAAGCTTATTGGCCTCCGCAGTATCAAATATCGCCATGGAGGTCTTTGAATCAACAACAGCAAAGGAAGCCCTGCACAAGAAATTGCTTTTTATACCCGCTGTCATTACCTTCGCTGTCGGCCTCTGTGTGGCAATGACCATATGAATCCCGACAATTCGACCATTTGAACATATTGAATCTATGATAGCCTCGAAATCCAATCTGTAGTCATCCATGAATTCAGAATACTCATCAATAATAACAAGTATTCTCGGGAGAGGATTTGCATCGTGCGATTTGTTATAATCCTCTATATTCTTTACCCCACATGACGCAAACAGGTTTAACCGTTTTTGTGCCTCGGAAACAACATAATCGAGTGTAGGTACCAGATGTGCCGCATCGTAAACCACCGGTGAAAGTAAATGCGGAAGACCTGAATAAGAAATAAGGTCGACTTTTTTGGGATCTACCAGTATCATCTGGACTTGCTCGGGTCTTGCCTTATAAAGGATGCTTAGAATAATATCGTTCAGAAATATCGTTTTCCCCGACCCTGTCGTTCCGGCGATCAACATATGCGGTAGCTCTGCAATATCAACGGTCAGAATATGTCCTGCATAATCCATTCCTACAGCTACCGTCATAGGGGATTGCGCATTCTTGAATTCGTCCGATTCAATAAGGTTTCTTAACCTGATAAACTGCCGTTTCTCAGGAAGGACCGTTATTGTAATAACATCTCGGTTCGTTATTATTTCCACATCTGCCCCGATCCGGACTTCCAAATCCGTTTTAATCTTTGGGAAGTTTTTTACTGAGGTCGTACCAGCCTTCGGCTTAAAGTCGTAACAAATCGCCAGTGGAGTTACCCTGGTTTCCTCTATCGATGCAGAGATATCCCATAACTTAAGGGTTTCCAATATCTTCTTCTCAATAAAGGCCAGATCCCGGTTCTTTAATACATCCACACTGCTGGACCGACCTAACAATTCGGTTTTAGGAAACTTATAATCCATCACAAGATTCCCCCTGTCATAATATTTTATGGCTTTCTGAACATGCTTCTTTACCACAAGTGAAAGGCGTCGCTATCTACATATGCCTCCAACGCTTCTTTTTGGTCTTTTGTAAAGACGCAGCCATTGCTCATAGCACGTTTTATCATTGCTGTGATCAAATCCTCATCTTCTATCTCTTCCGCACAACTGACAACTGCATCTGACGAATATAGGTAAGGCGGGATAAGATAAATTATGTTTCTTGCAGTCTCATCATCGATGCAACCGCTCATTTCTCCGAGATCTTTAAGTGTAACTCTCGCTCCATTGTCAATAGCCGTCATTATGATCTTATCTGCCTTTTCATCACCACAGAAATCTCTGACGGTCTCAACTACCTTTTGGGTATTCGCCCATTCGTCCTGTCCAATACTGTTCATTACCAGATTGAATCCTTCATCAGTAGTCTCTGAAAGTTGAAGAAGATGCTCAACCGAAAACTTACAACCAAGCGATATTGCCTTCTTGATCAGTTTTGTCTTGTTCCTATCAGCATCGAAATTCTCAATCACAGATATGACGTCATCCACATCACCGATACTTGTAAGCTGCCCTATCTTTGCACTGATGGTGCCATCAGCCCAGTCATAATAGTTCTCTTCAAAATCATCCCACGTGAGCTTTTTTCCGCTTGAAGCAGAAGAAGATTTCTCATTCTGCTCGACAGTTTCAAGCTGAACATGTCCGGTAGCGTCCTGAGCACGTTCCTTACCCTCTGTAGTCAGAACTAGGCTGCCTTTAGCGTCCTGCTCTATAAGATAGAGGAATTTCGCATATTTGATCGCTGACTTAACTGCAGGGATAACATTGCTTCCCATCCTTGTATATCCTAAGAGCTTTGCAGCCTCCCTTGCCAAATCTTCTTCTGAGAGACTTATCTGATCAAATAGAACATAGCAGATTGCGTTTGTTATTTCCTGTATGGGGACCTCGCGTATATCCCTGTAAGCAAGACCCTCTCCGTTATATCGCATACCTGCATATTCATCAGGTGCCTGATCATTTTTCCAGTAATATGTCTGCTCCTTCCAGACACAGGTCTTCAGGTTCATCTTGCGAAGAATCTCATCGATCTTTTTCTGGATGCGGACACCGCTCCTGGCAAAACCGAAGCTCTGTGCTATCCTTTTTACAAGAAGGCTGTAGGTAATCGGAGCCTCTTTTTCTATGAGAAGCTGGATGTTCTCACTGATGCGCTTATCATAATAGTGTGTTCCATAGAAATCGGATTGTTCGAACAACTCCGTCTGAGGCAAGTCGATTGCCTCATATGTTTTTGCTTTCGCAACCGTCCTTGCACCGCCTCCGGCTACTGAACCCAGCGACTCAATCCTGGTAAACCCATCAGTAGAAGTCTCTTCTTTTTCTGTATCATCGGCTGCTTCATCCGCTTCCTTATCATTATGTGAATCATCAGGGTCGTTTCCATCGCGCAGGAATGAAAGAATCCGATTCATCTCTTTTGCCGGATTATCCCACCAGTCCATAACCCATACACGGAGGACGGTCCACCCCAAGCCTTTAAGAACCGACTTCTGTGCTACCTCACGGTCACGGGTGGTCTTGGCAGTGCTGTAGGAATTACCATCAAGAAGTATTCCGCACCGATACTGATCCTTGTTCTCAGGATCTACTATTCCGATATCAATCTTATATTCAGAATGTCCAACCATACGGTCAGTATCATAACCGTTTTCTTTAAGCGTATTGCATATGGAATCTATGATACCCGTGCAGTCTTCCTTATACACCTTTACTGTATTTTCGTCCTCGGTCAGCGGCTGTCCGGCCGCATACTCTAAGAATGCTTTAAGTGCAGCTACTCCTTCCGCACTTGTTCTTGAAAGATTTATCTGTTCAGGACGAAGTGATGAGAATACCTTCATCTCGCATCGTGCACGAGATACCGCAACGTTAAGTCGTCTCCACCCACCTTCGCGGTTAAGCGGACCAAAGTTCATTGATACCTTTCCGCTTTGGTCCGGACCATAGCCTACCGAGAAGAGAATGACATCCCTTTCATCACCCTGAACATTTTCAAGATTCTTGATAAACAGCGGTTCTGCAGAGTTATATGCCCATTCTTCGAGCTTTGGATCGTTCTTGCAGGCATCAGTAAGCAGATCGTCTATAAGGTTCTGCTGGCTGACGTTAAATGTTACGACACCTATACTTTGTGACGAAAGCTGCTCATCGTGGCAGCGCTTTATGAGTTCAGCAACGACTGCTTTTGCTTCTTCCCTGTTAGTGCGCGACTTTCCGCGTTCAAACGTGCCGTCAAGATATACGATATTTACCTTGTTCTCCCTGTCATTAACAGACGGGAATGTGTAGAGCCTGTTATCGTAGAACTGATGGTTACTGAACGCTATCAGACTCTCATGGCGGCTCCTGTAATGCCATAAAAGATGAGTCTGCGGCATGTTAAGGGCAAGGCAGTCATCAAGTATGCTCTCAAGGTCTTCCGTCTCAATATGTTCCTCATCCACCGCATTGGTCTCAAAAAACGATGTAGGGGGCATCTGTTTGGGATCACCGACTACAACTGCGTTCTTCCCTCGTGCGAGAGCACCCACCGCCTTACAAGTAGGGATCTGGGATGCCTCATCAAAGATTACCAGGTCAAACGGCTCTCTTTTTGGATCGAGATACTGCGCTGCAGAAATGGGGCTCATGAGCATACAAGGACAAAGCCTCGGCAGAATGTTGGGTATCTGCTCAAACAGTTTTCTAATACTTAACCCACGGCCTCCGCTCTTTATCGCACGAAGAAGGATATTAAGCTCCGAGCTCTGTGCCGTTTCCCGAGAGAAGTTTGGCACATTGGCCGCAAGCCTGCAGAATATCTCTTTCCTGGTCAGGTCCGTGAGCTCCGCATCCATCTTTCTGAACTGTTCTACTTTTTCATTAAATACCGGACCGGCAAATGAACTTAACAGCGGGTCATTATCGATAACATCCATCGCAAGTTCCTTTGTGATCTCACGCCGATATGCTTTAACGATTTCCTCATGCGGCATTCCGGTCTCATATGCCTCGATAACCGGCTTCAGACCTATCTTTAGGGCATCTGCTTCAATACCTTTCCACATAATCCATTCACGGATATCGTCATAGTGCTCGTTTATGCTCTTTAATAAGCTTAGCTGACCTCCGATCCATTCGGTACGGTCGTTCTGTGATATATCCAGGAGATTATCGAATGCTTTTTTGGGCTCAACAGTTGCCGCAACTGCATCATAGAAGTTCTGCACGATATCTCGGATACCGGGATCACCGCAGAAGTTCTTTCTTAACTCATCAGTGCCGGTGAGTTTTTCGATCACTTTCTGGCTCTTGGCTGCATTATCTATCATGCCCCCAAGAAGTTCCCAGTCAGTTTCTTCCCCGTTATAATATCCTTCGAGATTGCTCTTTACAGATATCAGCCCTTCTTTCATGGACGCCTTCGCCTTCTGATACTTGATCAGGCTGAACAGCTGGTTCGGGAGGTCTGCTTTGGATACCTTTCCTCCGTTCTTTGCGTAGAGGGCAAGTTTCTTAGCGAGCGAACCTATGCCAAGAGCCTTTGCAAGAGCCCATTTTGAGACCGCTGTCTGGTATTCGTCCATGAGTGCCTGACCGTCGAGATCAAAGAACTCATCACGCCAATTCTGTTGTAACTCTTTTTTATGTTTACCTGCGATCTTTCCCTGTTCCGACAATGCTTTTACGTCATCCGCAAATGACTCGAAGCTCGTTATCTTTGTCCATGACTGCGGAAACTCATACCACATGAGCATCTGTTTTGCCACTTCGGCAGAGCGTTCTATGCCGGTTTTTGTACTGCAGGAAAGCGGTACAGCATCACAGAATGCGTCCGCCTTTGATTTAAGGTCAAGCAATTGTTCCCTATATTTTTCGGTTGCCTGTGGTATAAGGATCCTAAACTGTTGTGAGTACTCTTTGCACCTGATAGGTGACAGCGGATGATTATAAGGATGCCCGACTGCTTTAGCGGCAGCAACAAGCCTTTCAACCAGAATAGTCTGGTCCTCAAAGGTCTTACTGTCCATAGCCTTGATGAGTTCGTGGTCAAACTGCGTGAGTTCACGCGATATCTTATTGGCCTCATACTCATTGATCAGCTCATAAAGACTCATGCCGCATGGCCGTCTCTGGTGAATGGCAACCGCATAGCAGTCCAGATCTTTCCTGAGCTTCTTTATCTGCTCCACACGCTGCAAATACTTCTCCTGCGTTTGTTTCTTTACAACATCAGCAGCCTGCTGTAATTGTTCAAGAACATCTTTCTTCTTGGACTTATTGGAATGAAGTTCCAGGCAGAACGGCCCTATACCGATATTCTCAAGTCTTTTTTGTACGACTTCAAGAGCGGCCATCTTTTCCGCAACAAAAAGAACCGTCTCTCCCTGTGCGAGTGCGTTAGCAATCATCGCTGTTATTGTCTGTGATTTACCGGTCCCGGGCGGTCCATGGAGTACAAAGGTATTTCCCTTGCCTGCCTCTTTTATGGCAAAGAGCTGTGACGCATCGGCTGCGATAGGCAGGAACACATCATCCTCAGATACAGTATCCCCTATCTCCATTGCTTCCGCATCCCAACAAAGCCTGCCTTCCATCAGACTTTTAACTATTTTATTCTTTTCAAGATCCTCTGAACGGTTTCGGATGTCATTCCACATGACAAACTGGGAGAACGAGAAGATACCAAGATATGCAGACTCAAGGATATCCCAGTTCTTCTGCTCCATCACAGCTTTTCTGAGAATTGTAAATACTTTACGTACATCGACACCATGATCGTCCAAAGGAAGGGGGTCCAGACCATCAACCACAATACCAAAATCCTGCTTGATCTTTTCAAGCATAGTAATGTTCATTTGCGGCTCTTCGTCCCTTAGCCTGATAACATACCCTTGTGCTACTGACTTACGTACCATCTCGACAGGCAGAAGCACCAGCGGGGCGTATCTGGGCTTTGTGCTTTTCGGGTTCTCATACCACTTAAGAATACCCAGTGCCAGGAAAAGGGTATTTGCGCCGTTTTCTTCAAGGGATGTTTTAGCCGAACGATAGACGTTCTTAATCGCGTCCTCAAGTTCGTTCTCAGTATAGATGGCGCGAAGACGTTTATTGTGGAATTCTGAGGATATCAGCTGTTCGTAAGGCCCCAGTTCATGAATGTTATCAAAACTGACAGCATCCGAGAATTGCCAGTCAATAGGTCTGGCAAGCACAGAAAAATCACTACCGCCCGATAATGAATCTTCCAGTTCGTCTAAAGAAGATGCCAGTATCGGGATCACACTCTTTGTCAGCCTGAGATTGATCAAGGTGTTGCGAAGGCCGATATCAAGCAGTTTCCTCTCCCACCTGAGTTTTCGTGTTGCAGGCGTCTGAGTCACATCATCTGTATTAATCGCACCAAGGACACTTTTAGGTACATTTCTACCGTCGCTGTCATCCTTATTTTCACGCACTACCCTCCAGCCGTCTGCTGTCATTATACGCATGGGGATAGGTCGTACTCCGCTCAGCCTTGCACGCTTTACATCGATGATATATTCGAGAGCCTCGAAATTGTTCATTTTTTCTTCCGCTGACCTTCTGGCATTGTCAAAAGAAACATCCCTTCCGTCAACGAACGCAGTACACTCTACAACAGCTATCTCATTGATGCCCTCAGCAAGGCGCTTGGTAACAAGAGAAGCATCATCCTGAATGGATTCCGAGAATGAAGTTTCTTCCAGCCATAAGCCCGCAAACATATGCCCTTTCTGTAAGATCAGAATCGGGTTAAGTCCTATCGCCTCCAGACAGGATGCATAGAGCAGACTCAGGTCTAGGCAGGTTCCCATCTTCTGCTGCATTACGGCGTCACACAAGCGAACCCTCTGACCTACACGCTCAAAGCTTGCCGGTGCTACAGCATAAACTATATTTTCTTCATGAAGTGCACTATATACCGCTGCCGCCTGCTTTAAAACCCTGTTAACGTCCTTGCTCTGGTATGCATCAAGCGAAGGGTCGCCTGTCCACTGTCCAAGTAATTCAGCAGTCCTTGCTACGATCTTCGTTATTTCCGGGTGATTCGGTGTAACAAATGCGGAAATTATCTCAGGATATATGATAGAACCGTGCCACTCATCATATGCAAGTACACTGATCGGTACAGTCTCAGAACTTAGCAGATTTCCATCGCTCACTAGAGAAACCTTCAGGAAGCCGGAAATACGTTCAGTAAGCTGTGCAAGAAAGTCTCCGTTGAGTTCAAGCTTAATGTCTTTTACACTAAAGGACGAATTCATCGGAACACACTCGATATGTTTATCAACTTCCAGACACATATCGGGCTGTGATGAGATATGAAGGTCAAGGTCGTTTAATGACTGATCTGACTGGTTTACTATAGTAATTCCCTTGATCACAGGGACCCCGTTCTGTTGAAGGGCAAAGTTTACTACAGGCAGTGCGTCCACTTCCAGCCTTACCTGTTCGGCAATAAGGTATTCTTCTTCAGGTCCGGATAACTCTATCTGCTCGGATACAGTTTCAGCGTGTTTCGCGCGGTCTTCCTTGCTCTTAGCAGCAGCAACGGTTATTATCTCCTCTACCTGCGCCATCAATTCTTCAATCTTTTCCTCGTGGGATTTAAGGATTTCAGCATAGTCCGGCTGTTTAGACTTATCAGTGGGCATAACAAAAGGTTCGCTTTGGAAGTTCCAGTCACCATAGACCTCCATGAACCAACTGCAAAGGCTATGAGTCATTCTAAGCAGTGTCTCTGCTTTGGCTGTATCACCCGCGCCTGCATGAACAGCCTCATTTCGTGCTTTCCTAAGGGCATAGAGAATATTATCGATATTGGCAGGAAGAATGCCCTCTCGCTTTAACACCCTCAGCTTATTAACCTGCGTGTCGTCTTCAGGCATAACTATTTTCTCAATCGTAAACATCTCCGAAGTAATACGTTCTGCAAGCATTCCAAGCTTGTAAATGCACGCGTTCGGATCAGAATAGAGATATTCCTCCGCGGTCTCTCCTATCTGTGCCATATCAGGCCAATATTCTTTTAAGAAAGCAAAGTTTGATTTCATATAAAACCCCTAGATATAGTTCTTTCTTTTCTGAAACTCTTTTTCTGTTAATACCCTCTGTGAACGGGGACTAATCTTTTCGTCCTTAACCGAATACAGGTAATACCCTGCGAATTCCTTATCAGACGGAATCGCACACATAACCAAATCAACGTTAGAACCGGTCTGCGGATGAAGTTCCAAATATACTGACCGGAACAATGCTTGCTGTTGTGGTCCTAGTAAGCAGTTCTCCCCGCTCCGTTCGATTTTTTTATCTATGTCCTTGTTCTTAAAGTTATATATACGGTCATTGCTTTGCCACCCGATATGGACTCCATACCAATAGAAGACTCCTTGGATTGTCAGGAACCCCTGCTCCTCTATGGTCTCCGTCCCATGCCGGAGGTTATAATACTGCCTCTTCGGGTAGTAATGCAGAAGTCTTATCTCGATCCCGTTTTCATTAAACAGCAGTTCTCCGGGGTTATAAAACATAAACGGCTTAATAGTTCGTTTCACGATAAGACCGAACAAGTTAATCTCTTTGTCAAAGTAGAAAAGATTTCCCTGCTTTATGCGTGCAATATCGATGTTGTGATAAAACAAGTCCGTCAATTTCGGGTATATGGCAAGATATGCCCGCCTGGGCATCGGGGTATTACCGGCTTTGTCCTTTTCCAAAAAGGCGAGTTCAGCCTTCTGCCTAAACTTATTGGAAAGCAGTATATATGAACCCTCATTCAAAGCATATCGCCCGATCACATCTCCTTTATCCCACTTAGTTTTATTGGCGTTCTGCCTTATTTCTTCTCTTAATTGCTGTTCTGATCTCTTTTGTTCTTCCTCAGGGGAGAGTTTTACTGCTCTTTGCGGCTGACTTTTCCTCTTCTCCTCATGTTCCGGCTCATCATCCTCGAAAAAGTCTTCGTATTCTTCCTCCTCTTCGTAATACTCTTCATCATCGCACTCATCCGCGCTAAGGCCATCTACAGCTTCTGCTATAGCATTCATCGAATTTTCAATAGACGCAATAGCTTCATCATCAAAATCCGCCATGGCTTTTTGCAGATTTATCCTGGCCTCTTCCAGTTCCCGCCATGCCTTCTCTTCAGGTGTTTCTTCTCTGACAGGCTTTACCGCGGGAGTTTCTGTCCTGACTGTTCGTGCCACCGGTGTTACAGGATTATCATATCTGACATGCCTGCTTTGGAGTTCTTCTGTCTGGTTGTTATTTTTTTTATAGAGGTATATTGCCAATATGATGAGAAGAACTACTATGATGATCCACATAATTTGCTCCGTGTCTAGAAATCAATCCTTACATTTTTAAGTTTTTCCAACAAGATGAATTCAATCCCTTCCGGATCACTTTCATCATCAATACTATAGAGAGCCTTTGTTTCATGGTAAATGCTTTTCATCTGATAAACGATCTCGTGACCCGATCGTAATACGCGTTTTAAAAACCTTCACCGCTATCCTTCCTTTTCTTGATAAAGCCAACCAGCCCTGTAAGAATCATACCGACAGATGAAATAATAAAAACATAATACCCGTATTCTTTAGTGACCAGTTTGATTACCTGATCTCCCCATATAAATGTGTCCACTTCTTTTAATCGTGAAAACTTTTCATAATAAAATCCGATTAGCAAGCACCCCGCCAGGCTTGTGATGAGGTCTTTCCCACATAAGGCTGCTATAACTCCGATGATGGCGAGTCCCATAAAGACTACACCGTTTTCTGTCTCAATCAGTCGGATAAGCACGTCCTCTCCAAATTTAAAGCACGGAAGGAGACTGGCCAAAAAAGCCATCGCACCAGCAATTGCTCCATATACATTCTTTTTCTCCACATTCATACGCTCTCGCCTCCACTACTGTAAGTTACCCTTTTATCCGCTCTCTTTCGATTCGATCCCTTCGATCGCTGAGCTTTTCACCTTCGTACAAAAAGAACGCCGGGCCTTGTACCTGATACTCACTTTCCAGCAGTTGCTGAGCCAATGCTGACAGCGAAGAAGTAACTCCTTTGTAAGTCACGTGCCGGTCATCAAGAACTATAGCTTCTTGTGCTGTATCATTTATGAACTGGATCTTTTCCCCGAACGGGATACCCACCTCCGAGAATTTGAACGGACCTCGTCTGGCTTCGCGCGCCACTTCCGCTGCGGTTTCTTCGTCAAGGATCTCATGACCCTCCGGTGTCATCTTCTTCAGGCGGTCCTGTGTTCCCGAAATCTTGGCAATGCATTCCAACAGCGCGTATGCATCTTCAGCCTTCATGGCATAGAATTCCCGTCTCCGCTCTCGTCCGTCAAAAGTCTCAATGGAACGAAGCGACGGATCCAGCCTGTCTATGAGCTGATGCAGAACGGTGTCGGTCAGCGCCGAGTTGACTTCATACACGGCATATGCGCGGAAAGCATAAGGTATCGCTTCACTCCTGTTCAGCTGCGCCATCCGTTTTTCCAGATCTTTTGCAAAGCCAATCTTCACATAATCCGGAAATGAAGGATTGGTAAGAATATAGATTACTCCCTGCGCCATAGGTCATTGTCCTCTCTCGTTTCTACAAACATCTTTAGTAACATGTATTACGATCTCAAGCTCTTATATATTTCATCTGTAAAGATTCCGAGGACTTCTTTCTTGATCTCATCATTTTGCAGAAGTAGCGAGAAGAAATCCTGGTTCTGGTTTAACCCTTCGATCAAAGCATCATCGATCACATCAAAGAAGGCAAATTCAAAATCTTTTTCAGTATTGTTCTTGGCGCTAGCCTTAAGCTCATCTGATTTCATCAGAAGGTCCCTGATCTGTAGCATTGCCTTCACTGCAACGTCGTTGTCATAGCTCTTTCCGGTCTTGCTATTTATTTCTGCTATTATCGCAGAAAGCCTCTCCTGCTTGATCGGCGTGAGGACTATCTGCTCTGCTACAGGGAGTTTCACGATCGGATTGGGATTAACTTTCTCTCCCTTATGCTCCTTCGTCTTCTTCTGCGCAAAACCCGATGCCTGGATCAGGCCGTTTATATTAAACCCACCACCGTGGCTGTTCATCTTAAGATAGGCATTCAGAGCACTAAGGAAATGGTACTTTTTGTGCAGCTCCACATCTTCAAAGCATGTTGCCTGAAGAAGGAACTCATAGAACCGGATAAAGTGGCGCACAGTAAGAACAATCTCGTCTCTTTCTTCAGGTGTCCTTCCGCTGTCAATGGTGTGCTTCGTCTTCTGAAGCAGGAATTCCATTGATTTCTTATCTGCCGCAGTCTTGTCCTCTTTATGCAGCAGGGTATTGTACCGCTCGATGTCCATCGGATCCAGAACATAGTATCCATCAAGCTTCGCTTCAATATCATATACTGATGCGGATGTGATCGAGTTGGATAACAATGTCGTTGTATAATACTTTGCAAAATCATGCTTTATGTCTTCGTAATCATTCGCAAAGTCGAGAATGAACGTCTGCTTTTCATAAGGCGGACAGATTCGGTTAAGCCTTGAAAGCGTCTGAACAGTAGAAACACCATGAAGTTTTTTCAGGATATACATCGCGCAGAGCTTCTTCTGATCAAACCCTGTCTGATACTTATCCGCAACAAGAAGGACCTGATACTCGTCTTTGTCGAACTCTGCTGTAAGATGGTTTTCGGCAAAACCGTTCATTCCCGGTTCAGTATAGTCTTTCCCATCAACTGTTACCTTACCTGAGAAAGCGACCAGCGCACGGATATTATCATATCCTTTGCGATTAACATAATCCTCAAAAGCCTGCCTGTATTTTACCGCTGCTTCTCTTGATGCAGTTACCACCATTGCCTTGGCATGGCCGCCGAGTTCCTTCATAACAGATGTTCTGAAGTGTTCAATGATAACTTCTATCCTCTGCGCGATATTTGTCTCGTGAAGATCTACAAACCTTGCGATCTGCCTTTTGGCGGCATTTGTCTGGAATACAGGATCCTCTTCTATCTCTTTGTTCAGACGGTAATACGTGTCGTATGTAATATAGTTCTGTAAAACATCCAGGATAAAGCCTTCCTCGATTGCCTGTTTCATGGAATAGATATGGAATGCTTCTCTCTGACCCTTTTTGTTCATGCGCCCGAACAGCTGAAGCGTTGTGGGCTTCGGTGTAGCCGTGAAGGCAAACATGGAAACATTCTTCTGCTTTCCGTTCCTTGCTATCTCGTCCATGATGATATCTTCCATGTCGGCAGGTTCATCATGGAGTTCACCTTCGCTAAGTACGTGGGTTACGGCTGCCATATTCTTTCCGGCGGTAGACGAATGCGCTTCATCTATGATAACAGCAAACGTTTTATCTGAAAGGCCTGAGACGGTATCCGCAACATAAGGGAACTTCTGAATCGTAGTAACGATGACTTTTGTATTACCTGTCAGAGCAACACCAAGATCTGCTGATGTGCACTTATCATCCATTACTCTTATGAAGCCCGACTTATGATCCAGAGCAAGAACTGCTTGCTGAAGCTGTCTGTCAACAACCACACGGTCGGTACAGATGATGATGTTATCAAAGATGATCTTGTTGTCATCATCGTGGAGCGACGCAAGTCTGTGTGCCAGCCATGCGATCTCATTTGTCTTGCCTGAGCCTGCGGAGTGCTGTAACAGATAATTCTGCGATGTATGGTTGATCTTTACGTCATCAAGGAGTTTTCTGAGGACATCAAGCTGATGATAGCGTGGGAATATGACAGTCTCTGTTGTTTTCGTTTTCCCTGTCGTCTCGTCTTTATCTTCCTTAAGTTCGATGAACATGAATTTTGTCAGGATTTCGATCACGGAATCCTTCTTAAGGATGTTGTCCCACATATAATGAACGCTATACTCATCCTCTAATACAGGGTTGCCAGCACCGGCATTTATGCCCTCGCCATTACCCATATTGAAGGGAAGAAAGAATGTGGATGCGCCTTCGAGCCTTGTTGTCATATATGCCTGCTCAAGATCCATGGCAAAGTTGACAAGCGCTCCTGCCTTGAAACGGAAAAGACGTGTTTTAGGATCTCTTTCAGTGCGATACTGGTATATCGCATCGTGATAATTTTGTCCTGCGGTGTTTGCTTTAAGCTCAAAGGTCATAATAGCCAGACCATTTAAGAAGATAACAAGATCAACTCTCTCATTGTCAGACGCCCACACTTCTTCGGAGACAGAGAATATGTTTTTCTCATATAAGGCATTAAGCTCTTTATTAAATGAGGTTGCCGGCTTTGTATAGAGCAGGTCAAGATGGTAATTAGAAATCTCGATACCCTTTTTGAGAACTTCAAGTCGGCTACCCCTTGCCTTTGTTTCTTCGGCATTGATCGCTGCAACGATTGTGTCATCGGTCTCAGATTTGTAGACCTTATTAAGGGCTACCATGGTCTCCGGCTGCGTAGAGTTAAGGAATCTGAACAGTTCCTCGCGGTTTACGGCAAAGAGCCGATCAAAATGTGTAGCCGGCCACACTTCGTATCCATTCTCTTTTAATCTTTCCAAGATGAACTTTTGATATTCTTTTTCAGACAGAACCTGATTCATATGTTCGTTCCCCCAATATAATGTAATATGATATTTCCTGCACCGTAATTATTCCCATCCTGCGGCTTTGATCATGGCTAAGATATCTTTAAAGATTTTGCTATTTTTACTTTTATCCCATGTCCCATCTTCCCCGAGGCTTGAAAACAGCTTATCAATTAGAACCGAATACTCCTCATTATCCTTTAAAAATGAGATAAGTACCTTTATTATCTCATAATAGACATCTTTATCATTCTTAACCCGGTTATGACAATTCAGCTGCCAAGTCTGTTTTGTCTTCCAGCCAGAATACAGATCATTCAGTTCCGGGACAATAAACCAAAGAATACCGCCGATTCCAACTATTTCATCGGGAGTCTTCTCGGGCGACGGGTATTTGCATATAAGAACATGGAGCCATAGGTGTTCCAACAAATCGCAATACACAAGATTTTCTTTTTGCTGCCATTCGAACGGCCAATTTTTCGCGACCACAGTATTACCTAGCTCTGCTACCCGGTCTTCCTGCTTATGATGTACATAGAGACCCTCGGTTGTTCGGGTTACATCACGTTTTTTCTGGAACGTCTTGGTCATGTAGTCTGATCGGCCAATGCCGTACTTGTTCTGAAGGTAATCACAGTATTCATTGTAATTCATATCTCTGACTGCGTTATATTCAGCCATAACCATATCAGACTACCTCTTTCTTGCCTGTAACGTACTCATAGATTACGGATTTCTTATAATCTGCAAGAAGTTCTAGTTGTTCTTTTTTGCATGTAATGATGGCCTCAGTTTCCTTACACATTGCGTTCAAATAATCAACTATCTCATTCTGTTCTTTATAGGACGGAGCAAAAACCAGCAGTTTTGAAAATTCGCTGTAATTTAATCCTTGTCTTACTCCATTGCCCATGTTATAGAAAACTTTTTGTACATCATAAGAATGTAATAAATAATGAAAATAAGATGAATTGATTTTTACTTTCGGTGCCAGATCAATATATGCCGAAGTAATTATTCCTTTCTCGGTGGCCAATCCAGTGCGCAAACTGCGCTTATCGTTTTGTAAATCTGTTGGACGGATAATAATATCGCCCGCCTCTATAATATTATATGTACTAAAGCTTGCAGGCAATAATCCCCCTGTCGTATCTATATCCTTTCGGATTATTTTCCCGTAACTAATGGATAACAGGTTTTTCTCCTGAAGTGCATAATTCCTGTTCTTTCTCTCACTAAAATATGCATAAACAGGATGTATTTCCCAAGCGCGTGGAATCGCCCCTACCCATTCTATGCCGCTATCCTTCATCGGAGCATTCTTATCTAACCCCTTTGTTACGACTTCGGTGATAACTGACCGCTTATATGCTTCCAGAGTATCTATTTCAGATTGGATATCTGCGGAAAGAACATCGATTTCAGAGCATTTGGCATCAAGGAAATCTGCGATTTTCTCTTGCTTCGCTGAAGGCGGTAAGATTATCCAGGTGTGATTTACATCTGTTAAATTATACTTGGGCGCTGCTGTTCCGAAGCCAGCCTTGATTGCTTGAATATAGTTTCCAACAGCAGGTGAATTCAAGTAATGAAGCAAAAAATGTTGATTAATAACACCTTTTTTTAGGCGTAGCATTCCGACGCTTACGAAGAAATCGAACACAATATCAGTATCGACTTCCACAAATACACCAAGCGTCCCTATTCTTGTAAAGAGTATATCTCCGCGCTTTACAGGAGCGTGAGTATATAAGACTTTATGTTCTTCCTCGGATATATATTTCACATCAGAAAAATCAATTTTGCCCGATGATATGTCCTTAATAGAAATAAAGGGATACCCATTCTCGATATAATTAGGTGTTTGGTGTGTTCCATCCGTTATCATAGAGCATATCCGCCCCAACTGTGTAAAATTCCACCCTCTAGGAATACTTCCAATCCACGGGATTTTTGTATCATAGTTTTCTCTCATATCATACGACCTCTGTCTAACCCATTCAATTCCAATATCTTTCATTGCGCTGTGCATTTCAAACCGCTCCGAACAGTTTCTTGATTCGTTCGGACACTGACGTTTCCAGTTCAATGAATCGTGTTTTCAGCTCTTCACTCGGTGTTGGCTGCTGATACTTATAAAAATATCTTGTAAACGGTATTTCTGCCCCCGTCTTAATCACAGGTTTCTTTGCGGCCAGATTCTCTTCCCAAAACCATTTTGCATCCGGAACGTGAGGAAGGACTTCGCGGGCCATATAGTCTTCTATATCCTCATCCCAGCGAACGATCTCGGTGTCCTTGGTATCCTTATCATAAATGATTTCGCCTTTGTCCTTGCCAGTCTTTACTCTCTGGATCTCGGCTTCCTTATCCATAGCCGAAAGTCCATCAGCAATCTTGTCGAGAAGTTTTTTATCGACTTCTGTTGCAGAAAGAATAGTAGCAAGTTCAGGTAAGAAGGAGTCATAGCTTAACCATTTCTTATCTGAGATTGATTCTTCAAGCAGTCCTACTATTGCATCATATCTCGGTTTGGACGCATAAAAGTCTGCCAGAGCTTTCTGCTCTTTTGCATTTGCAGTTGTTCCTTTTTCCTCGAGCTCCGCAACCTTGGCATCGTCCCATAAGCTCTTTAATGCACCAGACTGGAGCATATTCTGGATACGTTCCTCGGTAAAACCATAACTGCGCTGCAGGGGCTGCATCACAGTATATTCTCTGTAAATGAACTCAGTGTTCAGATATATCTTACAAAGTTCGTTTTCTTCAAAGTTGGCGTAAAGCTTGGTGATCTCGGCACGGTCTTCAGGATAGAACTCATTTTTCTTATTGCCCAGGGGCTTGCGCAGTTTGTGGAATATCTGTGTTGCATCTATAAGCTGAATCTTGCCCTTGCGCTCAGGTCTTTTATTCTTGGAAAGGAGCCATACGTATGTTGCGATTCCCGTATTGTAAAACAGGTCCGTAGGCATTGCGATGATCGCCTCGATAAGATCGCTTTCGAGGAGCCAGCGGCGGATCTGCGACTCCCCTGAAGCTGTTCCTCCGGTAAATAAGGGAGAACCATTCTCGATGATGGCTGCACGGCCAAACTTATCATCCATTTTTGCAACGGCTGACTGTATAAAGAGGAGCTGCGAGTCTCCACCCGACGGAAGTCCTGCGCCATAACGCCCCGACATTCCCTTCGCATTCTCCTTCCTTACAGCATCTTCCTGTCCGGCTTTGGCATCTGCGCCCGACCAAGGTGTTCCAAAGGGAGGGTTTTCAATGAGAAATCTCATTTTCACGTCAGGGAAACAATCTTCCTTTAATGTGTCAGCATGACGGAAGTTTTCTGCGTTCTGCCCCTTTATCAGCATCTCTGCAAGACCTATGGCATAGGTCTGAGGCATTACTTCCTGTCCGAACAATCTTACGTCAGCGGAAGGATTGTAGTGCTTGATATATGAAAACGCTGTTGAGAGCATTCCTCCGGTACCGCAAGCCTGATCGCATACGGTAATGATCTTTTTATCATCAAAGATATCATCGCAGCCCTCGGCAATAAGGAGGGATACAAGCAGTTTTATAATATCGCGTCCGGTATAGAACTGTCCGGCATCTACATTCTGATAAAAACGTCCAATCAGGTTTTCAAAGATATACCCCATCTTTATGCTGTCGTAGGTGCCCGGATCCAGATCCAGTTCTGAAAACGCCTTAATAACATTATACAGGCATCCGTCTTTGTCCATCTTGTCGATGTGTGTCTTGATCTCCAAATCGTTTAAGATGCCCTGCACATTATCAGAAAAGCCGGCAATATATGATTTAAAATTCGAGGCGATATGATCCGCATCATTGCACAGTTCCTTAAGAGTAAATTCACTCGTATTATAGAACTGATAGCCTGAGATCCTGCACATCGCCTTATACGGATATCCGGGATTTTGCCTGAACATATCAACTACCGCTTTCTTCGTAGCCGAAAGCGTACACTCGAAGCGGCGGATTATTACCATTGGGATAATCACATCGCCGTATTTATCAGGCATATATGAACCGCGGAGTTTATTAGCAATACTCCAAATAAAGTTCGCTTCAGATGTAACATCAACCGGAGTATCTTCCCAGAGCATGTTTTTAATATCGTTCATTTTAGTAGTTCTCCTTTAATATATATAGATGCTTAGTTTTATACTATGTTACTTTTCCTGGCGAAGGTAGTTTAGGTCTTTGCATACCGTCCGCAGGTCATATTCAAGCTTATTAACATCCATAAGCAACCGTCTGGTATCGATTGCCTGATAATTGCCCGACAAATCCGGTGCAGTATAAAATCTCGGAGTAAGGTTGTAATCATTTTCTGCGATTTCTGAAAGCGAAACAACTGCGGAGACTCCTGATATTTCAGCCCGTTTTCCGTCAATATCTAAGATTGCGCTCAGTCCCTCCGTATCTAACGTACATCCGATATGGCGCTTAACCCAATAATCAGCAGTATCAATGAACAAAACACTATTATTATGTTTAGCCTTGTCGATCAAAACTAAAGCGGTAGATACGGAAACTGCACTAATTGCCCCCGGCGGAAGCTGCACTACTGATTCTATCATTCCTTGCTCTAACAAGTTTTTCCTGAAATCACCAATGGTTCCACCGCTTGACAGGAAACTCATCGGTACAAGGATCACGCCCCGACCGCCATCAGCGATAGCGTTAATTGACCTTTCAATTTCAACAGTCCTTCTGTTAAATATCGGAGGATGCATATTGCTCAAGTGCTCAAGATACCCTTCATCCCTAGGGACATTAATCGGAGGTTCACTTATAACATACTGATAATGTCTTTCAGTATCGAAATTGGAGTCGCCGCAGAGCACACTTTCAATTGTTCTTCCGTGAATGATCAGATTTATGACACCAATTGCAAGAACACCCATGTTTATGTCTCGAATTACAAGTTGCGAGTCTTTTTCAGATGCCTCCATAATTGATGTTGCATAGCCGCAATAACCATCGTATATTGTTGCGTCTGAAGGGGCTTTAAGTAACCTGCCTTCCAGTTTGGCCAAATCACTGCTAGTTATAACTTCACTTGCACTTTTGCCATAGGAACTAAACTCCAGCCCCATTATTTCTTCCAAGACGTCTTCCAGCTGTTCTTCATTATCAATCTTCAATGAGTCAACCAGGTTCAAGGACTCCTTCATTGTTCTCAGACTGGATCCTCTCTTGGTAATATTCTCAAAACCTTGTGATATTATCCCATCGGGTATCCGCAGCTCATTTTCAATATCGCGGAAATAATCGATTAGCTGTTCCACGTTGATTTTTTCCCCGAACAATACCGGAAGATAAGAAACAGAGTATAGTTCCTTGTAACAATCAAGCTGCCTCAATTCCACATATTTAAGAAGAAGCACATAATAAGACAGTTTTGTGGCCAATGAAACATCTATACTTCCTCTTACGCTGTTAACCCAGCTATATAAGCGATTATATCTCTCCATCGTTTGTATTCTCCTTATGCAGACAATTCATTAACCTTGCATTCATTAACGCTCGTTCGCCTTCCTCAAGTTTATTAAGAAGGAAGCGTTTTCGACAACTCAATCGATACTCTTCTCCAAGCAGTTTCATATCCTCTTCGCTGACATTCGGCAAAAGAATAGACCTAAGATCTGTGATCTTAACCATGGGATTATTTGTGCCGGCAACTTTTTTCTGTATCTGCTCTCTTGCATAATCAGAATTAAGCACTGCGCAAAGGAAGTCTTTGGATATCCCTCTATTGCCATTGAGCCTAATGATCGCGCAGAACGATGAAACCAGCAGTCCCTCATGCTTACTATCTATCAGCACTCCTTCGTATGGAGTTGATAGTTTTACAACAATGTCTCCCACCCGGGTAAACTTACTATTATCAATTTTCTTGACAACATTTGCCTCCGTTATGGCATCTTCATCAATGCATCCGGCGTTAATGGCTTTTGGATTCAATACCTTTACAATATTCTGCTCTGCTTCACTATTCTCAGTTACCCTCGTCATTATCTGACCTACTGTAACATCAGCATATTCTTCCAATTTTAGCATTCTTTGTCTCCCTTCAAGCTACTCTGAGGAGTGTCTGTCCCATATTATAAGCAGATCCTCTTTTGGATACGATCCTGGGATTGATGGTTTCTTCATATATCATCTGCTTTAATACCGTTCCATTGTTATAACCATGAATAAGGACCATATTAAAAGGATGATTGGTCAAGAGAATGATGTTGTTTATAAAAACTTTTGCTTCATGCCGGTGCTTGCCGTGCAGGTCTACAACAAATCCGTCTTCGTTCTCAACTATACGGTTCATGTCTTCACTTGTAAAAACCATCTTCATTTTCAACAGATCGATACTCATATTATAACTCCTTCCTAAACAATATTCAATACAGTTTATAGTTCACTGGCAAATGGTGAAATATATTTTATGTACTTGTCACGGTTACAATATAGCATCTTCTGCTTTGCATGTCAATAGTTTTTTGTGAAATATATTTTATGTACATGTCGTAGGAAGGGGAGGGCGCCTCTTTCCCCTTTCTGTATCTAACTATCTCCCCGGCACTCCTTATAAAACCTGCATGTCAGGCAGCACTGCCTGCAGCGCTTTTCTGCTTTCCTTTTCCTGAAGTGTAGCCAATACCAAAAACGTCTCATTAGCCTTCCTCCTTCTATAACTGGGGCAAGGGCTGCCCCCTTCCGTCAGATCAAGTTATCGTGTTTTTCGATCAGCTTATCACACAATTCTTCAAACTCATCAATAACAGGCACTGCACCTGCATATTTCCTCAGCTTCCCTGCTGCGGTTTTGATGTCATAGATTTCTGCAATATCAATCTCTACGCTTGTCCTCTTAGATTTCCTCTTTTGAGAGTAGAATCCCGCACTCTCAAAGTCTTTCAGAATGTCGAGCAGCTCACCATCAAGCCTTGACTCTGCTTCTTTCTTAAACTCTTCCGGAACACCGTAGAAGGCTTCGGCAATACTTCCGGCTATGGCGGTCAACGTATCGCAGTCTCCGCCGAGGGATACAGCAGTCCGAATTACATCTTCGAAATCGGTTCCTTCAAAGAATGCTGCAAACGCCTGCGGAACAGTTTCCTGACAGCTTTCAACATGATGATATGTAGGGCGTATCTCATCACAAGTGTGGGAAAGATCATATCCAAAGTTTTTACTTACATATTCCCGAATCTCCGCTTTGCCGGCTCCGGTCCGAGCAAGGAATATTGCTGACGCAACCGATTCTGCACCTTTGATCCCTTCAGGATGGTCGTGAGATACCTCTGCGGAGTATCTGGCAACTTCCCTTGTTCTCTCAATGGCATCAAACACCCATCCTATTGCTGAAACCCTCATGGCCGATCCGTTTCCGTAACTTCCATACGGTCTGGGATCCAGAGACCGTAGCCATTCAGCGAATCTCCCGCCATACTCACCCTGGGCATATCTTCTGCCAAGGTCCTGCATACAGCGTACAAATTCTCTCTTAAGCACGAGTTCTCCGGCATCTACACCTACCTGCATGATCGCTTTGGCTATAGCCAGTGTCATAACGGTATCATCGGTATACCTTATCCACTTTCTGGGATTAAACAGTATAAAGTCCTTTGTCTTATCGCCTCTGTCAAATTCATAGGGTGCCCCTATCATATCTCCTAAAATCGCTCCGTACATTTTTGCTCCTTTCGTTTACTTGCCATGAAGTAATGATTACCCGTTTATCATCTGTTTCTGAGCTAACATTTAGTTTTTCATTTACAGCTGTACCCTAACTATAAACGAAATGCTGTCCAATACGAACACCTAAGTATCGAACAGGCATTCTTCTTTTCGAATGTTTTGTCAAAAAGTAAATTCTACTGGGTGGAAGTTACTTTTTGATTCAAAACACAGATTAGACCTTCCTAATCCGCTCCTATACCGATGTAAGAAATGTTTTTGCGGATGTATAATGGTTCTATCAAAAGAGAGGAGGACATTCTGATGATCACATTATTTACAATATTCATGATTGCTTTTTTCTTTAAGATGATTGGATTTGCTTTCAGAATGGCTTGGGGACTGACAAAGGTGTTTTTCGGCATTATCATCCTTCCTGTCGTGCTGATCGGTCTGGTAGTGTTCGGACTTATCCGGTTCGCATTCCCGATTCTCCTGATCGTTTCAGTCGTGATGCTGATAAAGTCAGCTTTCTCAGACGAAGAGGACGCAGAAGCAGTTGAGATGAGATAAAAGAAGAACAACGGGGCTGCAATTAAGGCATTGTGTCTTATTGCAGCCCTGCTTTTTGTGTAATCGACACCGCTTTACGCCGCCTGATATCTCCTTATTGCACCAGAAAACAGGTCGCGTGCCGAAAGACCTTAAAAACAATAGTGACAAGATCTTTTTAGGTGTATAATAGTGTTGCAAAAAGTCATCGGAGGTACCTATCATGTCGAAGCTAGAACTCATCCAGGGATCCTGCGTGCGTCAGGCCGCAGACGTTATTGTAAATGCAGCGAACCGGTACCTTGCACACGGAGCTGGTGTATGCGGACAGATATTTGAAAGTGCCGGTCCCGACAAACTCGCAAAGGCATGCAGTAAGTACCCTACTCCGCTCAATGACGGGAACGCAGTCATCACTCCTTCATTTGACCTGACCAATGCCAAAGCTATAATCCATGCCGTCGGTCCTGACTTTAACAACACCCCCAAGGCATTCAAAGAGCTGTTCGATGCGTATTACACCTCGCTGGTAGTGATGAAGGAAAACGGATATCACAGTATCGCATTCCCCCTGATCAGCTCCGGAATATTCGGCGGGAACCTTCCCCGTAAGTGCGCGGAATCGGCAAAACAATGCCGCAGGGCTTATCAAAGGTTCGTCTCAGACTATCCCGATTATGATATCGAGGTAACGCTTTGTGCATTTAAGCCCGAAGAATACTCTGAGGCTAAAGAGGAAATACTTTAAGATGACTAACGAGCAGAAAAGGGATCTGTATTACAGGCAGAAAGAAACCCTCGACCAGTTCCTCACAACCGGTGCCATCACACGCGCCCAGTACGAAAAGAGCCTCGGCGATCTGACACGGAAAATGGGCATGGAGGACGAGCTGCATACAGAAGAGGCAAAAGATGAGCAAGTTCAATAAAGGTGATCGTGTCTTCGTGACCGTCTCAAACAGCTTTGTGCGGGAGGCAGAAGTATTAAGCGCCTCCGGCGGTTTCTATACGCTCCGCTTTATCAACAGGGAAGGCGGCACGAGAGTCAGGGAATCACGGCTCTTTACCACAAAAGAAGAGGCCGAGACTTCCATCGGTGGCTCAAAGATACAGACCGGCCGGGAAAACAATAATCATGCGCAGCTGAGGTAATAAAGATATGAAAGACGGAACATTAAAGGAATGCCCGTTCTGCGGCGGCAAGGCAAAGCTCTCGAACAGGCTCGTTGTTGACGGAACACAGGTAAAGACGGTTTATCATATATATTGCACGAAGTGTCTGGCTACTATCGCTGAGTACGACACAGAATTCGGTGCTCTGGCTGCTTGGAATCAACGCATTTCCGCGGATAAATAAATGGTTACTACAAGAATTCCCATTCTTGTCATGTAACACCCCTTAACAAGGACAGCTTTACCCAAGCTGTCCTTTCAATACTAGAGAATTGTCCTTCCGCGTCACACCGCGTATCAGCTACGTCTTTACAAGCAAAAATAATGAAAGGATCCCGTGCATGAAAGAACGCTTATATATTTCGATAGATCTGAAGTCCTTTTATGCCAGCTGCGAGCTGGTCTCCCGCGGACTCGATCCTCTCACGACAAATCTTGTGGTAGCTGACCCGTCACGCACGGAAAAGACCATCTGTCTGGCAGTATCCCCGAGCCTTAAAACGTATGGGATACCGGGCAGACCCCGACTTTTCGAAGTGGTACAGAAAGTAAAAGAAGTCAACGCCGAGCGCTTCAGGGCAGCAAAAAGGCTAGGCCTCTCGTTCCGAGCATCCTCATCGGATGCTCTGGCCCTTGATGCCGATCCTTCGCTGGAGCTCGAGTATATAATCGCACCCCCGCGCATGAAACTGTACGAGGAGATCAGCACGAAGATCTATTCCATATATCTTAAGTATGTCAGTGAGGAGGATATCCACGTCTACTCCATAGACGAATGCTTCATTGACGTTACGGACTATCTCAATACCTATTCGTCAACCGCCCATGACCTGGCCATGTCCATGATCCGGGATGTCTTAAAAGAGACCGGCATCACAGCTACTGCAGGCATCGGAACAAACCTGTATCTGGCTAAGGTCGCCATGGATATCGTAGCGAAACACGTACCCGCAGATGAACAGGGTGTCAGGATCGCGGAGCTTAATGAAAAGAGCTACCGTGAACAGTTATGGTGTCATACTCCTCTCACAGACTTCTGGCGTGTCGGCGCAGGCATTGCTAAACGCCTTTCAACTCTCGGGATACATACGATGGGTGATATCGCGCGTCAGAGCGTACTCGACGAAGATGCGCTCTACTCTGCCCTCGGGATCAACGCGGAACTGCTGATCGACCACGCATGGGGCTGGGAACCGGTGGGGATTGCCGATATCAAGGCATACAAGCCCGAGACCAACAGCATATCGTCAGGTCAGGTACTTACCGAACCCTACAGCGCTGAAAAGGCTAAGATAATCGTTAAGGAAATGACCGAGCTCCTTGTTCTCGACCTCGTAAGGAAAGGACTCGTGACCAAACGGCTCGAACTTACTCTCGGATATGATATATCAAGCCTTGAAGAGGTCAGCAAAGGGACCATAACACTCAGCCCCACCTACAAGGTGACAACCACGGGAAAACCTTTTACCGGAAAGGTCATGACGGACCGATATGGACGGACTGTTCCCTACTACGCCCACGGGACAGCAAACATAGACCGATGGACAAGCTCTACCCGCAGGATAATGGATGCGATGACCGAGCTCTATGACAGGATCACGGATACGGACCTGCTTGTAAGACGGGTCAATGTTGTAGCATGTGATCTGATCCGGGAAGACGAGATACCACCCGAGGGCCCCATCCAGATGGATCTTTTTACAGACTATGAGGCGCTAGAGCGTGAAAAGGCTGCTGAGAGCGCAGCTGACGACAAAGAGAAGCGCCTTCAGAAAGCCGCCCTTCAGCTGCACGAGAAGTTCGGAAAGAACGCGCTGCTTAAGGGCATGAACCTGCAGGACGGTGCTACTACCCGTCAGAGGAACAAACAGATCGGCGGCCACAGCTCCGGAGACTGACCGCATTCAGAAAGGATTACAGGGAAACGATATGACTATGGCAGACAACAGCTCTGATTCCAGAACTAAATATGCAGACATTATAGATATGCCCAGGCATACATCGACAAAGCACGCCCAGATGTCGCTCCATGACCGTGCTGCCCAGTTCTCTCCTTTTGCGGCACTGACAGGATACGGTGATATGGTCGATGAAGAAGCGCGGCTCACCCAGAACCTGATAGATATCGACGAACAGACGCGGGTAACCATTGACCGCAAACTTGCCGTTCTTACAGATGAGCTCTCAAAAGGCACCCATCCGGCGGTGTCCATAACCTACTTTGTTCCTGACAATAAGAAAGCAGGCGGAAGCTATGTTACCTCCACCGAGAAGATCAAGAAGATCGATACTATAGAGCGGAAACTAATACTGTCCCGCGTTACCGGCTTCTCCAAGATGAACGCTTCGCTAGATATCGATATGATCATCGGCATGGACGGAGACATTTTCAAGGATCTGTAATCGTCCGCTTTTATATAGATATTTCTTCCTCATTTCCTTCTATCTAATCATGTTGAATATCTATAGGATATGCTCCGTTCCGGTCCTCTTTTCCGCATGATATACTGTAACCCCTGTCTACGGAAAATGAGCATCAGCCGGCCTAAGCAAAACTATCTGACCATTCTAGAATTGGAGGAAGATGGATATGATCGAACGAACACAACAAGAAAGCATTATAGGTAAACTATGGCACAGTGATATTCATGATATAATCCCAACCGAGTTAACCCAGGAATTATATGCAGAAAACAGAAGTGTAAACGACCTGGAAAAAAGAATTTTAGAAACTCTCTCCCCCGAGCAGAAGGAACTCTTCGACAAATACTTGAATGAGCTGACCATTATGTTCGCTGTCGCTTCTGAGCAGGCGTTCAGGAAGGGCTTTAAGCTCGCCATGAGAATAATGGCGCAGGGCATTCTGTGATGGCCTTCTATTCCGCTTATTTTACGTAATCATTGAATCACGCAAGAGCCGGCTCTTGCTTTAAAAAAGAGGGGCGTTTTATCGCCCCTCGAATCACTGCTCAGCCTGCATCACCGTTCGAAAAGATTAGATAATTTAAGTTCATCCTATCATTCCTGTCACCATTAATATGCGCCTTTATATCGGCATTCAGTGAATCTGTTTCAGAAAATGCACCATATTGAACATTCATAATTTCAGCTGATACCTCACTGCCTGAATCTTCCCAGAAGACTACTGGATGATTTATATTGATCTCTTCAAGTTTGGTACATGAGCCAAAAGCGAAAGATCCGATTTTATAGACTGTCTCAGGTAATTGGACTTCTTTGAGATTATCGCAAAGATAAAAAGTGGAACCTTCAATGTACTCAACACCTTCCGGGATGGCAACTTTTTCTAGACTTCTGCAGCCTAAAAAAGCGGCTTGCCCAATCTTTTTTACGCTTTCTGGAATGTCGATCGTCCGTAAGCTAATACATCCCTGGAAAGCCGAACGTTCAATAGATGTAACACCATTCGGTATGTTGATTGTTTCTATACCACTATTGAATCCCGCCTCGTCTATTGTATATAATTTGTATTTGCAACGCTCTGGTTTTTGATTCACGCCAGCATAGTTCATCCGTATAAACTCAACATCCTGATTCTTAAACGCCCCTTCTCCAATAACGGTAACAGAATCAGGGAGTTCGACATTTTTTATCTGATTCACTCCACAGAAAATACCGTTTCCGATTTCTGTAATGCCTTCCGGGATAACAAGCGTTAATCCAGTCATGCCTAAAGACTGCAGTTGAGATCCTAGTTTGCTTACTTTATATCCCGCCTCATTGATATTGTAGTATTCAGAATATATTCTACCGTCAGATGAACATTGAATTGGTAATTCACCCCATTCCAGTAGCTTGTTTCCTTGATCATCAAATATTCCACCATCACGGTTCAGAACAAGATCCGCGCTCTCTGCTCCTTTAAGGTCCTCCAACTCAATATCTTTGAACTCAAAAAAGGTGGCGTCTGCTTCTTTGCTTTCAATGATACTTCCCGAATCATCGGTTGTTACTACCCATCCAGATCCGGCTTGCAGTTCTATCATGGTATCATCGGGGAGAGTAACCACTGCGGAGCCCTCGAGTACATAGCAATATGTTTTTACAATGCCCTCCTTGTAAGGAATACATTTAACCGCAACCACCGTTCCCCTTATTCCCATATTGGTATTAGGTGTTATTATTTCCAGCTTTTCATCGTCCGAGAGTTTTCTTTGGACTTCAAGAACCAATTCACCTTCTGTCATTTCTATTGCAATGTGTTGGTTCGCCTTTTCAACTATAGACGCCTTAGTTTTAGACTCCATATGCGCAAAGATATCATCATCCAAGCATATTCTTACAAACCCTTCCGCAAGGACATCAACTTGATCCGCAAAGCGAAGCTTCATGTCTTTAGCCGCGGTAAGCGTCTTCTCATCTCTGATTACATTTACTTTCCCTATAGTTTCAAAGACGGTTATATCAGAAAACCCTTTTGTTTTCGTAACTGTCTTTGCATCGTTACTCGGCGCTTGCGTCACCTGTTTCTGGCCGTCAGTCTCGATGACATTATTAAGATTCTTTTTTGTCTCGGTTTCCATTCCCGTCGTTTTTCTGGCGCAGCTTGTACATCCCCCCAACAGGCATGCGGCCAGTAGTAATACATACAACAAAAATCGTTTTAACATGCTCGATCTCCTTAACGCAGATAGCAATACAATGCTACTATTTTTCGATATCTTCTTTCTTTTCTAATACTCTTGGGTGTCTTTTCAATATCTCCCCTAATATACAATGCAGGGGTTTTTCAACCCCTGCAATATCTCGTGATTAATATGTTTTCACTACCTTAACTTTAACCTTGTCCGATGACTTTTTGCCTACTGTTTGCCAGATCTGAGCAGTCTTTCCGCTAGACAATTTTGCTGTCTTAACTCGATAATAGCCGTTATCATCAGCAACCGCTTTGTATGTTTTCTTGCCATATTTAACACTTACAGTCGCACCGGGCTCGGCTTTACCCACTACTACATTTGTTCCTGCCAGAATCGAAATAGGCTCTTCAACCTTAGCTATTTTTGCTTCCGAAGAATGATCTATAGTGTCATTAACTGCAAGGATATATCTATATCCATTGGCATCGTAGCCATTTGCAACTAACACATACACTTTCGTTCCTTTATCAAATGAAAGCTCTTTAGTTGTATGTCCGTCTGCTCCGTCTCCTATAACGTCATTTATTACTTGCTGAAAAACTCCATCTTTATCTTCATAGTACACAGCGACCTTAAATCGATTGCTTCTTCCGATTCCGGTTGACTTAAAATAAAATGAAAATGGCTTGTTATTCTTTACTTCATACTTGTACCAGTCCTGATCTTTTTCGGTATTTAAAATACTACATATACGGTTCGCACTGGATAAAGGATTTGCGGCTTTCTCTGAATTAGCATCCTTCTCTGCCCATACACAATTCTTCAATGCCTCCGTAGAAGTATTAACGGACAGAGAATAAGTATAACCCTTTGCATCCCAACCATTTGCTATACGGATATATAAAACTGTTCCTTCTTCAAAAGAATACTCCCTTGTCAGGTGTCCTTCGGCACCATCACCTAAAGCATCCCTATATATCTCCTGTAAAACACCATCTTCATCACTATAATAAACGCGAAAAGAAAACCGATTATTCCGTCCGATGCCTGAAGACTTAAAGAAAAACTGCTGAGACCCCGTTTCCGCCACTTTATATTTGTACCATTTGACTTCAGAATCATCATTCAATACATCTTCAACAAGCTTGTTGGATGCTATCTCAACAGCTTTATCGGATACTTCCGATTCCATCTCTGCTCTTGCTGAGACTGAGCTTCCCAACGTAATAAACAGTAAACAACAAACTAAAGCAACAAAAAACCTTTTCATACTCCACGCCTCTCTTTTCAATATTTTTCAGCAGTAGATTGGATAAACCAGGCCAGTACACCCAGTATTACAAGTCTCTGCCCAATATCTCATTATACCCCCCCCTCATTTTGTCAAGCTCTCTGTAATGTTTCTCTTTTTATGAACCCGCGCATTTTCGGCACATTTACATCCTAACTCACCATTATCTTCCTATCCTCTGCAAGCGCACAAATAAATGATAATAGAGCATCTTCTGTTTTATATAGCAAAAAGCCCGGCTAACATAAGTCGGGCTTTGATACGGCACTTGGAGGTTGTAGGAGTGCCTAGTGATATAACTTCTTCATGTTGAAGGCCCCCTGTTTTGCGGCCTTCTTTTCGCTCTGACTCAGCTTGACCATAAGGATATTAGAAGCGGTCAGGTCTCTTGTGACTTCAAACCGTGTTGTTCCGTCTCTCTGCGCTATGGCACTACCAAAGGCCCGCGAGAGCAATTCCCTGTCGGAGATCTCCATACCCTGTATGACTTTTTCATTTGATTTTCTCCTGCGGATCGTAAGGGAATTCTTTGAACGCTCCTTCAGCAGGCGGATCCCAATATAGCGGTTGTTTCCCTCAAATGCTTCGGATATAGTAGCATATTGATACTCGAAGCTATCGGGTATGAGCGCAGCTGCTCCGGCCGAGACGGTAAGCTTGTTGCGGCCTACAGATATAAACGCTTCTCCCCTCTGCCGGGAACAGCCTTTACGTTCAATCTCAGTCCACTTCATTAGAATTCCCCCTTCCATAAAGAACTTGATAATTCTGCTAGATTGATTTCTGGTGAGATCCTATATTTTTTTATGGCAGCAAGCTGTTTTTCAAATTCTTCCATACGTTCTTCGTACCCTTCCCTGCGCCACCATTTTTCGTCTAATTCAGGAACGCCTATCTCAAACGCCTCTTTGGTATATAGCCCTATTTGACTTGCGGCATTCTTTCGATCCTGATAATAGCCAAAGTAGTATTCTAAAACATCTTCGTCCACTATATTATGAATGATATCAAGAACCTTCATTTCGTCTGCGATCGTTTCGCGTTTCAACGAGCATAATAACAAATCGTCGC
>JAEEGL015206003.1_pt1 | contig 38506 bp, 41 predicted proteins | sample 9134231 | NCBI WGS metagenome assembly JAEEGL01 (sample SAMN16246548, study PRJNA631951) | gut metagenome | biome: gut microbiome; feature: rumen; material: fiber-attached | host: Bos | place: Iran: Karaj | collected 2018-10
ATATATAGATGAGAATGGTGAAGAATCAACAAAACATATAGATATTGCTGATGAAAATAAAATAACAAGACTTGAATTAACATCAGACAAAGAAGTTAATTTTGATTTATCAGTTGAATTATTACACCCTGTATACGTTACTGAACAACACATACGATTAGCTACTGTAAGTGCTTTCCCATTAGAATGGGTAAAACTCTTTGGATTCTATTGTCACGACTTTAATGATCAAGAAGGCTATCGATTACTATGGGAGAAAACTTATAGACCAGATGACCGTGTAGTTTACGATAAAATAACAAAACAATATGATTGCGAACGATTCTATATTCAAATAAAATTACAAGGAATCGCAGCACCACTATACTACGGATTCCCACAAGAAGAACTACCAGGAAACGCTGCATTCGCAACTAACAAGAAATTAGATGATTGGGGTAAAATATACGGCTTACCTAGAAGATTATATAGAAAAGACATATCAGAAGACGAAGAAAGAAATACGTTCCCACCCTATTACAATTACCCTATAGAGCAAGATTATTGGTATGAGGAAAGAATGGTAAACGAATATCGTTTCAATGACGATGCAAATGATGGATTATTCATTAAAGACAGTGACCTAAATAATATCGCAATATTAGAATCAATATCCCCAAACATTAATGACGTTTGGGTTTTCACAGAAACAATTATACCAGAAACAGATATTGAGAGAGAAACAGGCGAATTATACCCATGCAAAGTAACTGAAATCAAAGACTCACAAGGAGTCGCATGGGAAGACCCACAAGCATTAACAAAAGAAACTTTAATTAGTAAACCAATATCTTTAGCCCCAAGAGATGGAACTACATTTGCTAACTTTAATAATACTTCAAAAACTTTAAAGTTTAGATATAATCTTAGGAATTTAGATATACCTAAAAATATTGAAATTACAGGTCTACAATTAAAATTCTACGCTGAAACAGACATGCACTCCAGCCGATTAGCGTTAGACCCAGTTAGAAGTAAAATGTTCTTAAATAGTATACACACAAGAGATAATGGTGATAAATTCTCTGTTGAAGAAGAAATCAATGTAGCTACCGATATAATCACATGGGGTAAAGGAAAGAAAAGGTATACTATTGGTAATAAAAATTATCTATTTGAGCAAGATAGTATTAGTCGAGAACAATTATTTAAAAAGTATGATAATGATGGTGAATTCGTTGATACAGGATATATAGACTTTAATATCGCATTTACTAATTATGATGAATTAATAGAAGCAAAACTATTATTAAAAGCTATGACATTAAATATCTATTATAAATTATATCAAGATGAATTTGATATAGAAATGAAATTGAGTGACCGTGACATAGTTTTATCAGAAGACGAAAGAGATATTAATGTCGTAATCGATGTTGAAAATACAGGAATGACTGAAATAGAAAATAAGAAAATATTCATAGCCGTTCCACCAGAATTAGAAATCGTCGATGATAAAAATGAATTTGACTTTGATTTAAGTATTGGTGAATCATTTACCATTGGTGACGGAAAACAAATTAATAAATATGGTAAAGAATACAATGACCCAGACGATATGATAATAGTAAGACCGATTAAAATCGATGGTAAATATAGAACAGGAAAATACGATATTATATTATTCTGTGATGATAAAGTTTTAAAAGATGAAATCACAATCAGACAAGGATTTGGTAATGAGGGATAGAAATGGCAACAGTTATATCTGAAGAAAGAAAACGTGAGTTAGTTAATACTGAGTTCCATCAATATTTTTATGTTTCATTGAAATCATCAAAAGCATTCTATAATGGTTTTAGTCATAATATTCCAGTTACAGAATATGTTTCTGCTAATGTAGATTCATTATTAGGTAGATATGAAGTAGACTTTAACTGGGATGACGAAACTGAATCTGAGGGACTATCAACAATTGAATGTAATAAAGTAATTGATGGAGATACAGTAAAACTTAGAGACGGTAGAACGGTTAGACTTGTTGGTGTTAACACACCAGAAAAAGGTGTAAAAGGATATGCTGCTTCTAAAAAATTTATTGAAAAAATTTGTTTAGATTCTAGTGTTGAATTAATTTTAAAAGTTGATTCAATGAAGCCAACCGATAAATATGGTAGAGTATTAGGTGTAATATATGCTAATGGTCGGAATATAAATAAAATGCTTTTAAAAGAAGGATTAGCTGAAATAATGTATTTACCACCTTCAATATTTAACCCACATGACTGGGATTCAAATGCACCTGAATCAAATTATGATGAGAGTTTATTAGCTAAAAATCTAGAAGAACAATTCTTAAATGCTGTTATACCGTTTAAAGAAATTAGTGGTGATGATTATGGTATAGGTCATTTAGTTAAATATCTTAATAATGACCGGAGTAATCTTGTTGTTACTAAAGCTGATAATTTTAATGTATTATATAAATTCGAATCATATAAAGATGTTTTATTTGTTAGAGTAGATCCTATAGTAGTTTCTGAAAATAAAACAGTTGATATTTGTGTTCACATATTACCAAAAAGATATGATGGAACAGATAGTATTTTAATATTTAAAGATGATTATGACTTCTTAAATTCTAAAGGTTTAAAATTAGAACAAAACTTTTCAGAAAGATTCTATAATAAAAATAGATTCTATGAAGTTGATGAATATGGTGAATTTATTCTTGACCATTGGAGAGAAAAAATTCCAACTAAAATTATAAATGCTTATTTCCAATCTGGATTACGAGGTGCAGAAGGAAGGACTGATAGATTTCATATTGTAGAAGGAGAGGATTATCCAGAATGGAATAAATTTAATAATAGGCAATACTTTTATCAAGATTATAATGAAGTGAACGAATGGATACGAGATACATGGCACGCTCCATTTGATTCTAATGAAGAGATGTTTGCTGAATTTTATTGTAACCTTAGTAGGTTTACTGGAAACATGAGAAATATTCAAATAGATTCTGGTTATTCATATAACAATAGTACAGGTACTAGTGCTATTCATTATGTTGGTACTAAAGATCATTCTAATTATGATATGGCAGATAGATGTACATTGATTGATGCTAATCTTGATAATATTTTAACAGAAAATGGTCCGACTAACTATATATCTCAAATGCAACTTGTTAATGGAAAGCCACATTTCCCAATAACAAAACATGTGGTTCAGCAAGATAATAGTTATACCCATAACCATACGAATAATATAGGGGAAAAGCATTATAAGACAACAAAATATTTCAACGACAGATTGTACTCAGAAGAAAAAAGTATTAATGATGATAGTGAAGTAATAAATCACGGATACACAGTAGGAGATTGGATTGACCAATCACAATAAGAGAAAGAGGTAATAAAAAATGACAGAGAATGCAACATTTTATCCAAGCGATATAGGGCAACCACAAGCTGGTCAACGAAAATACGACCCATTTCCATGCTGTACAAAAGCATTAGATAGAAGTGGAGAATATGAAGGTTACTATTGTGCAGATACATGGGAAAAAAGATACTACCATGAATGGTCAAACGCAATAGAACTAACAAGAGGCGGAGAAATCAGTTGTGGACGAGAAAGTAATTATAATTGTGATTATGAAACTTATTTCCAAATAGCAGGATATAGAAACACTTGTCCAATAGCAGGATGTTCAGGAACATTTTTCCAACCATCAACGTTATTTTTAGGTATGAGTAAATCACATTTAGACAACTATGATATTATTGAAGGAAGCGAAATCGAAAGCGTTACACTAACATTCAATCACCGTTCTTTAGGATGTGACGTAAGTGACGGCTCTTTATCAACTAATTGGGGACCGAACTTTTGCGGATTTGATAAATATCCAGACCTTCAAGTATTAAGAATATATGTAGTAAATAAAGATCAACAAATAAGAGGGAATGTATGCGTACATAATCAAAATCCACCATTAAAAGGATATGCAGGTGTCAGTGCAACCATGAAAGGTTTAACCTATGAAGACATCGCTGACGGTTGGATAGTTGTTGAATATCAAAGAAATCTTAGTACAAACCCTGGTAATATCTATATTAGAGATTTAAAAATTTCCGTCAATTATAGTAACAGTACACCAGCAATGTACGGTGTAGGATATCTTGGTGATTTATATACTTCAAAATATGATGATTGCTGTACAACAGGAAGAATATTAATCGATGCTACTTTTGAAAATAGTAAAGGTAGAGTTCCAATGGATAAATGGAAATATAATATCAAAGATGATATTATAGTAGAAGTACCAGATGGTGTTACCTATACAACGGAAGATATCGCTGAACATAGATTTTATCATATTACCGATAAAAGTAATAAAGCAGGTGTTAAGAATGTTGTATTTAGATTAAGAAATACTGATTATATATATATTGCTGGATATAAAGCTATTAAACATAAAAAACCAAGTGTAAATGCACGTAGAGTGATATATAAAAATCATGTTCCACCAGAAAATGCTTTAACAATGACTAGTGAGGGTTGTGTTAAAAAAGCAGAATTCTTTATTAATGGATACGATACAAAACCAATAGTAACATTAACAGAAGATGATTTTGATCCAACTAAAAATAATATTATAAAACAAAGTGCGTCAAATAAATTCTACACAACATTAGCTGATACTTTAGGTTGTGGTACATATAAATTATTCATAAAATTAAATGGTGACGATTACTATCGATATGATGATAAAGAACCAATTTACATTCAAATAAGAGTACCAGAATTTGAATGGGAAACTTATATCTATTCACAAAATCCAGAAGATTCTAATCCAGCAAACACCCCATTAGAATACTATGAATTCTTACAAAACAAGCAAAATAATACAGCGATAATCAAAATTAAAAGAGTAGATAATTTCCCAACAAGATGGAATCCTACATTTGATGTATATACAGATATTAATTATCACAATCACAATCAAAACACTCTCCCAACAATAAACAAAGGATTACAAGATGGTACATTCACAAATGCAACACAAGGAAGTTCAGCATTATTCGATGTAAGTTTAAGATTCCCAGGAAGATACTCAGTTCATATCAAAGACGCTGACCCATCATATAAAAACTGTGACCCAGCTAAAAAAACAGTATATATCGATGTACATGGTACACACAAACAAAACCACGATGAAGTCTTTGTAAGAGGAGAAGACTCTACAAGTTTTGATTACGATTACCTCGTAGCATGGGAAGGAGATAATATAGATGAACCAATCAGTGTTTCAGAAGTTAGCGTAGGCAGTTCATTCAATGATATTAAAGTTTGTGTTGAAGCCGCAGAATTCTATACAGGAATATCACAAATGGGATTAGCTAAAATTAAAGTTACTAATGTTAGTGATAGAACACTAAACAATGTTAGACTTGAAATGAATGTCCTTCTCAAAAATGACGATGGTGATTATGAAGTTTCATTAAATGAATTCCTCGCTTCAGATGGTATGTTCAAATATTTAGAAACAAACTTCTACAGATACAATAAAGAATATGCAAATAATTTATTCGTATTAAACACACCAGGAAGTATTGATGACGACTATATAGGCGAAGAAAATGTTCAATTCTTAATTAAAACACTAGAATACGATGAAGATGAAGAAGTTGGTGACACAGTAGAAATAGCTATCCCATTCATTAGCCGTTCAGAAAAAACAGCAAAAATCCAATTACTAGTATTTGAAGAAGTATTCCCATTACACTTATACTATGATTGCGAATTCAGTGAAAACACATTCTATGATTTCAATTTAACAGTATTCGACTCTATATTAACAGACATAAATATAGAAGGTGAAACAGACTTATTAGAAATCGACCAAGCAAACTGCCCACAAGAATGTTACAAAACAGAACTAACATACAAAATAAGAAACATTGATTCAAGCGAAACCGAAGATACATATACTAGAACCGAAATAACAAATGACTCAAACCTAATTCCATATATGGTAAAATTAAAAGACTCCACAAATCCTATTATATTATCAACTATAGAAAACTTAACACAAGAAGAAATGAGTGAAGAACAAAAAAGAATACAATGGTCACACAAAGAAAAAACAAAAGTAAAAGAATTAGGCTGGGGCTTAATTGATTGTCATGTACATTTCCCAGGTCATGAAAAATATACACTTACACGTAGAACAAACAGACGTGGACAAGTAATATTTGAAATAAGAATGCCAAATTCAGTTAGTAGGTCATATACACTTGATAGATTACTACAAGAAGTATTAAAATTTGAATACGCTGGTAATATAGAATTATCCGCAGGTGTACTCTATATTGATAATTATGGTAATGTAGTTAATCTATTAGAAGACGTTAAGGATAAAAACCAAGTTGTATTCAATTACCAACACACATACAAACGTTACAAAGCAAATGATTTAGTACGTATTGTATTAAACGTAACATACCTTCAAAAATACTTCGACAATACACTTACATTCTACCCTAACATTCAAATACCTGGAAGAGAAGATGAAATAACTGTTTACTATAAAATATGTAATCTAGAAGAAACAATAAGAAACAAATATAATCAAGAAAGAAAATGTTACAATCGTGGACTATTACATACTAAAATGTCAACAAACGATTACCAATTAATTAAAAACAGTGCTTCTAAAGATATTTATTGTGGATTAGATACAGACTTAAAACACGAAGTATCAATCGAAAAATACCTCGTTGAACAAAACGAAATTAATTATGTCAACATTGAAATTAAAAATAATATACGTGATAATAAAGAAGTAAAATGTCTTATAGATTTAGGTTCACATATAGATGTTGGTACATATGAAATCGTTGAAATTAATGTTAATGATGGTACAGCACAAGTAATAGAAGCTGAAACACCTAAAATAGATTGGTTAATTGGTGAAATGAAAGCAGATTCAGTTACAAATGCACAAATAATCTTGAAAGGTGGAGACGTTGGATTAAACGATATATCAGTAGGAATAAGTGATTTCTTAACGGGTGGAAATTACTATTTCTGTAAACGTGGTTGTCCATGTGAAGAACCAGAACATAGTAATATAACAATATATAAACCTGCCGAAGGTGATGTATACGAAGTAGACGAAATAATAGAAGTCGAAGGTTATTTACTAGATGATAATGACGAACCAATAAATAACCAAACAGTAAATATAAATGTAAACGAAAAAGGGGACTAACCCCCTTTAATCTTTTTTTTAAGCTTCCGCTTCAACTATAATCATATATATGTATGAATGAAGTTACACCTGTATTATCTTCTATATAATCAAATAGAAAACTTAATGTTTCAAAATAATCTTTAAAGTTATTATCCAATTCATATTGTAGAAGATAAGCATATAATTCGCTCTCATAAACAGATTCCTCATATCCATCCAATAAGTCTTCAATTATCGGTACAATTTCAGGATGAGCAATGAATTTTTCTAAAGTTTGATTATGTGTTTCTTCAAACAATTTAACAATAGCTTCTCTTGTTCTGATGTCATGCTCGAAACAATGGATGACTTCGTGGATAATAATATCATCTATTTCTTTTCTGACAAAAATATCATTATCCTGTGGGAAACAAAAACCATCATATCGGTCATCCGTAAACTCGAAGAAATCTTCTCCGATATATAAATTCATTTCTTTATCTATATTATCCATTTCCATGTGAATCACTCCTTTTATTTTAAATAAATTCACAAACTACTATCTCTTTGTTTTACTGTATTATTTACTGTTGGTGATGGTGATTGTGTTCTTGCTTTAAGGTCGTATGCAGATGTAGGACCATTTGGGGCTTCATATGATTGTGATTGTACTTTATTATTATTAGTTGATGTATTAACATTAATATTATAATTAACAACCTCTTCTTTTACAATTTTTGTATTACTATTGTTACCATCCTCTTTAAATTTTACATGGTCAGCAATATAATCAACTAATTCTTTATTCTGACCTATAACACTAACAGATTCGCCCGTAGCTTCGTTCATAACAGTACGATGATAAACAGTTTTACCATTAACTGTAGTAGTAGCACTATTATTTAAGTTAGCTCCAACTGCAGAACCATCAACAGCGTTTTTACTGTATGTGATTTGACTTACCGCAGAGTTACCGAATAATGATTTGGATTCAATATTAACATTAGAACCAAGAACATTACTTTGGCTATTAAAATCACCAACTTTATCAGTGAATTTAATATTTTTTGGTAATTCCACACTACAGGTATCACTAAAATTATGAATCACATAATTACCGTTTGCATTAGTTGTTTGTCCACTTATTGCGATTAATCCTATGCAGAATGCACAGGTCATAGTTATTGCTATTAAGCATATTATTATTACTTTAATTTTTTCCATATAAATCACTCCTTTTTAGTTGTTAATATTATATCTGTTGTAACCTATATATAAATGTTTCTATTTCATGAAGTCTTCAAAATCACGAGGATTAATATCATAATAACCATTAATATTATGATATTGTTCGTGACAATCTTTACATAATGTTACACCATTACTATCGACAATAGCTAATTCAGGATTTTCGTTATAACCCCATAAATGATGAACTTGTAAGTTTTCATGAGAACCACATTTTACACAAGTGAAGCCGTCTCTTTTTAAGACTCTGGTTCTCCATGCAAAGTAGCCTGGTGTTTCGTCTTCTCTTGTTTTAACTCTTGGTGTTGTTTTTTTGCCTGTTGTTTTTGGTTGAGAAGGTTTATTACTACCACATACAAGTACGAGTATTGGTATTAATAATATTATTCCCATCCAGAATAATGAAATTACATCAAGATTCATTAATGTTTTTAATGTAAACATTACGATTGTTCCGAAAGCTATTATCATTGTTGTTGCGATTTTTAATACATCATTCATAGTAATCATCTCCTTTTTGGGTTTTCTTTCTCTATATAATATATCTGTAAATACCTATATATAAATGTTTCGATTTTTTAAAAAATAATAAATTTTTAAATACTACAAAAAAGAAAATTAATATATTAAAAAAAATAAGGGGTATTTATTGTGTCAGTAACAAGTACAAAGATTTTAGAATCTGAAATTATTAATCAAAAAAAGTCTTTGATTTTTAAAGTGGAACAGACGGTCGATCACGCTTTTCCCAACGAAGACTTCAAGTATTATATTTATTTAAAGAATATATCAGGCGTAAACATAGATAATATAAAAATAAAAGTAAATAATCCATCAGAAATCTTATTTAACACACACTATGAAGACGAAGGCTATATCGAAATAGGAACATTAAAACCAGAAGAAGTAAAATTCATTTACTTAAAAGCAAACTGCCAAACAACAGGAAAACACTATGTTCACTTTATATGCCACGGAGACGGCACTGGATTATATTACAAGTCTTTAAAATTAATCTGTTCATATACACATAGTAGTGATGAAATTATTCATAGATTACATATATATGATTTTCAAGATTATGAGGACACTTACTTTAATAAAGTAGATAATTTTTCACCAACTGTAACACAATTATTTAAAACACAGAAATTACCGTTTAGAGCAGGTGAACAACCATTTAGTATGGTTGCAAGAGATGAGGAAATATCAGCGAAGCCATTTAGTAATATAGAGCAAGAATCATTTCTTGAACAAAATGATTTATTAAAGAATACAAAAGAACATGTTTATCATTACCTTACCAGAGAAAACTTTAATGAAAACTCTGTTGAATCATACGAAGGAAAAAATATTTTTGATTTAATAGAACAAGTTAATAAACATTCCAAACTCTTTAGAGCTAAATTCTTAAAAACAGGAACAAATGAATTAAACACTGACTTCTACCAATACTCACCGAACGGATTTATACACAGATTTGGTTTATTAAACTCAGAAATATATCATTATCTTGGAACATTACCAACATACAGTTATATGAGTGACGTATTATTCCGCTGGGCTCCAGATGGAAAAGAACCACTTAATTTATATCCACAAAAAATAGCTATGAAGTGGGATAGGAAAGTATGGAGCGGACAAGGTTATATTGTTTACAGAATACTTACTGAAGATTATTTAAATTGGTTAAGCCATAATACAGATAATACTTTCAGTTTAGAACGTTGGTTAAACAATAAAGAAGAAAGATGGAAAGCAATAGGATTCTTTAATGATTTAAAATCCGCTGAAGCTTGTAAAGAGAGACAATTATACGTTGATTCAATAGAAAGAGAAAGACTACAAAGAGGCTTTAATAAATACCAATACTACATTAAACAATCATATTACGACACAGGAGTATTCTTTGTACATATACCAATTAATAAAATCCCATCAAATTTCTATCTATTAGATACAACAAATATTGAAGCATTAATACAAAGAGCAAAACCATTTGGTGCAAAAGCATTAATAAGATACATGGTAGAAGAAGATTTCGATAATCATATGGAATTCCAACATTATCCAATTTTCAAACCATATACTGAAATTGATTTAGATCTACCAGATGATATTAGTTACTTTATCCAAAGCAAAAAATTCCAATTAATAGAGGAAGAAAGATGTGGTCAAACACTTGAACATTATGGATTAAAACCATATGGTTTAACATCAATATATAATATACCCCTTGAAGAAGAACCATATATTGATGAAACTGATATGCTTCCAACTATTTATATGGCTGATAAAAAACAGGAATTAATAGAGAAGAATGTATCATATTGTAAAGGTAATAAAAAGTGTGAAAATTATATGAGAAATGACCGTCCATACCCAGATAACACTTTAGAGCACAAAATGAAATGTGATACATTACTTCAAAGCTCCTATGTAGATAATGACCTTAGAAGAATCAAAGGAGTATCTGAAATATTATATATGAATAATTTTGATAAAATATCATTTAGAATTCCTAAAATAGGATTTAAACCATATAGGACAAATAATAGAGATAATGATTTATCAAATAATTCATTTATCCACCAATGGATGAATTCAAGTAATTATAAAGCATACTCATATCAAGTTGAAAGAATTATACAACCAGGCTCCGATTACTATATCTTTAAAAACCAACAGAAAAAAGTTAACGGTCTTGAAGTATTAGCAACAAACAGAGAAGTAATGAATGAGGAAGGCGGTGAACTTGGCTTAGGCTTTATCGATATAAAAGGTAAAAACCATATGTTCTCAGTAAAATATGATAAAAACTATGGTGAAGACTACATACAATATAGTACAATGTATAATAATAACTTTAAACTTAAAAAAGACGGATTCACAGAATCCGCTGGTTTAGTTATTAAAACACTGCAAATACCGAATGATTATACGAACACATTAGTTATATTCTTTATTGAATATGAAAATAAACTTGAATACTTCCATCATATTGTCTGCCCTAATTTATCCGAGTATTTCATATTTGTTTCTGAAAACTTATCATATACGTTAGAACCTGCATATGATGAGGCAACAAACCGTCCACTTTATATAGACGATAAAGGAAATGATATTTACGTAACCAGAATTGATGACTTAGGACAAGAATATCAATATCCTGTAGCAACCTATGTAAATGATGAAGGAAAACGAAGACCAGGTGAAAGAAAATATAACAAAATACCAATTAAAATAGGAAACTTAATCTATTATAATTACTCAACAAATGAAGAAGTAACCTATAACACTCCGCAGTACAATGATATTGAGAAATACGAAACTACCAATGTATTCGGCGGAACAAACTGGACAAATCTATATAGAATAAACAAAGCAGAAAATTCATACACTTACATCAACAACGGCGATAACGAAGCAAAAGAAGTAGATAACATATACCTACACTTCGACAACATAGAAATACCAGAAAAATCAAAAATCAAAAATATAAGATTAAAAACAATTGTAGAATCCTCACACACAAAAGGAATATATGCAAGCTCTTCATATCAAAATAATTACATATTAAAAGACGCTGAAGGTAAAAAATTAAAACTACAATCTGATAATAGAGAGTGTTACCATCAAAGTCATGAAAGTCAATATCATTACTATGCACAATTAGAAAAAACAAATAATAAAAGAAAGATTGAAGAGTTTACTAAATTATTAAACGATGATATAATCTTTAATGAAAGTGTGGATTTTGATGAAGGAATAAAACTTAATAATCCGTACTGGATTGAAACAACGGAATTTACAAGGACACCATACGATTGTAACAATATTAAAAGTATAGAATTAGTAATCGAAGGATATAATAGTGGTGCAGATGTTAATCTGATAAGTCAGCTATTATATGAGGATTTACAAGCAACTCCAGTTAAACATAAAATTACTAGTGGATATTTCTTCACCAAAGTTAATTTACCATTCACTAATGATTTCTTATTAGATTGGACAAGATTAAGATTCCGTCTTGAAGATTTAAATAGTGAAATCGAAATCTTTGATTACTACTTAAATATTACTTTCATAAATAAAGAAAACCAACAAATGGAATTTACAGAAACTGACGAAGTAATCAATAGAAATAAGAACATACAATACTTAGATTTATTACAAGAAGAAACAACCGCCGAGGAATTAAATAATGGATTAACAGTTGAATTAGCTTTTGATGATTTAAATCCAGGTGAATATTATAGAATATATTCCAATGAATTAGAAATTGAATATACCGTACAAGATGTAGAAATGATGATCAATAAGAATAGATTCTTCTCTGACTATGATGAAAGATTCTTATCAATCTCAGGTGAAACTAAAGACGCATATCTTTCTGGAGAATATTATCTTGACGTTAATCACTATTCACAAAGACATTCCGAAGTTGGTCCTGATAATTTAGGATTAGAATTAAAAGATACATTATACCAAGCATTTGTTCTACCAACTGATAATATAACTGGAATACAAATTTATCAAAATGGTTTCTTAGGTTCCCCAGATGCTAGTTTAAAATTAGGTATCTATGAAAACAGAGGAACAACTCCAGGTAAATTAATAAAAGAAGTTGGCTGTGCAGGTTGGTCTAAATCTAATAAAAATTTAAAAGACCAAATCAATATTAAATACGAAATAGACGTTCAAGATTTAAAACCATACGAAACTTACTGGTTTGGATTAAGTGTAGAAAACCCAAGAGATAATTCATTCTATCTATTAAACTACACTACAAAACAAATCGAAGGCTGTAAATTATTATTAAAAGAAGATGATAATTTCGTAAACGCTGGTGGGTCATTAAAATTCGATATATATAGTAAAGACTTATCATATGGTTTCTCAGACCTTCCAACCATGCAAGACTACTTACCAAACCCATTCGTTAAGATTGGATTACATCACGGTCAAGGTACGATTAAAAAATTAACATTGAAGAAAAAGAATGATTTAATTGAAAGATTTGTTGAAATTTAACATCTTTCAATTAAAAAAATTAATAAAACATTAAATACTACAATAAATAGAAGTATTTATATTAAAAATAATAGAGGTAAAAAAAAATGGATCCAAACGAAAAAAATTTTAAAAACGAAATAGAATATGATTTTAAAATCATAAAAAAAGATAAAGACAATAATATTATTGAGGAGGTAGAATAAATGCCAAGACAAGATCAACTAATATTTTTAGAAGGAAAGGAGCTTGCATTACACTCTTTATTTACAAAGACTTTCCCATTTTTAGCAATTGGTTATAACAATCCGAATACAGGTTTTATAAACCCAGACACAGATACAGGTGACAAAGGTTTCCATGAAATCTCACAAACATCAGACGACCCTACTTACATGAGAGTACCATTAGTCCCATATGGTGAGCCTGTTAAAGATAAAAGCAACGGTAAAGTCTTATATAAATTTACAGCGGATTTGGATATTGACAATATTCAAAGGAACATTCCTATCAACCAATTTGCTATTGTAAATAGTAGAACTGTAGGAGACGTAAATACTAAGATATATGCAGCTTCCACATTTACCGAATTTACGAAAGACGATACCATAGCAATTACATTTGTTATAGGATTCAGATTATAAAGGGGGATACAAAAATGGCTGTTCAATTTGAAGCACAAGACGAAGATATCTACAAACAAGTTCGTGCCAGAGAAACACAGCTCGAGAACATTGATAAATTAGATAATATAACCGAAACCGTTGATAATATGAATATTGATGGTATTGAAGCTAATACTAACGATATTAAAGTAATGGTAGAAAACAACTTAGAAAACCAAACAAATATTGACGATTTAGCTGATACTCTCAATAAGATCACACAAGGTATCTCTGACATTAAAAGAAGCCAAACAAACATTAATAAGAAAATTAATGATTTACAATCAACAGTTGATGATTTAGCTGGTGATAATAATGAGTAGTTACTATAATTCTGTCATTGGTAATTTATTTCCAGGTGATATAGCTAAATCTGAAGATATCAATCATATTCAACAAAATATTAAAGACTCCCTAAAAGGTTTACTAAATGATCATCATGAGTTCCAATCATATATATTAGGTGGTCGAGAAAACGACTTTATTTTAACACCTGCAAATAGAGTGGAAGGACGATACTTAGATACATATAGTATTCCAACAGATGGTGATTTAATAGGACTTTCCTTAAGGGAATATAACTACAGACAACCAATCGCAAAAACAAAATCTTCAGTATATTCAATCATAACAAAAATGGGAAACAACACCCCATACGATGTTCCTGTTACATGTGAATTACAAGACGCTGCAGGTAATGTAATTAGAAGCGATACCGTTGTTTTAAAAAATAATCTTGATAAAGTTGAATATGAATTCTTATTCGATTTACGGAACGAACCAACTGCATTTGGTTTGGATATGGAAGCTATTAAACAAGAAGATGGAAGACATATCCCACCAGATACTTCAGAAGGTTCATATAAAGAAGGAGTAAATTATTCAAGACAACATGATAGTGTAAATGCATTTACCGCTGGTGTAAATCAATTATATGTTGTAATTAAAGCTATACAAATACAAATAAATGATTTAGATGCAAATGGACGTACACTAACCGAGCAATTAGGTTCAAATTCATTCTTATTATATGCTGATAAAAATGGTGCATACGGTGGTTTAGGAAACATGTACCTAGAGCAAGGAAGAAGTAATTCCTTATATGAAAAAACCCCATACGCATTATACTTCAAAGATGTTTACGCAACAGATATAAACTACGTTTGTAGTGGAGGAGAAGCTATAATAGGTGGAGAAAAAGTAATATGTCAAGATTCACACGTTACAATTAGTGGTTCAAGCGAATACGGTAACGTATTAACATTAGTATATATGGATGCTTCTGGACACCTAAGAACATCAAACAGTAAAGCATCAGTAAACAATAGATCAACAAATCTAGAAGACTGGGAAAGGGAAACATCAGAACCTCTACCACCAGAATATCTATTAATAGCAAAAGTACTAGTTTACAGTGACCCACACAAAGAACCATTATTAATCCAAGATGACACAACCCAAGAAACAAGACCAAGAAGTCATCATGAAAGACTCAGAAGACTCGAAAAACATATTGACTGGGTAGAAGACATAGCAATACCACCACGTTTAAAATATACATTAACTGGTGATGATTGGGTAGATACAGAAGGTGATATGTCATTAATGGCTGCAATGTATAAAGAAGAGACAACTCCAGATGACGACGCAGATAAAACACATTACTATATGACCTTAGATGGTGAAGGACATTTAATAGTAAAATCAACTGCAGGCGAAGTTACTGTAGCAAGCGTTACATTTATGAACGACCCAATGAGTGCTGACACAACAAGATTCGTACCAGCTGAATTAGAACCAGATGTTAATAAAACTACTACAAAAACGACTACCACAACTACTGGTGATTCAAGTGAAGATAGTAAGACAAGTATTAATATTGGTCGTTTAAGTGGAGACTTCGAGACTGAAGAAGAAAGGGACGAAATGTGGGATAGAGTTCAAGAAATGCTCGCAGATGATGTTCCATTACAAGAAATCGCTAATGAATTAGGATTGACATTAGATACTAGTTCAAGCTCCGATGATGAAGAAGAAGATGAAACCACTACTGAAGAAACCACAACTGAAACCGAAATCATTGTTAAAACAGCAATCGATAGGGACGTTACAACCGATGAAACAGACGCTATCTTTAAAAACTACGAAAAAGATGACCTTAGAAAACTTAATCGTATCGCTGAATTAAAAAATATGCTTATTGAAAGTAAAACAGGAACAATAACCTTAAGAGAAACAAGTAATGTTGGTGGAATCGGTATGACCGATGAAGAAGCCGCAGAAACAACATTCAACCCATGGGACGATTCAGCAGAAAACAGACCAGCAGACACTAATATAGAACCTATATCTCGTCAATACACAGTAGTATCAAGAAAAGACGGAGAAAACGATTGGGATAGTGAATTCCCAGCAATGACATTCTACACAGACTGTAGTTACACATTAACAGGATTAACAATACCAATCACAAAATTTGAAAACTGTTCCGCAATGAGATTCTATATCTGGAAAAGACAAGGACCAAACGACAAAGATAACACAGTATGGTTTGAAGAAAGAATCTATACCAGTCAAGACTACTCATTAGAAAACGCAAGAACAGATGACAAATACCAATACATGGACGACGGATTCACAATAGAATTTGAAGACGAAGGATTACACTTAGAAGAAGGACAATATGTAATCGTATGTTTACCAATACCAAAAGAAGGCGAAGGTTCATGTTGGGTAGATACATACAAACCAGAAAACTCCAAAGACTTCTGTATAAGATACTACGGAGCAGCAAACGCTTCACACTTCTTATTAAAAGAAAGATACCAAGAAATATGGTATAATGCAGCTTCAGCAACAGGTATAAAAGGAAAATATGAATCAGAAGGACACTTTGTATCTGGTACAATCACATTAAAAGATGATATGGCACCGATTAAAAAAGTAAGAACATCTATAGGTAAAAATGAAATACCAGCAGGTTGTTCAATAATTATCTATGGTGATACTGGTTATGGTTGGCAAAAATTAAATACTGATGTACAAGAATTAGATGAAAGTAGTAGTGGAAATGTAGTAGAAGAAGGAGCTACATTAGAAGATGACGGAAACAGTACAACAATGAAAGGAAACAGAATGACATTCCGTTGGAAAGCCACATTCATCGGTGATGGTGAAAACACCCCTAAAATAGAATTCGATGAAGAGAAAAACTATGCAATCCAATTCACACTTGTACACGAATCACCAGCAGTTGGTGATACTACAGCCGCATTTGAAATAGACAAAAATAATTGTCTAACATCAAAACCATTAGACGGTGATGGAATATTAAGAGAATATGTAGGCGACCCATTCTTCGACCTCGAAGAAGATAGAGTTAGTAACTTTGAATTCGCTAGAGTCTGGGCTAAGAAACAGGATAACCCAAGTTTAAGAATTGATTTATCTGGATCTGATGTATCACAAACAATTAAAGATAGTGATGGTAATAACCATAAATTCTCAGCATATTCATTACACTATGCAGATCTAAAATTAAAAGACTTTGCACAAACAAGTGTCGATTATTCCAACTATGAAGGTGCAGTTGAACCAGACGAACACAATATGAGATTAAAATTAGATACCGAAAACTCATATAACGATAATGACATACAAGTCTTTGATGTAAATAAATTTGAAACTATAACTGATGTAGATGATATACTTAAGTTTGGTGAAGCTAAAGAAGTTACTATTCCTAATAAATATGCACCAGGAGAAAACAAGTTATTATATAGGTTAAGATTACAAAATCCTATAGATTTAACAAAATTCACTGGTGTAAAAGTAGCTTTAAAAATTAATAAAAGTAGTACCGATACATCAATAAGTGGACTAGGAGTATACTTATCTTCACAATATGAAGATGAAGTACCATCAAACATAACAAACGACCCACAAAACGTACTTGTTGGTGGAGCCTCACTATTAGAAGAAATCTCCAAGAAAACATCATATAATAGTCTTGTCGCAAAATACAAAGACAAAATTATTAAAATTGGAGACGGCGGTAGCGAAGACGGACTAAAAGCTTCAACAACCGAATACTACAGATACATCGCACACTACGATGAATCAACAAACGGATTAGTCTATGATTTAACTCTATTACATGATATTAAAAACTATTATATTTACAGGTTAGGTACAATAACCGCAGACGTAGAAGATAAAATAGTTTATCAAGAAATCGAGATAGACCAAGACAGTACAAATCTCAAATACGTTAAAGAAGTCGGTGTAGTTTTACTTGGTGACCAAAAAGATGAAGAAGACGCAGATATACTCAATGTTGTTAATAACGTAACTATTAGTTTAGAAGAATTCAAAGCTATAGAAAACGATTATTACCCAGTATTTAATCCAGCAGAATTCCATGAATTAGTACCAAATGACCCTTCCTACACTTTAATGTCAAATCCTTATACTATTAGGAAACAAGGTGAAATTGAAATTAACACAGAAACATATGGTGCATTAGGATTATCTGGTGAAATACCAGGAACATTCAGTCCAGCAGTTAATCAAATACACTTCCATCCAAAAGACGTTTCAAGTATTGGGGAAACCATTTGCTATTTCCCTAATAAATTTGCGACAAAAGGGTATCGTCATATAGGTATTCAAATAGCTTCTGATATATATCTTCCAAAGTATTCATTAAGATTAAATCTTTGTAGTGATACTCGAGGTCAAAAAGTTGTTGATTACGTAGATATTCCAACTCTAAATTATATTTACGTCCCAAATCGTGAAGGAACGATTCCACTAACACAGGTATTTAAAAAAATAGAAGAGCTTGACACTGAGATTAAATCACTCAGTATAAGTACTACTGAGAATTTTAAAACATATACTCAGAAAATACTTGCGAACGAGGATGATACAGACGAGGAGAAGAAAAAGTATGTAAACATCTTTATTGGTAAGATAATTCTTTATAAAGCTCGGACAATTCCATTTTTCCATAAAAAAATGAGAATGAAGTTCTATGACGGTAATGGAAATGAACAATCCGACGGAATCATGATCAGAAAAATCGGTGTGGTTTTAAATTATAGATAGTTAAAAGAAAAAATTATATTAATCCTTTGGGAATTTTAATAATTTCCAAAGGATAATTTTTTAAAAAATAATCTAAAAGTTTTTCTATACTTATACTTTTTTTAATTGTTTTATTATTAAAGCGTAGCCCATAAACTTGTTTCCCCCTTTTAAACCCATTTTTTATTATTCTTGCATATTGTTTAGTGTGTGCTTCACCTATTTTTTTCTTAGTTTCTTCCGAGAGAGTTCTACCTGTCTGTGTTTCGCTTATTTTTTTCTTAGTTTCTTCTGGGAGAGTTCTACCTGTCAGTGTTTCACTTATTTTTTCTCTAGTTTCTTTTGAAGGTTTATAATTTCTTGGGTTACCATAATTATGATGATTTTCACCAGAACGATCTGGCATATTTTCGCTTATTTTTTTACGTGTTTCTTCTGAACGATGTTTGTTTAAATTACCACCTGAATCTTTATTATAACCTTTTTCACGATTCGTTGTATCATAAATACGAATATATAATTTCTCAAATCTATCTAAGTATTTTTCTTTACAACATTTAATTATCTCAAAAATAAAATTTTCTTTCCCATATTTATTGAATGCATTTTTTAAATGATCATTAGGGAAAACAGCATAATTAAAATATCTCTTTTTTCTTTCTTCTATATTTATTGATTGTCCAAAATATTTTTTACCATTTACTTTATTTGTAAGACAATATATACCAATCATATTAATCACCTCTTTTTATTCGTTAATATTATATCTGTTGTTTCCTATATATAAATGTTTCGATTTTTTTTATAAAAAAAAAGAACTAGAAATTTTACATTCCCAATTCTTTCTGTAATAACAATTCTTCAAGTCTACTTTCCAAATTACCCAATTCTAATTCAGCAGAAAAATCATTAGGATTATCTTTAAGATAATCTTCTACTACTTTAATACGTTTTTTAATATTAGATATTTGGAAATTAATATCATTTCCTTCAACCATATCAGTAATCACAGTATTCACCTCCTTTAATAAAATAAAAGGTGTCTGAGGGAATTGAACCCCCAAATAGCGGGTTTGCAATCCGCCTCCTTAACCATTCGGACAAGACACCCCTAAATATAATGTACGTCCTTATTATATTCATCCTCTTCTTCACCGAAGATTTCATCATTATAAACCATAGCCATCGAGATAACATATTTTTTATTTAATACCACGAATCTTTCGGTGAAATCATCTTCAGTATAATTAATACCTATAAAATCTTCATCTTCAAATTCTATAAACGCTAATGGATAAACCATGTTTTCTGTTTCAATATTAAGACAAATGTTATTAATATCACTCTTATTACATTTGTTCCAGCGACAGAGCTCATCTGTGAATCCCATATATATAAGGCACCTCCTATATATTTTTGACTATTATTATATATGTTACTCATAGTATTTAAATGTTTTTATATATTTTTTAAAAAAAATTAATAAGTAAGAAGATTAATTATATCTATGTCTTCTTACAAATTCTTCTTTCTTGCCCTCATTCCAAGTTTTTACATTAGTTAAATAACCAGTAACTCTTGAATAAACATCTGTTTTAGTATCATCAAATGGACATACCTCTATATTACCTCTGAATCTACTATTACACTCTGGACATATAGCATAATCACCAGTAAAAGCCCAGAAATAAGCATCCGTATTATCTCTAATCTTTTCACAAAGAGATTTCAAAGCAGAAGCTTCACTATAAGATTCACCAAGATAAACATTCATTATATTACCTGCAGGACCGAATGGTTGATTATTACCTTCAATACGAATACGGTCAATTAAATTAATATCTGAATCAACAGGAACATGATTACTATTAGTATAGAATGGTCTTGTTGCTGTTCCTTTAGCATGAGAACGTTTAAATCCATATTTACGAACCATCTTTTGTGCATTCTTATAAGCTAAGTTCTCAGCAGGTGTTTGAAATAACCCCCAGCGTAGACCGTCTTCTTCTTTCCATTTAGCTATTTCATCAGCCATAAAACACATAATAAAACGTGCTTGTTCCGTATCAGCTTCAGTTATATCACCATAACCAAGTATCTCTAAAGCCTCAGACAAACCAAGATAACCCAAAACAATCGTAGCATTATCCAAATCATAAAGTGGTCGTCCACCAGGCATTTCCTGTATCATAAAATCAGCTGTATGATACTCATACCAAAGCTTCTTAATCCAATCCAAACGATTCAAATTGTATTCACGAACCAAACCCATATAGTATTTAAGATTATCATAGAAATTACCATCTTCTTCAACCGTTTTTAATGCAATAGCTGGTAATGATACTGTTGTATAAACAGAATTACCTAAACCCATACAATCAATATTAGGGTCTTCTGTCCAATTTGCTGGAAGAGCGGAGCGACATCCAAGTGTTGTTTGATATTCTACATTATTTGCTCCATAATGACAGAAATACGGACTACTAAATTTAGCAGATAACTCAAACACATCCAACCATTCATTCAAATCCGCACCATCAATATTATAAATAAGATTAGGCATAAACAAAGGTTTATCTTCCGCATCACCCTCTATACTAACTTCAGTTAATAAATGCACAAATCTTTTAGCCTCATCTTGATAATCACCATACACACCACAAGGCTCACCACCAGGACCATACGCTGTTTCTTTCTTTAACCACTCAGGCATTTCTAAATCAACATTAACACTACTAAACATTGACTGACTACCCCTATTCTTAAAAGATTGATTCATCTGGAACAACAAAGATTGTAAAGCCTGCTTAATATCCTCATCAGATTCATCAACCATAAACGGAGCTAAAAATGTATTCAAACAAGCAGCTGCTATACCACCAGCACAATAAACAACCGCCAAACCCATAGTTTGCTCTATCAATTCCAAAGCAGTTGAAAAATGCTTAGGAGGTGCAGAAACAACCCCAATATTATTATCACCATATGTTCTTAAACCTTTACGAATAACCTGCCTTGCATCAACTGTAAAACAATTAATACCTTTAAATAATTCTTGTGCTGAATCATGAGCATATACGTAACCTTCATCCATGGCTTTTTTCCACTCAGGACTATATTGTGTCCTCATAAACTTTTTAGAAACCATTTCAAATAAGCTATATTCCAAACCACCGCTAGTATAGACTTGGTTTGCGTTATTGTTGTCATAGCTGTTTAATAATTCCATTATATCTTTTTCTGTAATTATTGCTTTCTTCATTAAGAATCACCTTCCTTTTATTTACTTTTTAAAAAACGTATTCACGATATCTAGTATAAGAGCACTTAACATCAGTATACTTAAAAAAATTGCTACACAAATTTTTATCATTAATATCACCTCATATAAGTTTTCCTAATATTATATATGTAGTTCATCATATATAAATATTTTCATTTTTTTTTACAAACATGATATAAAAGATAAAAAATAGTAATAAAAAAATTCATTTTTGTACCAATTAATACATATGTAAGGACTGATTTTTACTATTCTTTATACTAAAATTCGATAAATTACATTTTTATTTTTATTGAAATTTAAATATTTATTATCGAAAAAAATATTTAAAAAACATTAAAAAATAATAAAAAAAAATATTTATATAGGTGTAATTATGAAAGACATTTACAAAATTAAAGAACTTCAAATAGGCTTAATTATTTTCTTAATAGTATTCTTTAGCGTACTATTATCGAATATACCAGTTAATTTATCCCTTACACATGGTTTAATCATTACTATTAGTGCGATATTTTTAGGGGTCGGTTTAATTAATTTATTAATTATAACAAGAGTCCCTAATGTGAATAACATTAGTATATTATATAAAAATAATGATTATTTCTTCAAAATATATAAACAATTATATTTCTATATATATTTCTTCATATTAACAATAACAGTTGGTCTATTTTCAGAAATGCTTGGTGGATCAAATAGAGGTCAGAATATATTAGAAATAGCAACATTCGCAACTTCAATATATTATTTAATGATTTCAATATCATGTAGTTACAGATTTATAACTTATATGAACGAATATGAAAAAAAGAATTATAAAAAATATGTAATGGAAGATTTTTAGAAATCTTCCTTGTTAACAGCATTCCATGCAATATATAAATTTCTTAAAAATTTTTTTATTACTATTCTTTTCGCCATATTTTCAATATGTTCCTGAGTATATTTTGGATGCTGCTCTTGATATTTTTGAACATTAATTTCAAAAACAAATTGATACTTTGGATTTTGATTAATCAAACGATAACCTAATCTTTGTAACAATTTATGTAATTTCTTATTGTAACGTCTTGCTTTAGGATAGAAACCCGTATAAGAAATTAATCTTCCGAAGTCTTCAAAGTTATCAATATCTTTAATAATAGATATTAATTGTGCTGAATCATAAATACTAACACCATCTTGATTACTTAAGAAATAAGTATAGATGGGAACCATATTTAATCGGAATTGTAATTCATTAGATATATAACCTAATGTATTATCTAATGGTTCTATAATCTCTTTTTTAAGTTTAGCTTCACCCTCAGGTGTAAAGCCACCAGATTCTATTCTTGAAATACTTGACTTTCTAGTTCTAAATGTTGTTTCTGCAACATTACTTAATATTTGAAGTATCTGTAAATTTTCATCAATCATAAAATACCACTCTCTTATTTAATGTCCTTTTATTCTTCTAATTTCATTTTTTTCCAATATTCTACATACTCTTCTTTTAACCACAATATCTCAGCTCTATAATCTGATTTTGCACAAGGACTTTCAGCAGTTTCTTCATACTGTCGCAACCGTGCTATAGTATTTTTAAACTCATCATAAGTCATTCTCATAATTACCACTCTCCTAATATAAATCCTTTTTGAATCATAACTAAATTTTCACCTGCATTATAAACGGATATTGTACTTTTTTCCATACTAATGTTATTTTCAGTTATAATTAATCCTGTACTTATGAATCTTTCACTTAATTTTAATTTCGCATTTTCAACATCTTCACATTTTTCAACATTTTTATCAAACAATGTAAATTCTAATTTATAAAACTTATGCGGTTCTAATATAAAAATATCATCATATACTTGTTTATGAATGGTTCTTGAAGATAATAATACAGGTTCATATACCGTATAAATTCCAGAAGCATTATTTAAAAAAATCTCTTGATAATCATCTGATAATTTCCATACTGAATCTAATCTTGCTGTACCACAAATTTCACTCATATTAAAACACCTCACTTTTGTTTACTAATTTTATCATACATTACTGTAACAAAATCTCTTGATTCTAACATTTCTCTTCTTTTTCTCATAGCTTTTTTACGACCAGGAATATCTTCAGCTTTTATTCCATGTAAATCTAATAATTCAGATATATAACTACGAGATTTATTATATTTCTTACCGATTTCCTCGAGGGTATAACCTTCTTCAAGGAAACCAATAAGTTTATCTTTGGGGATTACTTTTCTTGGTTTAAATTTCCTCCCCATTTTCAAAGACCTCCTTCAATTTTTTAATCTCAGCAATAGTAACATCACCAACACCATTAACTTGTGATAAATCATCACGAGACGCATTTAAAACATTTTGTGGTGAACCAAATTCAGATAATAATAATCTAGCTGTCTTTTCACCAATCTTTGCACCAACCATTAATATAGATAATTCTGGGTGGTCATTTATTTTAGCATTTGTTTTAACTAAATTAACATTATCTGATTTAATTATGCGATTAGATAATGACATTACCTTATTAAAGTATTGTGCTTCATTTTTAACAAAGAAACATGGTAACTTATATACTAATTCAAGGGTTTCATACATCTTATCAACAGAACCCTGCTTAATTCTTTTTAAAGCTGGATTATAATTTGCAGCTCTACGAATATCACCCATATCACCATGTATGATACAACAATAATAAGGATAATTATTATTCATTCTAATAGCTTGGTCTTGTAAATGATTAGTAATATAGGAAGCTACAAAATCATCATAACGTTTTCTTTCAACTATAAAGCGTTTGCCATTACTTAATACAAGTCTTAAATCGCCATCGCTTAATGCTTTTGTTTCATTCTTGATACCTTTTTTATTAAAGAAAGCTTGACTTTTTTTTACAAAAGATTGTTCTTTAGTATCAATCATAGCATGAACGATAGGATTACTTTTCTTCTTCGCCATTTAATTCACCTCTCATTAATTTAATTGCTGTAGCAAAATAGTTATCAAGATATTTTTTAACAAATCTTTTTTGATAACCACAATTTAACGTTAAAGCGAATCCAATTTCATCGTCCCATGGATATTCTTTACAAACCTTTGCTTCTGGATTATCGTGTATCGTACAAAGATTTGTTTTATCATCGAGATAAGGACAATCTAATTCTCTACAACATCTACCACATTTTATACAAAGATTTTCTTTTAATACATCGGCACGATTAAATACATCAGCATTATTCATTAAAACATATTCAATTACCTCGTCTTTATATTCTTTTGATAATTCTTCAAACTCATAAGTATAAAAATCTTTAAAATAGCGGATGAATAATCTCCATCCACTATCTTCAAATTTTTCATCAAATTCATTCATTCTATATCACCTCTATAATTTGTGGGAATACTTCATTATTACCCATTAGGAAGAATATATAAGACCCATCAGTAATTCTGGTCGGGGAGTTGCACATTATACGGTCTTCTAATATAATATCTTCGTCTACAAAGATGTTATACCAACAACAACGGTTTCCTGACTTACTAGTGAAGTATCTAACATTTGAAACCGTTCCAACATTATAGTCTGGATTAGTTCTTTGTAATTTTACTAAAGTTTCATTAGTTTGACCTGTATAAAACTTATACTCTGTACTATGTTTTTCAATATCCTGCAAACTAATTAAAGAAAGCAAAGTGTATTTACCACTTTTACCATGTATGTGACAAATTAATGGATTGCCTATTTCATTTAATTCATCTGCATATCTTGGGATAAATTCTTTTGTAACAAATAAACCAATACTATTAAAACCATCAGTTACAGAAGCATGTGCATAATCCTCTTTCAATTTAAAATCACTAGATAAGACTTTAATATAGAAATCTTTATACTCTTCAGTATTAGATTCTAAATCCTTAATAGAAGAAATCTCTTTAACTATACCAAGCTCATTTAAATCAAATAAATCAAGAATATTACCATTAGGATTTATCTTTATCCTATTAAACTCCCTAAACAAAGTTTCCTTCTCATCCCAAACACTATCTTCACCAGTCAAAGTATTATATAACTCATATCTAGGAACCTCGAAACGGTCAAAAGCCCCAGCTTCAATCAATGCTTTTTTAACTCTTTTATTAACTTTACATCTATTACAGAAATCCTCATAAGAAGCAAATGGTTGTGCCGCTAAAATATTTTTAATAGCTGCTTCACCAACATCTTTAATGAGATTCAATGATAAATATATTTTACCATCATGCCAATTAACTGTAACTTCTCTTGAAATATTAATATCGGGGTTTGCGATTGCATGCTCCATTTCACTAATCTCAGTATAGATTTTCATCCTCTTATCTTCATCTTCAGTATTATTTAAGATTGCAAGATAAAACTCTATCGGATAGTATGTTTTTAACCAACCACATATATATGATAATGCTGTATATGCTACACAATGAGACTTGTTGAAAGAATATGAAGCGGAAGCTTCCATTTTAGCCCATACTGTCTCAGCAATGTCAGTATCTATGCCGTTATTATTACATGCTTCAATGAATTTTGGATGGTACTCATCAAAAATATCTTGTATCTTTTTACCAATACCTTTACGAATAATATCCGCATCAACATTTGACATTCCTGCAAAATCGGTTACAATTTTCATAGCATCTTCTTGATATACTATTGCACCATAATTTTGTTTAAGGATTGGTTCTAATAAAGGATGATCATATTTGATTTCCTCTTCACCATGTTTACGAGCAATATAATGGTCTGTATCTCCTGAGTCCATTGCCCCTGGTCTACATAATGCTACTACAGCACACAACTCTTCAAAAGAACCTGGCTCCAACCTATTACAAACATCAGTAGCACCAGCCCCTTCTAATTGAAATATACCAAGTGTAGATTTCCTTATAGTTTTAAATACTTCTGGATCATTATATTGTTTAGGTAAATTAACATTAGGTAATAAATTAATCACATCAGATACAATATCTAAAGTATTCAAACCTAACAAATCATTCTTTAAGAAACCCATTGAATCAGTAGTCTTACCATTATTATCAAGACATTCAACACCATTAACTCTAACAATAGAATCATATTCTTCAACAGGCTCATCTAAAGTAATAACCCCACCAGCATGAATCCCATAAGTTTTAGTTAACCCAACAAGTTTCTTATAATTATCACGGATGAAAGGATTCTTTTCAAGGAATGTTGCTACATCTGGAACATCTTCAGCTTCTTGGTCATCTGATATTAATTTAGTTATCTTATTAACATATTGAAAATCTAAACCAATAATCCTACCAATATCTTTAATAGCTGTCTTTTCAGTCCATTGAAGTTTATTGATTATTTGAAAAGTTTTTTCTGCACCGAAACTTTCTTTAACCATTTCAAGAATATCTTGTCTTTTAGTTCTAGGAATATCTGAATCTATATCAGCACTTGCAATTGCATTAATCCTTGTAGGATTTAAAAATCTTTCAAAGATTAATCCATGTTCAATAGGATCAATTTCAGTAATCCCTAAACAATAACAGACAAGTGAACCTGCCGCACTTCCACGACCAAGCCCTGTCATTATTCCTTCGGCTTTAACTTTTAATATAATGTATGCTGTATTTAAAAAGAAATCTTCAAGACTTCCAGAGTGAATAATTGAAATTTCATGATCCAATCTTTCCTTATATTCAGGTTTGTTATCAAGACCTCTTCTTTTCAAACCCTCATAACATTTAGCAACAAAATAATTACTATTCATTCTATCACCTCGAATAAAGAATCTAATTCATCATGCTTATCAAATACAGGAATCCTTCTCTCAGGAACCTCTAATTCAGCATCACACATACTAGCAATCTTATTAGTTTGCTTTATAGCATCACCAACCACATGCATATAAGGGAAGTCAGATTTAATAGCAAAATGTTTAATAAGCTCACTATTACCAATACAATTAGATTTTAAAGATTCTTCAATCTCTTCATAAGATTTATGCCAAGATATCGCTTGAACAATCCTTCTTAAGTCTCTATCATTCTCATCTACAAAATGTGAATCACATGAAACAGTTAAAGGTATATCTAACTTATCTGAAATCTCAACAAGCTTTTCATTAATAGGTGCTTGCTCTGCAAAGTCTGGATGAAATTGTAATTCTAAAGAAAAGCTCCCATCAAATAAGCTATTAAATCTTTCAGCATAATCTATTGCTCCTTGAATATTTTCATCCCTAATATTTTTAGCGATTACACCTAAAGCACAAGCGGACGTGCAATAAATACCATCATGTGGAAGTTCTTCTATCGTCTCATATGATAATATAGGTTTATAATAGAAATTCTCCACAGCAATTCTTTGAAATCTTCTAATATTCACAAGCCCATTATGATTCATTGCTAGTAAAACCAAATGATCTCTATCTCTACTTTTTTCTTCATATGTTTTAGAACAATAGAATTCATTTCCAAAGATAGGTTTAATATTAGTGTCTTTACATTCTCTACTTAAATCTACCCAACTAGCAACTGAAGAATGGTCTGTTACAGCTACAGCAGATTCACCATACTCTTCAACTTTCTTCACTAACTCTGGAACTCTAATAACAGAATCCTGCAAAGAAGCTTCAGTATGCAAATGTAAATTAACAAAATTATCCATAATAATACACCCCTTTTGATATTTTTGTATTAAAAAATTTTATAATAGGGATTCGCTCCCTATAATATATATCTGTTACTTACCATATATAAATATTTCTATTTTTTTATAATCCCTCCAAATTAGACATATCAAAGAAATTTTTACCAAACAATAATTCAAGGAACTTAACTTTATCTATAATCATATAAGATTGATTATCATAAATAAAAATCTTCTTAACAATTGCCGTTTCTTCCTCAAAATCATATTTCAGATTAATTTTTTCATTAACTTCATTAATAATAATATTCATTCTTCTTTGCTTCATACGGTCTTTCTCAAGCTTTAAAATATCATTAATTTCATCTGTTTTAAGTTTAAGAAAAATACTAAGTGTTTGTAACATAGTACCTAGACCAACCAAAGAAAAATTAAGTTCTTTATGTTTACCATCTTCTACCAATTTATCTAATATTTCAACCAATTTAGCGTCATCAGCATATTGTTCAAGAACATTAGCATCAAACTCTTCTTTATCTTCTATTATACTAAAATTTACTTCATTCTTCGTCATTAGCATCCACCTCATATAATTTTTGTAATGTTAAATCATCTCTCATCAATTTAAAATACTTGATTCTTAAATCAGTATATAACTTTTCAGCAATCCCTTTTAACTCAGGATCATTAATATGAATTGTATCCAAACGCAATTTTTCAATACGATCCCTTAATTCAACCATTAAAGTTTCATAATTCCTATTTGGATTAATAAATTCATCATCATATATATTCTCACTCATCATTATCAACCTCCTCTTCTTCTACAATATCAGTATCAATATAATCTTCATCATCATCTAATTCATCATCAAGATTCATCCCCATTATCATAGATGAAAGTGAGCCATCTAATTGAACATCAAGTTTTTGTCCATTTTTAATATCATTATCTAATCTAATTAAATTAATCATATTACCTATAGCGGCTTCAGTTTCTTGACTTAACCCTAAATCAGTATCTATTTCATATTGTCGCCCTTGTGCTACCCTTTGTGCTTGTAGAATATACATTTCTTTTATAGCGGTAGTTGGGTCTAATTCATATTGAGCTAGTTCTACTGCGTCACGATATGCTTCTTCACCCATTGGTGAACAAACGGTATCTAATATACTAATGTTTTGTGTATTACCTTCTTCATCTTGTGAAGTAACAAAATTTCGTCTTTTCTGTAAAGCCACATCATCTTTAGCAGCCTCCTCTTTGAATTCCATTAATTCTTGCCTTGAAGCAAAAGCACTATTAACATTAGAGTTTCTCGAATTAAACAATTGCTCATCAGATTTATATGGATACTCTGCTGCAATTAATTGTTTTCTTTTTCTTGATAAGTCTTTATATCTCATATTATCCGTCCAGCATTCTTCTTAATATTAATTCCTTTTTATCTTTATCATCTATTTGTTTTAATAATTCAGATACATAAGAAGCTAAAAACATTACAGTAGAAAACATATCAACTTTATTTTCTTCTAAAGCTTCTAAAAAAGGAACTATTTCTTTTTTAATGATTTTCATATCTCTAATATAAATTTCATTTAAAGAATCATCCATTTAATATCACCTCTATATTTTTATATACATATATATGTTGCAACTAATATATAAATGTTTCGGCAGAGAAAAAAACTTAAATAAAAAGAGTATAATCACTAAAAGTAAGTGGTGAAAAGTATAAAATAAAAGTGATGAAAAGTATAAAATTTATTATAAAATAAAAAAAATTAATGTATGTGTTGAATTACCTGTTGCACAATAAAGATTACAACACCGACAATCACTCCATACAAATATTGTTGATATTTTTGCATATCTTTCTGTAACGAATCAACAATTACACTGTCCTTTTCGTATTTTCTGCATAATTCTTGTAATAACTTATTAGTATCTTCCAACTTTTGATTACTTTGTTCAAGTGCTTTCGCTAAGTTTGAAAATTCGCTCTTTAAGACTGCTATCTCTTTATCTATCTCGGTAACCTCATTATCGAGATTATTGATTTTTGAATCCATCGAAACCAGTCTCAGCCTCTCCAATTACAATATCTTCGGCTCTACCGACTCTTTGTTCAGTTTTATATTGAGACAAAAACCATGCACAAGCTGTTACTAACCCAGTTAAAATAGCTTGAGGAATAAAAGGTAAAGCCTCACCTAAAGCTTGTGGACCAATAGCAGTAACAAAAACAGCAAGGAACATACATATAGTTATAGCTCTTTGTGGGTTTTTTAATGATTTTAATTCATTCATAAATATCACCTAAAATAAAGGGGGTTACGGCAATGTTAAGTATTTTTTAACAATAATTTTTTTAAATTGTAAGAGGTGTTTAAACATTTAACCGTAATAATATTTTGATATATTTATAAATTTAAATTTTTATTAAAATATGGGAAAATTAACCATTATAATAAATATTTATAAATACACCAATAATATAATATAATTATGATTGATTCAAAAATTTTAAACTTATTAAAGAGCCGTAATCAAAATCCTGGTTACTGTATCCTAATTACCGACTATGAAAACACCGAAGACTGTAATCAAGAAAAATTAGTTATTAAACTTCATCAAGTAAATAAAACCTTAAGTGAAATTGAAGATGTCCCAGGTGCTAGAGTCCTAGAAAAAGAATTAATTATTGAAAGTAACATGGATTATGATGTAGACAACCAAGCAATACGAACTAGATTAATCGGATATTCAAATTATAATGGTGCTATACAACCAACAGAAGAATCCGAAGATGACATAATGAGTAATTATGTTGAAATGGTAGATACTATTCTTCAAGACGAAATTAACATTGAGTTTAATAGACCCTATGTTAACATGCCAGCAATAATCCCCACAATCGATAAAAAATACAAATCATATTATAAAAACTATGACACAGAATTCATCATAGATGAAGAAACAAATCAATATACTGGAGTAACAATCACATTTAATAAACTCAAAAGAAAAAAAATATATCCAACCATCAACCTCACCATTATTGGAGACACAATAAATGATGGAGAATGATAAAAAATGAAAGAAGAAAAAATTATACTAACACCAATCAACATAATAGCAGATGGAAATAGTATAGAATTTAGAACACAGGAGGAAAATAAATTGATTTACCAAACACAAATAAACTCTTTCATCGAAAACAGTGGAGTAACTATACAAAATGTAACATTCCCAGTACCAGGATACTATATAAACCTAAAACAAAGTTTTGGAGAAACATTAAGATGTGGTAATATTATTAATAGTTTTTTTGCTTTATTAAAAAGTAAATTAGATAATACATTAATCATAGTAGATTTTAATGGTGTAAAAGAAGTATCAGAACAATTTTGTGCTGAATACTATAAGAATTTAATAAGTAGTAAAAATAAAATTATAACTATTAATCAAGATATTAATGTTAGTAATATATTTGGTCGTGTAGTTATAGAAAATACTGAATTTCAACGTGTAGAATAATGAATTACTTAATAATAAATGATAAAAAATATTTTCAAGATAGAATATGCTTTGAAAATATTAAAGAGGTAATTAATGACAACGACAGATGCGATGTCCTATTTGGAACAATTACTACAGAATTACTGGAAAGAACCACCGAAGACAGTAGAAGACGAGATAAATTTTATGAAGACGCAGGGATTTACGGTTTTGGAGGAATCGAAGCTATGGTATTCAAAATCCCTCAAGGCATATTATATGATAGAAAAAAAGAACTTATCGAGACATGTTTTAGGTTCATCGATGAGAACAGCTTTTATACTCAAATTTGGAGTTATAGCCAGGAAAATCAAACATGGGAATACTTTTTAATAGGTATAAATAAAAAAAATAAGCCGCAGTATTTGATTAATACAAATACTACGGCTAAAGATGACTACTATGGTATTAAAAGAATATGTGAATTAATTGAAAGTATTTTATGAATATATTACTTTCATTAATTCCTCTTTCTCTATTAATTCATCACTCTCTCCTAATACATTTACTACTTTTCTTACAACATCATTCGTTTTATCCAAAGATTTTTCTAAAGATTCAATTACCTCTGATGTTGTATTTAATACTTCTACAATCTCTGTTGCGGAATATGGTTTGTCAAGTCTTTTATTATAGACACAAGTATTATTTTTAAAAGCACATGAATCTTCTGTATATTCTGTTGTGCCTTCTACAAGAAAATAATCTTCTCTATAAACCAAATCTTGTAAATCTTCGTATTTTTTATATAATTTTTCATATTTTTCTTTATAATCAATTTCTTCTTTCCCTGTCATTTTTTTTTAACACCTCCATCAAAAAGAAAGAAGGATTTAAAATCCTTCTTTTTATAATATTTCCACAATCTCTTGTTTATATTTTTGTTCTCCTTGATAAGTGGTAAACAAGGTTTGTATTTTAACTCTTGTACCTTCTTTGAAGTAACCAAGGAAGTCATTATAAGTTACGACATTTTTGTCGTGTTGTTGTACTAATTTTAAAAGTTTACCCAATCCTGATTTGTCACCAATCCATAATCTTTCAATTACTGGTGAACCATCTGGGTTTCTCATTGGAGATTTGGTTTCATCCATTTTTAAATAAAATCTTAATGTTCCGAAGGAATCTTTAGAAGTTACTTTTTCTTCGGTTGCAGGGTCTATAAACTCTGTTTCGTAAGTTACATAACCTCTGAAGAATTTTTTGTCTTCGTCATCACGGTTAGTACCTATTTGGTCGGTCATGACTATATCGGTGCTAAGTACTCTTGCTTCAACTGGTTCTAGCAATTTAGGTTTTTCTTTTTTCTCACCGACTATATTAGCTGTTCCTGCTGCTCCGAGTGCATCGAGATTTATTGAAGTTCTACCATTATTTGCATCGTTAGTTGTTTTTAGTTCTTGTACCATTAAAACCACCTCTTTTTTTAGTTATTTTTTAAATATTTTTTTTTGGTACTTGGGATTTGCTCCCTACTAATATATTTGTCTCCACCTATATATAAATGTTTCGATTTCATTGACATTTTGAAATGAAGTAGAAATTTTCTTTCCACTTCACAATATAATATCTGTTGTAACCTATATATAAATGTTTCGGTTACTGCATAATTTTTTTCATCCAATTAAGATAATCGACTGCCTTATCAATATCTTTAATAGGATCATTCTTTTTACCTGCACGAATTACATACTTAATTACATTCCCCTTAATGAAACCAAGAAGTTCTTCTTTACTTATTAATCCTTGTTCGAAAGCTTCTAAAGGACTAAAACCATTTTCACTATAGTATGTCGGCTGTGTCATAATTCCTCACCTAAACTTTCCCTTAGGTCAATAATTTTTTGTATAGCATTCTTAATATCAGCCATATCTAGATATTCATTAGAAACAATCTCATCATCTATTTCATCAGCTAATTCATACAAATCAGCCAACGGCATCATAGTTAAATCATCCATAACCTCAGTTAATGCTATATCACGATCATCTAAACAAACCGCAACCTCATTAAATTTACTTGCTTTCTCATATAGTAAATCTTCAATAGTTTTGAAAGCTTTAACTATATCAGATTCTTCATTTACAGTAACAAATAACTCATCTGAAAACTCATCTGGTTTAACATCACAAACACCTAAAGTATTTAATAAATGTAAATACTTAACCAAAGTAATTACATTCAAACCAACTTCTTCCTGTATCAGGGATGTACTGTACTCCCCCTGATGTTCAACCAACCATAATACTATACTTAATATTTTAATATTAAAGAAATTTTTCGTATTCAAATTTCCACCTCCAAATTTTCAAAGTAAGAATAAATTTCAAGCACTTCTTCAGGGACTTCGAAATCAGACTCCCAATCATCTGGGACTTTAAAATGCTTTTCATAGAACTCGTTACCAATATTGATTAACTCTTCTTTAGAATCACGAGCATTATATAAAGCCTCAAATAACTGACCCTCATCCTCATCATCAAACTTATTAGCACCAGTCAATCTTACAGCCACACTTGATGTTGGAACATCATCCTCTGTAATAACAAGACTAGTATCATCATCATCAATAACACGATTAATCTTTGATTTATCAATTAATATGTTATGTAAATTATTATGTAAACCTATTGAATCAAATAACTCATCTGGTATATTATATTTATAATTTACAACTGGTTCAACTTCATAACTATCAATTTTATCTTGAAGTTCATTGAAGTAATTTTCAATATCTTCATTTGTATATAAATCAATCGTTCCTGTAAGGAAAGGTCTAATAGATTCTACTGGATAAAATTCTATATTTGAAGTATTTGTGTCTATAAGATAAATACCTTTACCATTTTTAGATTCATCAAATGCTTCTGCACTATTTAATCTTTCAATACTGCCAGGTTGTATGAATACAGTATTCTTATCAACAACTTGATCAGTACGGTTGTGTATATGACCACATATTATTACATTATACGGTTCATAATTTATATCATTAATAGATAAGTTTGCACCTGTGAAGCCACAATATTCAGTAAATGCCTCATGCACAACCAATATATTAAAATCATTAGACTCATCTATATCAGCCGCCAACTTTTTCTGCACTTCAACAAATTCCTCAACATGAGTCTCCCCTCTGTATGTAATACCATCCACATGAACACAAGGATTATTCTTATCTTTTAAAAACAATCCTGCCTCAGCTGAAGACGGTAACTTCTTAATAGGAGAATCAACAAAAGACATACCCCTATCTTCCAATAAATAATAATTATCATGTGCTTCAGCAACTAGATTATCTGCTGGAAAATGATCGTCACGAAGTATCATAGTATGGTTACCTTTAATCGCAACAATATTACTACACTCCAACTTATTAATACTCTTATTATATCGTGAAATAGATTCAGGTGACGGATTTGGTCCATCGAAGATATCGCCTGCAATTATTAATAAATCACATTTTAAATCATTAACTTTATTAACAACTTTATCAAATTGATCATACAAATCTAATTCACGTGTTCTCAAACCATATTGTCTGTGACCTAAATGTAGGTCAGAAATAACAGCTATTTTCATGTAAATCACCCCTTTAACTATTAATTTTATTTTTCAGTATAAATATACCTATAATTCTCATCTAAAACATTAGATAATATCTCTTGAGTCGCCGCAATTTCATAGAAATATTTTTCATCATAAGATTTATTATCATCAAACACTGACTTAGGTAAAAGAGCCTCAGCAATTTCAACATCAGCCCCAGTACCCCTATTAGCATCAACAAGGAAACATAAAAGCTTTAACTTATCTAATATTTTAAATTCAACCTCATAGAAAGCGTGAGGATCGCCTCCTTTTATAACATTATCACTAAAGAATTGTTTAATAAAAGAGGAACTTGTCCAAGACAATGCTAAATCCCAGCTTCCATGATTTTCATCTTCTACATTTAATCTATATAGAAACATATTAGGTTTCATAATTAATCACCTCCGTATTTAATAAATCCATTATTTTTTTAGCTATAATACGACTCCATGCTTTATTTCCAGCATCAATCTTAATAATATTTCTTCCCTCATGCCTATCACGAATACGTATAAATCCTTCAGATTCTTCAATCATAATATACCTTTTAATATATTCCACACTCATTCAAAATCACACCTCTTAATTATTGTTATCTAATTCTTTTCTAAACTTACTATCAATATTAATCGGTTTTTTATCGAGTGGAGGAATACTGCTTCCATCAAATGGTGGAATACTACTTCCATCAAATGGTGGTATAAATAAAATATAAGGTCTCTGTTTATTTAATTCAAAAGTAAATTCTGAATCAAATACTTTTTCTAAATCATTCAATGCTTTCAAATCCATTGAAGGTTTATCAATAAATACTTTAACATATTTATCAGACACTACATATTCTAAAGATGGACACTTACAAACATGCTCTCCAAGCTCACCAATTAAATCGAAGAAATCTTTAAATAATGAATCTTCTGGTATTTGATCTAATGAAATAGCTGTAGTATCTATAGTTAATTTAACCACACCATCGAAAGCTGTCATATATAAAATATCAGGTTCTACTAACGGATCCTCTAATAATTCAAGAAGTACATATGAATATAAGACTGAAGCGTCTTTAAATTCAAAATTAATTCTTGATTGCTTAATAGATAATTCAATAATATCAACAGACAATTTATTATTTACAGCTTTAAAATCTTCAAAAACTTTCTCTATAGGAATTTTAAACATTTAATCATACCTCTCAATTACATTATTAACTGTTTGAACCCAGAAATCCCTGATTTTTACCTCTTTATCCCTACAGAATAATCTTATATCATCTTTACTTTCTTGTGGGATATTGATTAATAATCCTGTACGAGTTTCTTTAGGTTCTCTTTTGGTTTCTTCAACATCTGAATCCCAGCCAATGATTTCAGCAGCTTCAAATAAGACAAGGTCTCTCATTGTTTTTTCTTGTTCTGCTGCAATGACTTTTAATTTCTTTTTATCTTCTTTACTTAATTCTAGATTTTCTTTAATCATCATGTTAAGCACCTCTTTTTTTATTTTTTAAAATTTTTTTTTGAGGATTTTCTCCCTATACATATATTTGTTACAAGCTATATATAAATGTTTCGGTTTATTCAACATATCTCACAGCACCACAGGATAACATATATTCCACAGCGGGTTTAACCATAGTAAATGAACCACCTGGAAGCTGTTTATAAGCTCTACGAAGTTTATTCATTGTATTATAGCCTTCTTTAATATCGTTAAATATAATAGTCTGGTTTTCACGGTTAATCCCTCTTGATCTTAGTTTAGAAATATCTACAGGCTCTAATTCAGTATCGTAATTATAATTAACAACACCCTCAAGGAAATAATCCGTTACTAAAGTTGCAGGACCTAAATAACGATTAATATCACTATCCAAAAGATAAGTAACACTATAATCATCTGTAGCACGATTAGTACGACCATACATTTGAGACAAATTCAAAGCCACCATACGATTACACCAACCATAATCCACAACATTCTCACGACGATCCGCATCCATTCTAGCACGAACCTGAGCATCGCCCAAATATGGATATGGCATTTTACAAATCACTTGCCAACGAGCCTCACCATAAGGGAAATCAACACCTTCAAAGGAATATGGACTTACAAATATATATGGCTCATCATCATCATATGATTTAAACTCTTCAAGCTTTTCA
>JAEEGL011025791.1_pt1 | contig 38505 bp, 30 predicted proteins | sample 9134231 | NCBI WGS metagenome assembly JAEEGL01 (sample SAMN16246548, study PRJNA631951) | gut metagenome | biome: gut microbiome; feature: rumen; material: fiber-attached | host: Bos | place: Iran: Karaj | collected 2018-10
CGGACTCTCGTGCTTCGCACTTCATCCTCGTTCAGGGGCAGATCTCAATGTCACTGCCGCATAGCCGCTTGTGCAAGCACAGCGTCTTATGCGTTGTGACCTTGATCTCTTGTTTTAGAAGATTCCAATACATTTGATCATGTAGCCAGCGTAATCCGGCAGGAAGGTATCCAGATAGGTAGAAGGATCACCATAGTCCGGACCCCAACCAGACAGATCATAGATGTCATAGTTGGCTTCATAACCATAGTCGGTATAGTAACCAGCATAGTACCAGTCATCATCGCCAACGCACTCGACCAGGTTGACCTGGATCAGGCCACCAGTGGTAGCTTCGACGCTCTTCTTGAAGGCCTGTGCAGCATTTGCATAAGCGGTACGAGCGGTCGGGAACGGCAGATCGACGATGATCGGCTTCTCAGCGGAAACTTCAACACCAGCAGCACCCAGCTCTTCGACGGCGATCGCCAGCTCAGAAGCGGAGTATTCCGGGTTGTACCATCCGTCATAACCGGAACCGGCACCATTGCCTTCATCAGCAGTCGGATCGAAGACCTTGATGGCTACGCCGTCAGCATCCAGCTGCGCCTGTTCGATTTCGGAATAGTAAGTGCCAGCCGGGAAGGTGGTAGCGGTACCATTGATGTCAACGGTAACTTCTTCTTCCAGAGTGACAAAGTTCCAGCAGGTGTAGGAGTTGATCAGGGAAGCGTTCTTCAGCTCGTCGCCGACCTTCTGCGCGTTCCAGTCACCACGGTCAAGAGCGGTGCAAAGAGCACGACGGAAGTGAACGTTTCTCATAGCCTCTTTGGTGCGGGCAGCATCTTCTTCAGTCTGAGCGGAAACAGCAGCGGAAGCATCGTTCACGTTCGCGAACGCAGCACGGTTGATGTTCAGGAAGCCCATGTAAGAAGTAGCATTGGTCTGTGCAACATACGCATACTTGTCGAACATTCCATCAGACTTAGCCATCTGCAGACGAGCATCGTTCAGGCCCAGACCGGACAGGTCGCCATTTACGAAGTCGTTGTAGGTCTTGGTATCATCAGAACCATCGTTGTAGTTCCAGATGATGGTGTGGATGTTGATGCCATCAGCATTCCAGTAGGTCGGGTTCGCTTCGAACTGGATCTTGTTCTGCTCGGTAGCGTTGGTGACCAGGTACGGACCGCAATATGCGATGTGGTCCTGATCGATCGCGTACTGATAAGAATCAGCAGTGTCGTCGAACTCTTCACCGAACTTACCACCCTGAGATTCATAGTACTCACGGCTCATCGGAGCGAAGATGGAGTAACCAAGCATGGTCAGGAAGTAAGGAGTCGGCTGTTCCAGAGTATAGATCAGAGTCTGATCGTCGGGAGCGGAAACACCAACGGTGCTGAAATCAGCGGTCTCACCGGTGATATATTCGGAAGCACCCTTGATAACGCCCTGTACAAGCCACTCAAGGCCGCCCTGCGCGTCAAACGCATGCTGCATACCGGCGACAAAGTCGTCAGCCTTGACCTTGGCAACTTCACGTCCCTGAGAGTCTACCCATACAGCGCCTTCACGGATCTTGAAGGTGTAGGTCAGACGGTCTTCAGAAACTTCCCACTCGGTAGCCAGAGCAGGCATCATCTCACCTTCGAAGTTGTACTCTACCAGGCCATCAAACGTATTGATGATAGCATCGGTATCGGCAGCACGAGAGGTGTTCAGAGCATCCCAGGTTACAGGCAGGTTGGTAAAGGTCTGCTGATAAACATCAGTCAGAGTATAACCCTTGTCAGCAAGGAACTGCTTCTGCCAGTCGGCGAATTCGCCGGTGCCGCGCAGTTCTGCCCATTTCGCACGCATTTCCAGATAGTCTTCCTTCGCGATCGGGTCGCCGTCGACGATCAGATACTGATGATAACGATCACCGTCGGAACCCCACAGAGCGAAGTTACCGGAATAAGGAGCGATACGGCTCATAGCATAGTTGCCGCCGGCGGAAGTGGTGGGCAGCATAACAGCAGCTTCCATCAGTTTCGCTTCAGCAATAGCCATCTCGGCATAACGAAGAGATACGTTGTCGACTTCAGCCTTACCGATCTGGTACAGTTCGTTGAACTCGCCCAGAGTCGCTTCGTAAAGCTCGCCAGACTCGACGGTGTAAGGATCGATCTCATCTTCGTCGTCCTCTTCACCCTCTTCTTCGGTTGCTTCTTCCTCTGCAGCTTCTTCTTCGGTAGCTTCTTCGGCAGCTTCTTCTTCAGCAGCTTCCTCAGTAGCTTCCTCAGCAGCTTCTTCGGTCTCTTCAGCAGCTTCTTCTACAGCTTCTTCAGCTTCTTCTACAGCTTCTTCAGCCTGAGATTCAGCCTCTTTCTTGCTGCAGCCGGCAAACAGAGACAAGCACAGAGCAAGAACCAGGAACAATGCAAGATACTTCTTGACATTCTTCATGTTCATTTTTCCTCCTTAAAAGATTCTTTTTATACTGAGTCAGGGGTAATTCCTACTTTCCAAGAGCTAATCGGAAATATGGTATATATGCACCCGTCCCAATAATAACATTAATATGATACAATGACAGTGGCCGTCTGTCAATATTCAAGCCTGTTGCAAAACAACCAAAAAAACCTTGTGCGTACTCGGATTTTTTGCAATTTTGCTAATAGGATGGCTTCATTTTACGATAATTGCAGTAATTTCGGCTGTCTAAACGCTTTCCGGTCCACGTTCCCGCGTCAGGTCCTTGACCCACTTGTATTTGCGGTAATGATACATGACCCATGGGATCTTTCCGACCTCGTCCAGGCAGGTGCAGCTGTAGACCAGAAGCACCGGCCAATGGAAGACGAAAGCACCGAGGAAGGCCAGCGGCACCGCCAGTCCCCACATGCAGACGCACAGGCTGTACATATCGAACAACGTGTCACCGCCCGCGGCGAAGATGCCGTTGATGATGACCGTGTTCACCGCACGGCCGATCATATAGACCGACATGATGATCATCATGCCGACAAGATACGCGTGCGCTTGGGGCGTCAGCTGCACGAAGCTCATCACCAGTGGGGTGACGGCCAGAACGATCGCCGTAGACCCGAATCCTATGATATAGCCGATCTTCATACATTTTTCGCCATACAGCTTGCCGGTCGCAAGATCCCCCGCGCCAAGTTCATTGCCTACGACGATGCCTGCAGCTGCGCCGATACCGTTGCAGAAGCAGCAGACCAGGTCACGGATGACGGAGGCGATGGAGTTGGCTCCGGCGGAATCTGCCCCCATATGTCCCATGACCGCCGTATAAGATGTGAATCCGATGCCCCAAAGCAGCATGGCGCCGACCAACGGCATCGCGCACTTCATGAAGTCTTTTTCGATCAGTTTGTTGCGGCTGAAGAAGCTCTTCAGTTCCGGATGCAGGAAGCTCTTCTTGTACGACAGGCCGATGCACAGGCCGAACTCCACGATGCGGGAGATCAGCGTTGCCAGCGCAGCGCCGCGTGCACCCATGGCAGGTACGCCCAAAAGGCCGAAGATGCAGACCGCGTTCAGAACGATATTCAGAATGACGGCGACGCCGCTGACCCAGGCGCTGGCGGCGGCATGGTCGCTGATCTTCATGACCGTCAGATAGCACTGTGAGATGCCGGTCAGTAGGTAGGACCATCCGGCGATACGCAGGTAGGAAGCGCCGATGCGGACCAGTTCCGGATCGTGAGCGAAGGCCAGCATCAGATACTGTGGGAAGAAGACGCAGGCCAGCGCCGACACCAATGACAGGATGCCGCAGATGCGCAGCATCAGGCAGAAGATGTCGTTGATGGTGCGTGTGTCCTGTTTGCCCCAGTACTGGGCCCCCAGAATGGAGCCCGCCCCGATGGCCGCACTGATGATCATGTTCTGCACGAACTGGATCTGGGTGGCCAGCGAGACCGCCGCCATGGCATTCTGCTCGATACGTCCCAGCATGAAGGCATCCGCCGCAGCGACGGAGGCCAGAAGCAGGCTCTGCAGCGAGATCGGCAGCGCCAGCCGGTACAGTTTCTTGTAAAAATCTTTCATACCCTTTTCCCTCAAAACATGGTATACTTTGGACTATATAGAAAGGAAGTTTTATTCTATGTGGTTTTTGCTTATGATCACAGCGGCCGCCGTGCTGGTCCTCCTGATCAGCTATGTCGTTTACCGCATCGCGTTTTACTCCCCGAACAGCCGGCAGAACGATGATCTCAATATCATGGATACGCCGCAGATGGCCATGTACCATGACCTGTCCGTAGAAATGATCCGCACTTTCGCAGCGCGGCCCTTCGAAAGGGTATGGATCACCTCGTTCGACGGTCTGAAGCTGGCCGGACGTTATTATCATCAAGCGGACGGAGCGCCGCTGGACATCTGCTTTCACGGCTACCGTGGCACCCCCTGCCGCGACTTTTCCGGCGGATCCGCTATCTACTTCAACGAGGGGCACAACCTTCTGATGATCGAGGAACGCGCGCACTGCGCCAGTGAAGGCCATACCATCACCTTCGGCGTGAATGAACAGTACGACTGTCTGGCCTGGGTCAAATACGCTGTGGAACGCTTCGGACCCGACGTGCGCATCATCCTGAACGGCATCTCCATGGGCGCCGCCACGGTGCTCATGGCTTCCGCACTGGACCTGCCCGCCAACGTCAAAGGGATCGTGGCGGACTGCCCCTTCTCCGCCCCGAAGGCGATCATCCGCAAGGTCTGTACCGATATGAAACTGCCCCCGGCTCTGGCCTGGCCGTTCCTGTATATCGGTGCCCGCCTGTTCGGCCGGTTCGATCCGAACGCTACCGATGCGGTGGAAGCTGTGCGGCACGCGAAAGTGCCCATCCTGCTGATCCATGGCGAAGCGGACCTGTTCGTTCCGATCGAAATGAGCCGGCAGATCGCGGCCGCTGCACCGGAACGCATCACACTGCACACATTTCCGGATGCCGGCCACGGTATCAGTTTCCTGCTGGACAAAGATCGGTATGTGCGCCTGGTACAGGAGTTCCAGAAGGACTGCTTATCGCGCTCGTAAGACCTGCTGGCCCAGTTCCCGCAGTCGAGCGCCGCAGGCTTCGAAAAACATCTGGTACCCTGCACACAAGCGGTTCTTCTGGATCGATGCACCCTCGGAACGGTTGCGGTAGCAGCCGCCGCGGCAAAGAGACTTGTGTGGGCAGGTCCTGCAGGCTTCATCCAACAGCAATGCCCGCTCGATAAAACCGATCTCCCGACGCTTTTCGTCGATGGCATCCAGCCGGTCCTGGTTGAAATTGCCCAACCGATACGCGTCCGTCATGTAGAAGTCACAGGGATACACGCTGCCATCGGCCTCGACCGCATACTGGATCCCGCAGGTGCCCCGCTGGTCACATGCCTCGGGAATATACCCCGCGGCCAGCGCAACGTAATTGTCGAACTGGCGGATGTAGGGCTGGCGTCCCTTACGTACGTCTTCGTACCACAGATCGAACAGACGGATCAGGAAACGGCCGTAAACCTCCGGATCCAACGACCAGACGCCGCCTGGCGACCCGTCCATCGGATCCAGGCAGGCAATATACTGTTGATACATCCATCCGCTTTGTTTATAATAGGAATAGATCTCTTCGATATGCTGACAGACGTCGGTTGTGACCACGGTCAGGATGTTGAACTCGACCCCTGTCCGCGTCATAAGATCCGCGGCCCGGCGGACCCTGGCGAAAGTGCCCTCTCCCCCGCGGTCTTTGCGGTACAGGTCATGAACCGCTTCCGTTCCGTCCAGCGAAAGCCCCACCAGGAAATGGTGCTCTTTCAGAAAAGCGCACCAGGCCTCATCCAGCAGCAGGCCATTGGTCTGCAAAGCGTTGTCGACGCGGATCCCCTTCTGGTTGTACTGCTGCTCAAGCCGTACCATGGTACGGAAGAAGTCCAGCCCGGCCAAAGTCGGCTCGCCGCCCTGGCAGGCATAAGCGATATACCCCTCCGCCCGAGACATCGTCCGCCGGATGATGTTTCTCAAAGTATCTTCTGTCATTGGCCCATAGGAAGCAACACTGCGCCGCTTGGTTTCATCATGATAGAAACAATAGTCGCAGTCCATGTTGCACATGCTGGAGGCGGGTTTGAGCATGATACTGAGAGGCGGCATTCTGTAGATCCCCTTTTTTTCGTGATATAACAGGTATTTTATCAAAAGGAGGGCCCCATGTCCATATACTTTTTTGAACCGATCCCCCGCTATACCATCTGGGGCGGCAAGGCGTGCAACGCCTATTTTCACTGCGAGGACCGCTTCCAGGATGGCGTCGGTCAGATCTGGGCTTTCAGCGGTCAGGACGGTGCAGGCTTGAGTACTGTCTGCACCACAGCGCCTTATGAAGGCCGCACGCTGAAGGACCTCTGGGAGCAGGAACCCGCTTTATTCGGCTTCAGATCCACTGAAGGACCCTTCCCGCTGATCATCTCCCTGGTGGCGCCGGAAGACGACCTGAGCCTGCAGGTCCATCCGGACGACGCACAGGCGGCCAAGGCCGGCTTCCCCATGGGCAAAAACGAGGCCTGGTACTTCATCCGCTGCCGTGACGGCGCCTCCATCGTCTATGATCACTATATGGAAAGCCCCGAGCAGCTGAAACAATACATCCAGGACGAGCGGTGGGACGAGATCCCGAAGCACAGGCCTGTCAAGGATGGGGACTTCGTCTATATCCCGGCCGGGATGCTGCACGCCATGGGCAAGGGCGTCGTGGTCTACGAGATCCAGCAGTCCACGGACGTGACCTATCGTTTTTATGATTATCACCGCAAGGATAAGAATGGCAATGAACGTCCGCTGCAGCTCGCGGAGGCGATCGAGAGCCTGCATTATGAGCCGGCACCGATCCTGGCGCCGCCGGTCGAAGATGACCCTTGCACCACGCTGATCCGCTGCCCCTCTTTCACCGTGATGAAGATCGACGTTGTGGATCACGTATCCTTTAAGGCCGGCCCCTATCGATTGGCGACGGTCACGGAAGGCCGGGGCACTGCGAACGGAACGCCCGTGCAGGAGGGATCGAGTTTCCTGCTGCCCGCGGGCGAAACCGTCCTTTTGGACGGCCGCATGACCTTGATGACCACGACGACTGAAAAACTATAACAAAGGAGACCAGCATGAGACCATTCCCAAAGGATTTTCTCTGGGGCGCCGCGACCAGCAATGTGCAGGCCGAGGGCGGTTACCTGGAAGACGGTAAAAGTCTGAACGTGTACGACACTTTGGAAGTGAAGCCGGAGATCGGCCATGTGCCGGTGGCCAGTTCCACCGCCGTGGCTTCCGACCACTACCATCGTTACAAAGAAGATATCGCGCTGATGCAGGAGATGGGCTTCAGGGCCAACCGCTTCTCCATCGTCTGGTCCCGGACCCATCCCGGCGGGGACGATGGCATCATGAACGAGAAAGGCATCGCCTACTATGAGGATATGATCGATACCATGAAGGCCGCCGGCATCGAGCCCGTGGTCTCTCTGGTGCATTTCGACATGCCCGACAGCCTCTACCGCAAGTACAATGGATTTTACGACCGCCGTGTGGTGGATTTCTACGCGGATCATGTGGCGGATATCGCCCGCCGTCTGCGCGGCAAGGTCAAATACTGGATCACTTACAACGAGATCAACCTGGCGACCTGGGGCCATCTGGTGGCCGGCGCGGACCGTCCGGAGGGCGTTTCCCAGGCGGAATTCCACGAGCGCATCACACATCATACGATGCTGGCTCATGCCCTCGCGGTCCTGAAGATCCATGAGGCGGACCCGAATGCCATCGTCGGCGGCATGGAGGCTTTCTCCCCGGTCTATCCTGCGACCTGCGCGCCGGAGGACCTTTTTGCGGCGGATTTCGCTCAGAAGATGCGGTCGTTCCTGCATTTCGATATCATGACCGCCGGTGATTATCCGGCTTACTATAAAACGTTGCTCCGCGAACAGGGCGTAGCTTCCGAGCTGCCTGAGGAAGACCGTGCCATCATGCAGCAGGCGGCCGGAGAGCTGGATTATCTGGCTTTCAGCTACTACGCTTCCGCCGCAGCCAAAGGCCCTGCCACGAAGGTGGATATTGCCTTCAAAGGTGCCGGCCGCTACGACAACCCCTACCTTGGCGCCAACGAATGGGGCTGGAAGATCGATCCCCAAGGTCTGCGCATTTCACTGGACCTGCTGACGGACCGCTACCATCTGCCCCTCTTCATCGTGGAGAACGGCATCGGTCTGGACGATCAGCTGGTCGATGGTCACATCGAGGACGATGCCCGTATCGCCTATCATGCCGCCCATATCAAGGCCATGGAACAGGCCATCCACGAGGACGGTGTCGACCTGATGGGGTATCTTGCCTGGTCACCCTTCGACTTCCTGAGTTCTCACAAGGAGGTGCGCAAACGCTACGGCTTCGTGTATATCAACCGCACCAAGGATGATCTCAAGGATCTGGCCCGTATCCCCAAAAAATCCTTCTACTGGTATAAAAACGTCATCGCGACGGATGGAGTGGAATTATGAAACCGTTTCTTGCCATCGACGTAGGGGGCAGCGCCATCAAATACGGTGTCATCACGGATGGCACCACCTTCCTGTACCGCAGCCAGTGCCCGACACCTAAAGAATCCATGGAAGACTTGCTGGATGCCTATCGCGGTCTGTACGCGGACTGCGCGGCCTACGGTCCCTTCGAAGGAGTCGCCATCAGCTTCACAGCTTCGATGGACGGGCGTACCGGTTATTGTTTTGGCGGCTCGTTGGAAAAATACACCAAGGGCGTCAATCTGCTGGAAGTCTTCCAATCCGTGTTCGAGGAACCCGTCGCCGTCGAGAATGACGGTAACTGCGGGGCTCTGGCCGAGGGCCGTTACGGCAGCCTGGCCGGTCTGGAAAGCGGCGCTGTGATCATCTTAGGGTCCGGTCTGGGCGGCGGCCTGCTGTCCCATGGACACATCCATCACGGCAAACGCTCCTGCTCCGGCGAATTCAGCTATGTTTTTGTAGATCCCTATACCGCCTATGAAGGCCGTCCGGACGTCTGGGCCATCCATAACGGTTTTTACGGGCTGACCCGTCCTCTGGCCATGGCCAAGGGCGAACCCCTGCAGGACGGCCGCCACTTCTTCGCTTTGGCCGAAGAGGGTGACGCGGATGCCTTACGCATCCTGAAGGACTACACCAACTATCTGGCCGTGTGGATCTACAACCTGCAGTGCATCTACGCGCCGGAGAAGGTCGCCATCGGCGGCGGCATCAGTCTGCAGCCGCTGCTCATGGAATACCTGCAGAACAGCCTCGATACATTTTACGCCCGCAATGACGCCGGCCTTCCGCACGCGGAGGTCGTCCCGGCGACGTTCCACGGCAGTGCCGGACTGATCGGCGCCGTATGCTGGTGGGAAGATTTCTACGCTGGAAAGTCATGATCCATCATGTTCATTCAGTATCATGATATCTGCATCCGCAACGCGGAGCCTTCGGACTGTGCGCAGCTCGCGGCCTGGTGGAACGATGGGCAGGTCATGGCCCACGCCGGCTTTCCTCTTGGCCTGAATACCACCGCGGAGGAGATTAAGCAAAAGATCTCCTCGGACAGCGATACAACAAGACGCCGCCTGATCATCGAGCATCAAGGTCAGCCCATCGGAGAAATGAATTTCCGTTGGATCGAGGATCGGACCGCTGAGATCGGGATCAAGATCTGCGTCCAGGACCTGCAGGAAAAGGGACTGGGCCGTGTGATCCTGAGCCTCCTGATCCGGAGATTGTTTGAATCCGGCTGTTCCAGGATCGTCCTGGACACCAACACCAAAAACACCCGCGCGCAGCATGTTTATGAACTGCTCGGCTTTCATAAAGTCCGGGTCAACGAGAACTCATGGCAGGATCAATTGGGCGTGTACCAGTCCTCGATCGATTATGAACTGGTACCCGAACATTTTCATGATCATGCAGGGGAATACGTATGAACGAACTGCTTCTTCAGTTTACCGCGCTTGCGAAAGAGTGCTTCGGGACCGATCTCGTCGGTGTCTATCTTCACGGTTCCGCCGCGATGGGCTGCTACCATCCCCAGAAAAGCGATCTGGATCTGCTTGTCGTCGTGCAGGAGCCGCCGACCGATGATATCAAACGCAGGTTCATGGATGGTGTCGTAGCGCTGCATGAAAAAACACCTGCAAAGGGTATCGAAATGAGTGTCGTAACACGGGATGTGTGCAAACCCTTCCTCTACCCCACGCCTTTCGAACTGCACTTTTCCGGAGGACACCTGGCCTGGTACCGCCGCGACCCCGACGACTATATCCAAAAGATGCGGGGCACCGACAAGGATCTGGCCGCCCACTGCACCGTGCTCAAAGCCAGGGGCAGATGCCTGTACGGGCCGCCCATCGAAGAAATCTTCGGCGAAGTCCCTGCCGTGGACTATATCGATTCCCTTTGGTATGACGTCGCAGGCGCCCACGAAGAGATCCTCGAAGCTCCCATGTACCTCACGCTGAATCTGGCCCGTGTGCTGGCTTACCTGCAGGACGGTTCCGTACTGTCCAAAAAAGAAGGCGGAGCATGGGCTTTGCTGCATCTCCCGGCAAATTACCATCCACTGATTAAAGCCGCACTGGAGGAATATACCGAGGGAAAAACCGTTTCCTACGATTCAGATCTGGCGCTTGCCTATGCCGATGATATGCTGCACCGGATCAAGACTCAATGAGATAAGAAGGACGTATGATATGATGTCTGATGTTTTAGACTACCTCCGCACCATAGGACCTTTCGTGCTGGTGCTCTGGATCGTGACCATCGTACTGACCCTGCGCTGGCCCCAGCGATATATCAACAGCCTACTGCTGATGTTTTCCCTGCTGGTCACCGTAGTGTTTTTCGCAGGATTCTTCGGTGAGATGGCAGGCTACATCCTGCTGGCTGTCTTCCTGCTCGTATCGCTGGCGCTTTTCAGCGTACCCGTCCTGCTGATCCTCAATGGGATCCAGATGATCAAGCGCGAGGGCTTCAGCCTGTCTCATATCCTGTCGCTTGCCCTGGGCGTCGTGGTGGGCATCGGTGAGATCGCCGCCGTCATGTATGCGTTCAATATGGCCTTTTCCATCGAATGGAGCAGTATCAACCTGGTGGCACTCTTCCTGTTTCTCACCGTATTCTATTTCAGCGCGCTGATTCTGAGCTTCGTCATCTACACGATCTTCATCCAGATCATGCCGCACCGCATGAATTTCAATTATATCATCATCCACGGCTGCGGTCTGATCGATGGGGAACGGATCTCCAAACTGCTCTCCAACCGCGTGGACAAGGCCATCGAAGTGTACAACAGGTGTAAGACAAAGCCGGTCATCGTCCCCAGCGGCGGGAAAGGCGCGGATGAAAAGATCAGCGAAGCTGAAGCCATGAAACGGTACCTGCTCGAACATGGGATCCCGGAAAGCGATATCCTGCTGGAGGATCAGTCCACCACGACGGAGGAAAACCTGATCAACTCCAGGGACATCATCGACAGAAGGCTGGGCAAGAAGAAGACCGCTCTGGTCTCCAGTAACTACCACATCTACCGCTGTCTTAGGCTGGCGCGCCAGGTCGGGTTCCGCTGCACCGGTATCGGCGCCAAGGTAGCCCTCTACTACTGGCCTTCCGCCCTGATCCGGGAATTCGTCGCTGTCTTTGTGACACCCGGCTTTCTGATCATAGCACTGATCGGATATGTACTGTTCCTCAGCCCGTTGCTGTTTTTGCTCTTATAATGTCTAATATGAAAAAAGGAGACTTGGCATCTTGCTTAAGTCTCCTTTTTATTTTGCGCTTGTTCAGCCGCTTCCTTTATTTGTCAGAACGTCTCATATTCTACCGACCCGTCGGAATAGTAGATCTCATAATATCCGTGTCCGGATCCATCACAGTCATAGACCGCTGTACGGCCGGTCTCGGTCCTGCCGCTGGAAGCCGGCGCCTCATAGGTACCATAGGTGATGATCTCATCGACCGGTTCTTTCGTCACCTCTTCTTTGATGACTTCGCGGCTGTCTTCCTTGCCGTCAACATATTTGACCTTGTACGTAACTTCCTTTTCACCTTCGGAACCATATTGTTCGATCGTACTGGTACCAAGATCCATGGAGTCACTGTACTGCTCGATCGTACCGTAGTCGATCGTCTCAGTCACTTTTTCTTCCTTATATTCCACGCGGTGGACGGTCAGCTTCATGCCGTCCTTGATACGGTCTTCCGGCTTTTTATTCATCTCATCATCCGCGCCGAGGGTGATCTTCTGCTCTTCCAGGAACTCTGAAACATGCACCGCCTTGGTGGTGACTTCGGTGCTCTTGCCGTCCACTTTCAGTTTCACGGTCTTCTCTCTGGAGATCGTGATGACCATGCCGTCCGTAAGGAAGGTGTCCGGCGCTTCATCCGCCTCTTCCTTCTCGCCCAGCTCGATACCGGCTTCTTTCAGCGCATCTTCGACCGTGCCGCCCACCAGTTCGACCTGTGTCTCTTCATCCTCGTGTTTGATGGTGACTTTCGCGTAGCGGCGGATCTGAACTTCCGTCATATCCTCACTGAGCACGGTGTCTGCCGCAGGTTCGATCTCGTCTTTCTCACCCAAGGCGATGTTTTCCTGGTCCAGGACCTCCTGGATCGTCAGGCCTTTGATCTTGTCGTACTCCTTCTTTTCGCCCAGGTCCGTGATGGCGACTGCTGCATACCGCTGGATCACGACCTCCGTCTGATCCCCAGCAACTTTTTCCTCTGCCGCGGGGATAACCATATCCTTATCACCCAGGGTGATGCCGGCGCCTTTGAGCACGTCCGCGATGGTCTCGCCCTTCCAGGTCTCGATCTCGGTCTCTTCTCCGTTGTCATTGACGGTCAGTTTCGCATAACGGTGGATCATGATCTCTGTCGTCTCCTCCGCCAGCTTTTCATCCCGCGCCGGGACCGTCTCATCTTTCTCGCCCAATTCGATCTGCGCGTCGGAAAGGACCTGCTCGATCGTCTGCCCGACCTTCGCCTCGATCTCCGTCGTCACATTGAAATCTGTGATCGCGACGGTCACCTTTTTGGCGCAGGCTGTAAGCAGCACTGCCAGGATCGTTATGACAAGCAAAAGTATCTTTTTCTTCATTTTCTTCCCCTCGTATCATTCCACATTGATATCTACAGTGCCGATTTCCGTAAAGCCCACCGTCTTATCCCCGATGATGAGCGATATGGAGAGGGCCTGTTTCCCGGCATAATCCTCTATCGGAAGGTAAGCCAGGAAACCTCCGCGATCGGCCTCTGCCTGCATGCCATAGCACTGATAGAACCGTGCATTTCCGGAAGTATCCGTCACTCGGATCAGGATCTCGTCACCCTCGACACGGTCCGGATCCTCAAACGTCCCCTTGACTTCCAGGAACCGGTTCGCGCCTTGCGCTGCCGCTGCCTGGATCTCCACGATCTGCTCCTGCCTGGAATCGATCGTCACATTCGTGAATTCTATAGCCTGGATCAGCGGCGGCATGGTAATGAGCCAGTCCAGATTCCGTTCTACCAGTTCCATGATGAAAACATCCGGAGACGTTTTCTCAAGATCCATGGCAATATCCTTATTGAAGGCCTTGGTGAATAAAGCATCTGCATAGGCGCCTGCCATGAAAGGCAGCAGCGCATTGCCGAAGGAATCCCTGTACATATACAGAGAGCCTTCTGCATCATCACAGTGCGTGATGATCGTTGCATCCTCCACGGAACGGGTGTTGGTCACATACGAGAACCGGCTGTTCTGCCCGTAATCATAATCGAACTCGGGTTCTGAGGATGCCGGGTACAGCATGGCGCTTAAGTCCCCGACATGGTTCTTTTTGCGGCTCACGGCAGCATCAGCGTAATCATCATGCGGCTGACCTAAGTCCGTCAGGATGGTATCATAGGCCAGAAGCGCGCCTTTATTGTTCCAATGGGAGTCCTGCCGAAAATACAGGACTTCTTTTTCGTTTTTGAAAACAGTGAACAGGTCACAATAATGAACGCCGTACTTTTCCAGCTGTGCCGTGATCCCGTCCCGATTGTGCCGGTCGGATACTTTATAATTCGCATAAAACGGCATATGTTCTCCATACAGGGTGTTTTTGTTCGGCGCGATCGTAAACAGGAATCCGATCCCCTGCGCCTCACAAAACTCCTGAATGATCTTCAGGTTTCGGGCCGCCAGCCCAAGCTCACGGTCCGACAAAGGATACCGTCCGGCATAATCATTCAGACTGTCCGTATAGTACATCCACCCATCCTTGCCCACCGCGACCGTATCGACAGACGACGTCCGGAACAGCTTTGCCAGAACGGTGGAGTCCGCTGTGATGGCTTCCGGCCGGAAGGCGAATCTTTTTTCGAAATACGCCCCCATTTCAGGGATGTAATCCACATTGATGCTGCCGTCCGATGACGTTACAGAAGGCCGGAGTGCTACCGATTCGTTGCCGACCGGGTGGCTGTGTCCAAAGACCAAAGTCCCCACAGAAGGCACCAACAGAGCCAGCATGCAAAGCAGTGTAAACAGTATTTTGATCATTCTCTTCATGGCTGTTCCTCCTTAGAACCTGAAATAAATGAACGGGTTGTAAGCACCGGAGGAAAGCCGGAACATGCAGAATACAAGGCCCAGAAACGCCAGAAAGTACAGAACAAGATCGACCGCTTTCCATGAAGACTGCATCAATTGCTCGTTCAGAATGTGCTCCTTGACAGAACCAGCGATCTTGCGGATCGGTCCGCAGCCGATGATCGCCGCGGCCAGGATCCCGATGAACCAAGGTGTCAGCTGCTCCAACGCCAGGCTGATCGACACACGTGACACTGTGGTAAAGGTAAACATCCTGCCGATATACCCGATCCCGAAACTGATCGTATCTGCCCGGAACATGACGAAACCCAGCACCACCACCAGCAGGGTATAAAGTTTATTGAGCCCCTTAGGCAGCTTGCGCAGCACAGGGATATGTGCCTCCAAGAGCAGGAACAAGCCGTGCCACAGGCCCCAAATCACGAATGTCCAGTTGGCGCCGTGCCATAAGCCGGTCATCAAAAAGACAAAGATCTTGTTCAGGTCCGTGCGGGCTGCGCCTTTTCGGTTGCCGCCCAGCGGAATGTATAAGTACTCCTTAAACCAAGTGGAGAGTGAAATATGCCAGCGCCGCCAGAAATCCTGGATGCTGCCGGCCGTGTAAGGATAATTGAAGTTTTCCTTGAACGTGAAACCGAACATCCGTCCCAGACCGATGGCCATATCCGAATATCCGGAAAAGTCGTAATAGATCTGGAAGAGATAGGCCACCGCACCAAGCCAGGCCGTTACAATGGAGAGTTCCTGCAGACCTCCTGTAAAGATCAGATCCGCCACACGCCCCATCGTATTGGCGATCAATACCTTCTTCGCCAGACCGCAGACGAACCGTCGCAAACCTTGCGCCACCTTGTCCAAAGTCATGTCCCGTTTGGTGATCTGATCGCTGATATCCCGATACTTAACGATCGGACCTGCGATCAGCTGCGGGAAGAAGGAGATATAGAGCAGCAGTCGGAAATAGTTCTTCTGCACTTCAGTCTCGCCCCGGTATACATCGATCACATAGGACAAAGCCTGGAACGTGAAGAAGGAAATACCGATCGGCAGCCGGATCTGCGGCACAGGCACTGCCAGCCCCGTCAAGCTATCGAAGGTCTGCACCAGCATGCCGGTATATTTGAATAGGATCAATGTACCGATATTCAGGCATACAGCCAAAACAAGAAACCCTTTGGCTCCCTTACCTTTTGCGATCCCCCGCGCCAGCAGATAATTCCACAGGGCATTCAGGATCATCAGCAGGACATAGGCCGGCTCTCCGTACGCATAGAAAACGAGGCTCGCGACCATCAGGATCCCGTTGCGGACCTTGATGTTGCGAATAACCAGGTTCAGTAAGAATACGACGGGCAGAAATATGCTTAAAAACGTAATCGAGCTAAAAACCATGATGATCTCCGTCTCAGATCTTCACACGCATCCAGGAATACCCGGCAGCGATCGCTCCCTTATAATCAGGATCCTTCGTGCTGTAGGACATCGCATAATAGGTGCGGTCACTATGATTCTTTCCCCACTCCGGATCGTAGACCTTTCCATCGATCTCGGTCCAGCCATGACCGCCGCTATTGCAAATGTAAACATTGGTATAGCCGATCGCCTTGGCCATATAGCCGAAAGCCGCCGCGTAGCTAAAGCAGTTGCCGCGTCCATTGACAAACATATCATTGGCATATAGTGTGACCCATCCAGCACCATGATAGTGCGGGACCCGCGGATTCATTTCTGTATAGTTCGTTTGTGTATATTTGAAGCAGACCTTAAGCTTTTCAGCCTTGCTCATACTGCTGTCCGTGATCTTGGCAACGACTTTCATCGCTCTCCACAGTGTCAGATCCTCAGTCGATGTGGCCTTTTTCGCGATACCGTTCTGGATGATCCAGGATTCTTTCTGATACGTGATCGCGGCGTTGTAAGTAAAATCAAAGGCACCCTTTTTACAGTACCAATACTCTTTGCCATGCTTTACGATGCCCGTATAGGATGTATCTATCGCACCATCCTTGCCGGCATACTTATAGCCTTCTTTTTTGGAACCGACGATCCCGTTCTTCTGCAGTACGCCTGCAGAACTATAATAATAAGTCTTTTTCCCGACCTTAATAAAGCCGGTCTGCATACGCCCTTCCTTGAAGTAGTATCCATCTCCGTCGGCTGTGGTGACTTTGCCGGAAGCCAACGCACCATTCTTATAATATGTGCCAAATCCTTTGTTTTTATAGTAACTGACAAATGAAGAACCGTTCAAAGAACGTAACGTATATGTATAGACCTTGTCTTTGGGGAATGCAGTATCCAGATATGTAGTGCCTGTAACATCTGCTGCCTTGCTCCAGCTGCCGCCCAGTTCCTTACGATACACACGGTATTGAGAATAAGGATTGGTATCCTCCCATTGCAGGAGATGGCCTCCGTCCTGGTTTGCGATATTTTGTATGGAGGGCGGATCCAGATACAGGTTCGTCTTACCCTTTGGATCATAGCCGCTTACATTCTTTCCCTTTTCATTCACGGCACGTACAGTATACGTGTACGTCGTATTATGCTTCAGCCCTGTATGTGCCATGGAGGTCTTTTTCGTCGTACCCAGAACTTTCCAATGAGATCCGTCCTTCACATACAGACGGTATTGATACGCTCCAGTGATCGCTTTCCAGGTAACCGTGGAACCCGTCGTTTTATTATTGGTGATCTTAGTGATGGCCGGTGCCGCGACATAAGTGCCGGAGATCCCTTTGGATGTGTAATAGCTTCGGACATTTCCTTCCGCATCCATAGCACGGACTCTGTAGGAATAGGTTTTTCCAGAGATCACATCCGGATCCGTAAAGCTGGTCTTTGTGCTGGTTCCCAAAGCCTTCCATTTGCCGTCTTTCTTACCGTATATTTTGTATTTAGCTGCTCCTTCGACCTTTTTCCAACTGACTTTCAGCCCTTGATAGACGCTTGCGACCTTGGAAAGCTTAGGGATGTCAAAATATACAGCGCTCCATCCTTTGGTATTATAAGCACTGAGAAACTTTCCATCTTTATCCAGTGCACGGACTGTATAGGTATAGGTGGTATTATTGGAAAGACCTGTATGGGTCAAAGATGTCTCCTGTGTTGTACCGATCGTTTTCCATGATGAGCCGGATTTTCGAAACAGGCGGTATTTTGCAGCACCCTTTACGGCCTTCCAGGAAATGGTGAAACCAGTCTTCTGGTTCGCAGAGATACTGCTGATCTTCGGCGCGGCAACATACGTGATCGAGAGGCCTTTCGGATCGTATGTGCTTGTTTCTGCGCTTTCATCAGAAGAAACGCAGCACACCGTGTATGTCATCTTTGAGCCGGACTCCGCGGCTGTATCGACATAAGAAGTCTGCTCTGTGACAGCAAGCGGTTCCCAAGCATCCCCGGAACGGACCAGGACCCGGTACTTCTCCGCCCCTTCTACGGCCTTCCATGTCAGTTTTACACCCTCATAGGTTTTCTTGATGGAAGAAAGTTCCGGCGCGGCCAGTTCGACCGGTACTTCCGGTGTCTCCACGTCCGTTGATCCTTCTTCCTCCTCGACCGGCTGCTCTGTCGGCTCTTCTTCCTGTTCGGCTGGTCCTTCCGCCGGCTCTTCTTCCTGTTCGGCTGGTCCTTCCGCCGGTTCTTCTTCCGTTTCCTCAGCCAGTTCTGCTGGTTCTTCCTGCTCTTCTTCTGCAGATCCAGCCGGTTCTTCTATGACTTCTGAAAGCTCTTCAGAAGTCTCATCCTGCGCTTCTACCATCTGTTCTTCGACCTGATCAGCAGATTCGTCCTCCGCGCCGAACACAGGCTGGAACGACATAGACAGCATCATAATGACCAGTAAGAAAGACAGAATTCCCTTTTTCATTTTTCCCGTATTTCTCCTTTTTTTGTATGGATCTATTGTACCAAAACCGCATCCGTTATTCAATAGTCAGACGCATAACAAAAGAACTTGTCCTTATGGGGCAAGCTCTTCTTCATTTCTTGTGATATTGCGGATCCAGCTGAAGCTGCGGAAGTGTTTTATAATGAAGGGGATCTTCACGAATTCATCCAGGCAGAGGATGAAGTAGACCCACAAGACCGGCAGTTTCAGGACAAAGGCCACGAACATGCCCAACGGTACCGAAAAGCACCACATGTCCAGGATGTCGCAGACCATCCCCCAGCGCGTATCGCCGCCGGCGCGGAAGCATCCGCAGATCCAGCAGGTATTGACGCCCTGTGCCCACACATAATACGCGTTGATCAGCAGCATGGTGTTCAGATAGGAAGCTGCCTGTGGCGTCAGGTTGCCGGCGAACAGAAGCAGCAAAGGCCGGACCATAAGGACCAGTCCGCCGCCGAGGATTCCAGCGATGGAAGTGATGCGCACCATGCGCTTGGAGTACAGTTTCGCCACCTCGATGCCCTTCTCACTGATGGCTTTGCCCAGAATGATGGCGGTGCCGTTGGCGAACCCGAAGCACAGGACCGTGCCCAGGTTACGAGCGATCGCCGCTACGGAATTGGCGGCTACCGCGTCACTGCCCAGATGGCCCAGAATGACAGAATACATGGAAAATGCCGTACCCCAGGCCAGGTCGTTGATCATAGCCGGAGAACCTAAGCTCAGCAGATCCTTCGTCAATACGCCGCCTTTTTCAAACAGCCGGCGCAGACGGAATTTCACATCTTTGCTGCGGGCTGAATCGATCAGGCAGATCATGGTCTCGATGATGCGGGCGGTCAAAGTGCCTACCGCCACACCCACCAGACCCAGTTTCGGCGCACCCAGCAGGCCGAAAATGAAGATGGCGTTGATCAGGATGTTTGCGGACAGTGAGACCGCGTAGGTAACCATCGGCAGAATGACACGCTCCTTGCTGCGGATGACTGCCAGATACATCGAGGTAAAGCCCTGCAGCAGATAGGTGAAGGAGATGTAGCGCAGGTAGACCGCTCCCTCACGGATGATCGGTTCTTCATTTGTGAAGATCCGCATCAGCAGGTGTGGGCAAAAGCAGGCCGGCAGGAAAAAGATGACCGAGACCATCATGGAAAATCGGGTCGCTATCCCTAAGATCCGCTCGATCGTGCGGACGTCGTGTTTGCCCCAGTACTGGGCTACCATGATGCCCGCGCCGGCCACCAGGCCGTAATACACGCAGCTCAGGATGAACTGCACCTGGTTGGCCAGCGAAGAAGCCGAGAGTGCCGTCTGGCTCACATACCCCAGCATGAAGACGTCTGCCGAACCGACCAGGGTGTTGATCAGGTTCTGCGCCGCGATCGGCAGCGCGATCGCGCAGGCCATTTTGGTAAAGGCTTTCCGGTCCAATGCGCCGGCCGGAAGATATGATTCTTGTTTCATTGATTCCTTAACTGTAAATATCTTTTAGTGCAAAGAAGAAATACTGTTTGGCGTGATCCGCCGTGTGGATACCGTCCTCCTGTTCCAGATAGACGGTGTTGCCTTGTGGGCCGAAATCGAACAGATCAGATCTCTGTTCCATGACGCGCATCATCGGCGTCAGATTGGGGTAGGAGATGTCCTTCGTTCCGTCCATGGCATAGACGAAGAAATCATCCGGACCATAGCCCTGAGACTTGACCGCTTCTTCCAGGATGCGGACAGTCTCCTCCGGCTGCGAACCGCCGCCTTTCTCCCCTAAAGCCCAGCTGTCGCCGCACATGGGCAGAAAGGTGTAGAAATAGTCCAGACAGTACTGCAGCGCGTACCAGGTCGTAACAGAGCCCATGGAGAACCCACCGATGAAGCGTCTGTCCCGCGGGACCGCGTTACGTCCCTCGATGGCCGGGATCAGGTATTTGACCAGTTCTTCCGGGAAGGCCTTGACCGCCAGGCCGGAACCCTGGATGCCTTTATCGGCGAAGGTCTTGGTATAATACGTCGGCGCGACCATCAGGACCGGAGGCATCTCGCCGTTCTCGATCAAGTGGTCGATCGCGTTCTTGATGTCCACGTTGTCGCCCTCGCGGCCGAAGAGGCTCTCCGCGCTGCCTCCGCCGCCATGCAGCAGATAGTAGATATCATGCGGGACCGTCGGGTCGAAATCGTAAGGCTGATACACGTAGGCATGTTTGGTCTCTTCCGCCGTCTCATAATCCACGCGGACGATCTTGCCTTGCTGTTCGGCTGGCTTCGTATACTCTTCCGGGATCGGTGTCATCAATCGTGTCAGCATGTTACTTTCTCCTTATCTTTTGCAACGTCATTTGCAGGTCGTATTCCCAGTTGGAACGCTCATCGTACCAGATCGTCGCGAACGCATCCTCTTCCACCAGGCGGGAGGTCGAGAAGACGATGACCGGGAGGTCGATCTCCTGCTCCTTCAACGTTTCGATGAAGATCCGTCCGGCTTTGAGCTCCGCTGGGCCTCCTGCCAGCACGGGATAATGCATATCCGTGATGGCGGCGTCGAACGGCGCGTCTTCCTCTATGGCTTGTTTCACCGCGGCGATGCCTTCCTCCACGCTGCGGACCCAGAGACTGCCGCGGATCCCCATACGTTTCAACACGGACTGGATCTCCATGCGTTTGGAATTCGAATCATCCAACTGTAAGATCTTCATAGGTTTCACCTCTGTATGCAAGTATATGAGAGCAGAACTTTTTTGTCAAATGCTCCTTGCTCCGAAACGTTTCAGTACAGTATAATACAGGAAGAAAAACAACAGGAGGATTTCCCCAATGGCAATGACGATACGCGCTCTTTTGCAAGGCCAGGCCGAGAATCATCTGATGCCCTTCTTTTGGCAGCATGGCGAAGAAGAATCGGTCCTCAGAACGTATATGGAAAAGATCCACGAATCCGGCTGCGGTGCCGTATGTGTGGAAAGCCGTCCGCATCCGGACTTTTGCGGACCCCGGTGGTGGCATGATATGGATATCATTCTGGATGAAGCCCGTACGCGGGGCATGCAGGTCTGGATCCTGGACGACAGCCACTTCCCCACGGGTTTTGCCAACGGCCGCGTGAAGACCGCGGCACTGGAACTGCACAGACAGAGCATCACCGGCGCTCCGCTGCACTTCGATGGTCCGGCAGCGGAAGTCCGTTTTGAGCCCTTGTCCTTGATCCCACCGCACTACGAGCCCATGGGCGTTTTTGAAAAGCTCATGGCCGGCCGAGGCGGTCAGGAAGTCACGACTTTCGACGATGATCAGGTGCTTAGGCTGACCGCGTTCTGCCCCGCGACCGGAGAAACTGTACCGATCCCCTATCAAGGCGAAGGAACCGTCACCTGGCAGAAGCCGGAGGGCAGCTGGACCGTCTGGATCATCGGTCTGTCCCGGAATGCCGGTGTGCACCGTGATTATATGAACATGATGGATCCGGAAAGCTGTCATCTGCTGATCGAGGCTGTCTATGAGCCGCACTGGGAACACTATCAGGCGGATTTCGGCACGACCATCGCCGGCTTCTTCTCGGACGAACCGGAGCTTGGCAATGGTCACCTGTTCTGGTTCGAAAATTTCCTGGGCACTGATCAAGATCTGCCCTTCTCCCGCGTCCTGCCGGGCGATCTGGAAGCCCTGCTGGGACCGGACTGGGCTGATGAAATGTTCCTTTTGTGGGAAAACGATGCGGACCCCATCCGGACCGCCAAGGTACGCACCGCATTTATGGATGCTGTGACCCTTCGCGTCCGCGAAGCCTTCAGCCGACAGGTCGGCGATTGGTGCCGCGATCATGGCGTCCAGTACATCGGCCATCTGGTGGAGGACGCCAACGTCCACTCTCGGACCGGCCCGAGCCTTGGTCACTACTTCCGCGGTTTGGACGGCCAGGATATGTCCGGCATCGACGATATCGGCGGTCAGGTCCTGCCCCAGGGTGAGGATGAGCCCTCGACTGGTATGCTGGGACGCGAGCGGGACGGCACGTTCTACCACTTCTTCCTTGGCGCGATAGGCGCCAGTGCTGCGGCGATCGAGCCTCGTAAAAAGGGCAACGCCATGTGCGAGATCTTCGGCGCCTATGGCTGGGATGAAGGCCCACGGATGGAAAAATACCTGGCGGATCATTTCATGGTGCGCGGCATCAACAATTTCGTGCCCCACGCCTTCAGTCCCAAAGCATTCCCGGATCCGGACTGCCCGCCCCACTTCTATGCTCATGGCCACAACCCGCAGTTCAAAGCCTTTGGTGCTTTGATGCGGTATATGAACCGCGTCTGCTCATTGATCAGCGGCGGAACGCGTGTCGCCGAAACGGCCGTCCTCTATCATGGGGACAGTGAATGGGCCGGCGCTGCCATGCTGAGCCAGGTCCTTACCCGTCCGCTGTATGAAGCGCAGATCGCCTTTGACCTGATCCCCTGCGATGTATTCGCGGAACCGGACCTGTATCAGACTGTTCTGGACTCCGGTCTCTGCATGAACGGACGCGCCTATAAAGTGCTCCTCGTACCGGAAGTCCGCTTCCTTCCGGCTGCGGCGGTCACCGGCATCGCACTGCTCCTCGAACAGGGATACCCGGTATGCTTCGTGAACCGTCTGCCGGAAGCTGTTTCCGAAACCGGCGCGGCTCTGCCTGCCATATTTGAAAAATCCAGGATCATCACGGTCGATGAGGTCTCAACGGCTGCTGCGGCCAGTGGCGTTGAGCAGGTCCTTGTGACACCCGCCTGCAAGGGTCTGCGCGCCTTACACTATAAAGGCACTGAAGAGATCTTCTATCTGGTCAATGAAATGGCCGAACCTTGGACCGGTACCGTCACGCTGCCGCTGAAAGGTCCCTTCTATACCTATGACGCCTGGGAAAATAGTGTCCACGCAGCGGATGTCAACGAGGGCAGGATCGATCTTACGATCGAACCGCTCAAGAGCGTCATCCTGGTGGTCGGTACGGCAGAAGCTCCTTCCCAGCCGGCTTTGCTCGGCCAGAAGACCGAATTGACCGATTGGACCCGCTCTGTCTGCGAGAGCATCCTGTATCCGGCCTTCCGCGACGAAAGACCTGTCACTCTGCCGGACAACTACGCTGAAGAACAGCCGACTTTCTCCGGTTTCCTGCGCTATGAAACGACCGTTGTGCTGGACGGCGGACCTGCCGTCCTTGTGATCGACTACGCGGATGAAGACGTGGAAGTTTTCGTCAACGACGTCAGCTTAGGGATCCAGGTCGCGCCGCCGATGTGCTTTGACATCAGCAAGGCGGTCCGTCCCGGCGAGAACCGCATCCGCGTGGAAGTGGCCACGACACTGGAACGCTGGAGTGTCGAATCCATGAAAGATAATCCGTACGCAGCCTTCATGGGCGGCGTACCCGAACCCAAGACCGGTTCCGGATTGACCGGAAAGATCCACCTGCTGCAGTAGCAGATGAGAAAACCCGTCGAAACCTTGATCAAATCAAGTGTTTTGACGGGTTTATTCTTTTCAACCAAATGAACAGGCTGGATAACGGTCCGCTTACGTTCTGTTTGAATGAACTCCATATATAGAACGTAAGATGATTGATTCATTACGTTCTGGTTTTGAGGGGATAAGACATGGAACGTAATGCGGCTTGTCCTTTTACGTTCTGTCTAGAGGGAATCAAATATTGGAACGTAAGAAGACCGATTCGTTACGTTCTGGTTTTGAACGGATCAGACATGGAACGTAATATGGCTCGTCCTTTTACGTTCTGTCTGGAGGGAATCAAATATTGGAACGTAAGAAGACCGATTCATTACGTTCTGGTTTTGAGGGGATAAGACATGGAACGTAATGCGGCTCGTCCTTTTACGTTCTGTCTGGAGGGAATCAAATATTGGAACGTAAGAAGACCGATTCATTACGTTCTGGTTTTGAATAGATCAGGCTTGGAACGTAATGCGCGTCAAAGAGCATGGATCACGATCATTGTTGATCCTCCACATAAATCAAGGGCTGCTTTCGGCAGCCCTTTTACTATCAGTCTTCTTCCCCTGCCGCGATGGCGGCGGCATGTTCTTTCTGGATATCCGGGAAAGCGGACAGGATCGGTTCTTCCTTCTTGTTCTTCAGTTTTCGGTCTACATAGTTCTTGGTGATACGGTAGACGATCGGTGAAAGCACGAGGACGCCGATCAAGTTGGGGATCATCATCAGGCCGTTGAAGGTATCGGAGATGTCCCAGGCAAGGCTGGACTTAAGCAGCGCGCCTGCGATGATGACGCAGACAAAGAAGACCTTGTAACCGATCGTGGATTTCGTTCCAAACAGGTACTCCCAGGCTTTGCTGCCGTAAACGCTCCAGCCGAGCACGGTGGAGAAAGCGAACAGCAGGACGGCGACCGCGATGAAATACTGACCGAATGTGCCGAATACGGAGGCGAAAGCCGCTCCGACCAGCGCCGTCTGCTCCAGGGCTTCACCCGTCGCAGAAGTGGCCAGGACCTGACCGGTCTGCATGTCCACAACGCCAGAGGCCAGGACGGCGACCGCAGTAAGCGTACATACGATGATGGTATCCGCGAAGACTTCGAAGATGCCCCACATTCCCTGATGGACCGGTTCCTTCGCATTGGAGCAGGAATGGACCATGACAGATGAACCAAGGCCTGCTTCATTGGAGAAGACGCCGCGCTTGAAGCCCCAGGTGACTACCGTTTTGACGGTGACACCGGCAAACCCGCCGGCGACCGCCTTGATGCCGAAGGCATGGCGGAAGATGGTCCCAAAGATGCTGCCCACCTTGGAGATATGCGCGAAGAAGATCACGATCGCACCGATGATGTACAGAATGACCATGAAAGGTACGATCTTTTCGGTAACAGACGCGATGCGCTTAAGTCCGCCGATGACTACGACGCCGACCAGTCCCATGACCAGTACGCCCACCAACCAGCGTGGGATCCCGAAGGCGGAGTGCATATTTACGGTGATGGTGTTGACCTGGCTCAGGTTACCGATACCGAAGGATGCCAGTACGCAAAAGATGGAGAACAGGACCGCCAAGGTGCTGCCGATATACTTGCATCCCTTCTTGGCGCCAAGGCCGTCGCGCAGGTAATACATGGCACCGCCGCACCATTCGCCCTGCACGTTCTTGCGGCGGTAGAAGATACCAAGCACGTTTTCAGAATAGTTGGTCATCATACCAAAGAAAGCGGCGACCCACATCCAGAAGATAGCACCAGCGCCTCCAGACACGATGGCCGTCGCGACACCGGCGATGTTGCCGACACCGACCGTGGCTGCCAGAGCCGTACACAGCGACTGAAACTGCGAAATGTTCTTCGCGTCTGATTTATCATGGACATCACTGTCCTTTGCAAAGACGCGGCCGATGGTGCTCTTCCACCAGTGGCCAAAATGCGTGACCTGGAAACATTTGGTCAGCACCGTCATGAGAACACCGGTACCGATCAGAAGGACCAGACCGATCGTAACCCATACGAAGCCGTTGATCTTATCATTGATAGCAGCAAGATTTGTCAAAAACTGATTCATAAAAACTCCTCCCAAACACAAACATAGACAGTATTGTATACCATTTTTATACGACGTGCAACTGTTTTTTCCACGCGGACACTTTGACTAAAAAAGAGTGTGAAAAGCGAAAGGATCGTTTTTCACACTCTTATATTTTACACCAATGGGGGCCGATACTCATAGTGCAGGATATCATACGTCCTGTCCCCGACCTTAAGGCCGTCCTTCTCCATGCGTATGAACCGCATTCCTGCTTTTTCGAGCACTTTTTTGGAGCCGATGTTTTCCGCGGCACACCAGGCTGTCACGCAGGGTATCCCTTCGTTTTCCGTCAGATAGGCAAGCACCGCTTGCAGTGCCTCCGTCGCATAGCCTCGTCCCCAGCAGGCTTTGTCGACGCTGAATCCGACCTCTATCGTGTCGCCTTTATAGTCATAGGCTCCGATCGTGCCGAACAGCACGCTATCAAAATCCATCGCCCAACCATAGAAATGTTCGTCCTGATAGCTTTCGATGTAGCGGGCTACGGTCTCCCGTGCCATCTCCGGAGTCGCATAAGGATTCCATCCCGAATATCGATACATTTCCGGGACCGCCCCAAAATTCTGATACAGATCATCCGCGTCCTCCGGACGATATCTGCGCAGGATCAGCCGCTCTGTCCTGAGTTCGGCCGTACCATGCACCTCGATCTCCTCTATGGAAACGATCTCCGACCCGGGGAGAAGATCTTCTCCGATGATGATGCAGTCCTCATTTTTGCCAAACTCTGACCAGCAGTAATCTGCGTTATAATAATCCGCGACGCCTGTAAACGTATCTCCGCAAAAATGCGTCACCCGGACGTGCTTCTCATCATATTTTGACAGTTCCATTGCAGGTTACTCAGTTGTCGCCCCGGTTGTAGCCGTTCTTCATCTGCTTGCTGGCTTCCAGCAGGACCATATTCAGGGTCTGGGTGGTGATCTCCTTGGCCTGTTTGCACAGCTCCTCGTTGGCTTTCGCCGCGAGCGTGAAGTCACCGCTCTCCTGCATCTTTTTATCATATTCCAACACGATCTGGCGGCATTTCGTGGCCATCCGGCTCTGATACCGCTCTACGAACGGGATGCATACAGGGTAATGCGGATCGGCCAAAGCACCGATCAGACGGCTGGCCCAATAGAAATCCTCCGTGGAAGTATCCAGTGTCACATCGCTGACGTACTTCGGCAGCTTGTCTACGTTGGTGTAGACCGGCAGTGCGGCGTTGAAGGCCATGGAACCATAGCAGATCCATTCCAGACCTCGGATCTCCTCCGGTACGTCCGGACGGATCTGGCAGATGGAGGTCACGCCAGTGCGGCTGATGCCGATGGAACGATACTTTCCGCGGACGCCGGTATCCTGCTTGATATACGGATCATACGGTGTACCCTGGTAGTGTGAGGACAGAAGATATTTGATGTCTTCCACTGTGATCTTGCGGTCCGGCACCAGACACCAGGGAATATCGTCACTCTCAGGGCCAAAGTCCGCCTCGGGACCGTCCCACGTGAAGCTCTCCGGTGCCAGATAGCGGCCCATGAACCAGGCGCGCGGCGTATTGTAGATATGATCCATATCGGAATGGGAACCGAAGACTTTGCGCGGGTCGAAGGCACCGCCCTGATTGGTATCCAGATGGTTCTCAGCGATGAATTCACGCAGGTCCGCGGAGCACAGGTTGGCTTCCTGCGCACCGAAAGCATCCTCCAGGTCGAACTCGTCCATGCCGAACTGGTTCGGCGCAATGACGCAGGCATCATCCGGGACACGGCGGGCGATCCAATGATGGCCGCCGATGGTCTCCAGCCACCAGGCCTCATTCACGTCATTGAACGCGATACCGTTGGACTCATAGGTTCCATACTGCTCCAGCAGCTGCCCTAACCTGAGGACGCCTTCCCGTGCACTGTGGATGTACGGCAGCACCAGTACGACGATGTCTTCCTCACCGATACCGCCGGGGATATCCTTCTCTTTCTTCGTTTTCGCCTTCTGATAGACGACCAGCGGATCCGCGGACAGCACGCGGGGATTGGACGTGATGGTCTCCGTGGCGGTCATGCCGACGTTGACAGCATTGATGCCGGTCGCGGCCCAGATGCCGTGCTTGTTGTCCACACTGGGGCTGGACGTGTAGCGCATCGGGTCTTTCGGCAGCTCGATCTCCACATGGGAGATCACGCTTTTATATTTCTTAGGCTGATCCTTCGGCTGCACGACGATTGTCTTCTTCACATCGAAGAATCCGTCGTCCGTGCGGGCGATCATGGTAGAGCCGTCGTTCGTGGCATTTTTGCCGACTAAAATCGTGGTACAGGACATGGTCCGGTCCTCCTTGGGTGATAAAATTGCTTCATCATGATAGCACAGATCGCTTGTATTTTCCAGTAGGATTCTGTACAATAGATGTAGTAAACGAAAAGGAGCCTGTGCATATGAGTGCCTTTACCCGGAAGTATCCCAACCTCTGCCGGCCGATCACCATCGCCGGCACTACGTTCCGCAACCGCATGTTTTCCGTGCCCATGGGCGGCACGGACATCACCAACGATGGCTGCATCGGGCCGAAATCCGCCGCGTTCTATGAGCTGCGCGCCAAGGGCGGCGCCGGCGCTGTCACCGTGTCCGAGCTCATGGTGCATCCGCAGACCGATGGCTCTCACGCCTATCATCTGGATGAAAGTATCCTGAACTCCTTGGCTTCCGCCACCTACGCAGCCGATGCGATCCGCCGGCACGGCGCCATTCCTTCCATCGAGCTGTCCCATTCCGGCATGTTCGCCGGCACCTACATGACCGACAAAAAGCGTCAGAAATCCCTGCACCAGTGGGGCCCCTGCGATACGGTCCGCGCGGACGGTGTCGCAGTCAAGGCTTTGACCGTCGATATGATCGATGAGATCGTCGCAGCTTACGGTCATGTGGCGGGACTGGCCAAACGGGCCGGCTTTGAGATGATCATGGTCCATGGCGGCCACGGCTGGCTGCTGAACCAGTTCCTCTCGCCGCTGTTCAACCATCGGACTGACGCCTATGGCGGTTCTCTGGAGAACCGCTGCCGCTTCGCGATCCGCGTGCTGGAGGCTGTGCGTGAGGCTGTCGGTCCCCGCTTCCCCATCGAGTTCCGCATGAGCGGATCTGAATTCGTAGAAGGCGGCTACGGTCTGGATGAGGGCGTGCGCATCGCCCAGATGATCGAGCCCTACGTCGACCTGATCCACGTTTCTGCCGGTACATATCAGAAGACCTTCGGCATCACTCATCCGTCCATGTTCACGGAGCACGGCCGCAACGTCTTCCTTGCGGCGGAGATCAAAAAACACGTGTCCAAACCGGTCGCCACCCTGGGCGGTCTTAATGACCCGGCTCAGATGGAAGAGATCATCGCAAGCGGTCAGGCCGATGTTGTCGAGATGGGCCGTGCCCTGCTGGCCGATCCGTTCCTGCCTCGCAAAGTTACGGAGAACCGGGACGATGAGATCGTACGCTGCCTGCGCTGCTTCACCTGCATGGCGGAGCGTGCCGCCACCTCGACCCGCCGCTGCACGGTCAACCCGCTGATCGGCCGTGAGATGGAAGGTGACGAGGTCCGTCCTGCCCCTGTGCGCCGCAAAGTTCTGGTCGCCGGCGGCGGTCCCGGCGGACTGTATGCCGCTTATACGGCCGCCCGCCGGGGACATGAAGTCCTCCTCTGTGAGAAGGAGGATCTGACCGGAGGCATCCTGAAGAGCGAGCAGGCCCTTCCTTTCAAACATGAAATGTATGCGCTGGCCGGTACCTATCGTCTGCTGGCGGAACGAGCCGGTGTCACGATCCGGACCGGCGTGGAAGTCACCCCGGAATTGGTCCGTGAAGAAGATCCTTATGCTCTGATCATCGCGGTGGGTTCCGCACCGTTGGTGCCGCCGATCCCCGGGCTGAACGGTGCGAACGTGACCATCGTCAACAACTACTATCTGGAGAAAGACAAAGTCGGGGATGACGTGGTCGTGCTGGGCGGAGGCCTGGCGGGCTGCGAATGCGCGATCCACCTGGGTCAGGAAGGAAAGACCGTCCATCTGGTGGAGATGCGTGACACCCTGGCGCCGGATGCCAATGTCCGTCACCGTCCGCTCCTGCTGGCCGAGATCGACAAATGCGTCACCGTGCACACCGGCCACCGGGCTCTCAAGGTCACGGAAAAAGGTGTCATCTGCGCCACTGCCGATGGCGAAGAAGTCCTGATCCCCGGCCGCAGTGTGATCTGCGCACTGGGGCAGAAAGCCCGCACGGAAATGGTCGAAGCCCTTAAGGATACCGCTCCCTTCGTGCGCGTCATCGGCGACGCCCGCAAAGTTTCCACCATCACCAACGCTGTCTACGACGGCTACCATGCCGCACTGGATATCTAATACACAAGGAGGATATTATGGAAGTCAGACCTTACACTTACGAAGAATTCCCGGAATTCACCGAGCCCGTCGAAGGCGCTCAGATCATCGAGATGACCGGCGACGAAATGGGTGTGCTCTACCAGCACGACGTCGAGTACGATAACGTGAACGGCGTCTCGCTGCGCCTGCAGATCCTGATCCCCAACTGCCGCAACGACAAGTACGATTTTATGTCCGATCAGCAGTCCTTTGCGCGTCCCTGCCTCGTCTGGGTGCAGGGTTCCGCCTGGTTCCAGCAGTATATCTACATGAAAGTCGGAGACCTCGCCCGTTTTGCCAAGCGCGGCTACGTCTGCGCGATCGTGGAATACCGCCACTCCGGCATCGCGTCCTTCCCTGCCCAGGCCGTGGATACCCGTAATGCCATCCGCTTCCTGAAAAAGAACGCCGGCAGGTTCGGTATCGATCCCGAGCGCATGATCGTCGCGGGGGATTCTTCCGGTGGACACACTGCCATGTGGGCGGGCATGCTGCACAACGATGACACCGAACAGAACCACTACCCGGGCATCAGCGGGGAAGTCCAAGGCATCATCAATCACTATGGTTCCACCTCCGTCATGGCGCCGGATTCCAACCCGCAGACCGTCAACCATTGTCTGCCGGACAGCCCGGAAGGTCAGGTCATGGGCGGCCGCAACCTGCTGGAACATCCGGAATGGGCTCGTGCCCTGAGCGTCGAGTGCAACATCGACGAGACCACCCAGCTCCCACCGGTGGTGATCTTCCACGGCACGAAGGACCGCACCGTCAACTGCACGGGCAGCGTCATCCTGTACCAGCAGCTGAAGAAGACCGGTCATCCGGCCGACCTCTACCTGATCAAAGGTGCCGACCACGGCGGCAGCGAGTTCTGGACCGATACCGTGCAGGATATCATGGAAGATTTTATGAAGAAGTGCTTTGCTTAAGCTCCTTTGCACATAAAAAAGCTCCTGTTCATATGTGAACAGGAGCTTTTCACTTTCTCATTTCTTTTCTTCATAGGAATCCCTGACTTTACACAGCGCCTGATATGTCTTCATCCTCGGATGGTTTTCGTCAGTGATCCCTTCATCAGCGATCTTTCTTTCACAATCAGCCGCCATGTCACGGGCCAGGCTGGCGTAGATCCCTTGGTCCGCATGCTCGTCCAGACCGATCTGGATGATGTCGGTCACAAATCCCAGGGACGCCGTGGTATAGAAGGTGCCTTTATAGCCATTCAGCGTCTCATCCCCTTCCACGAGCGTGCTGTGGATACGGTTGGTCAGGAAAACCACTACCAGGTCTTCTTCCGGATCGATGACCGTAAGTGTGCCCGTGAAGCCCTGATGTCCGATCGTATTGCTGCCGCTGACAGAACTGAAGTAATTGTCCCACTCATGGACACCCTGCCGCCACCAGCCCAGGCCGTACCAAGGCACGTACTCGCTCTTCGGTGCACTGACCAGGTCGATCACGTTCTGTGAGAAGAACCGATGCCCACCGTAACCGCCGGTGCGCATCACCGAGGCCAGTTTCGCCAGGTCTGTGGCATTGGAGAACAATCCTGCGTGCCCGGAGATCCCGGCCATGCAGTACCAGGCATTGGGATCATGCACCTCGCCCTGCAGCGTATACGTACGTACGCCGGTATAACCCAGATGACCGTCCCGGCTGTTGCCCATGACTTCCGTTGCCGCACAGTCTTCCGGCTGGAACCCGTGCTGCAGCGGATTATACGTGATGTGCGTAAGACCCATCGGCTCGAAGAAGGTCTTGTCCAGGAACTGATCCATCCGCTTGCCGGTGATCTTCTCCACGCAATAACAGAGGATCATGAAATCCACGTCGCTGTACATGGTCTTCGTGCCCGGCTCATACATCAGCGGTGTGCGGAAGATCTGGCGCAGCGTCTCTTCGCGGGCCGCTTCATCCGCACCGGTACCAACGAATGTCGCGTTCCCCGTACCAGCATCGAAATACTGCGTTGCGCAATCGTATCGATCGTTGAAATACTGCGGTCCCGCCGGGAAGCCACCCTGGTGCGTCATCAAATCGCGGATCGTCAGGCTGGCCTTCCACTCCTTATTGGTCTCCAGCGGGATTGGATCATACCCTTCATAATCGATCGCAATGGTATCCGCGGCGAACCCTTCGCCCAGGATGTCTACGATCTTGTCCTCGACGTGGATCAATCCCTGATCCAGCAGATACTGGATCGCATAATTGGCACTGTACATCTTGGTGTTGGACGCCAGGTCGTACAGCGTCTCCGCAGTCGCAAGAGGCGCCTCCACAGGATCGCCCTGCTCGTCATAGGTCCGCACCTGGCCCCAGGCCTTTTCGTAAACCAGTTTACCATCTTTGATGATGGCCAGCTGCGCACTGGAGAACCCGTTTTCGACATCGGCTGAAATGATGCGATCGATCAAGTCCAGTGCCAGGGGAGAGATGCCGACATCTTCCAGCGTCCCCTCAATGACCGTGGGATACGGGATCATGACGTGCACACTGCCCTCGGCCACATCACTGATCTGCAGCGCATTCCGTCCGTTCACAGTGATGCCTGAGATGTCGATCTTATAACTGTGGCCGGCTTCGATCTCAGCCGTGGATACTTTCTGTCCGTTGACATAAAGTGAAAAAACACTGCACGGGTCTTCGGCCGTGACATAGATCTCGCCCTGATCCTCATAACTGATAAAATCGATATGATGGTTAGCTGCGTAATCAGAACTGACGTAGCCCATCCAGTCAGGGAACGTCGCATCCAGCTGCCATTGCTGTTCCGGGATCTCGGCCTCGGTCAGCCGCGGCACATCCTCTTTCGACGCTTCTGCAGGTCCTTTCGCAGCGCATCCGCAGACTGAGCCGACCAGCATTACCGCAAGCCATATGGAAATGATCTTTTTCATCATTCGTTTACTCTCCTTGAAAGAATATCAAGATATATTATACTGGTCCGGCACATAAATCGCAATAAGAAATGAGGCACCAGCCGCTACGAACCGGTGCCTCACGCAAGGAATGGAGTATACTAATCTACCTTCAGCATCCGATAGCCGATGCCGATGTGGGTCTGTATATAACGTGGCGAATCCTGGGCGGATTCAAGTTTTTTACGCAGTGTCGTCATGTATACGCGCAATGAAGCAATATCATTGTCCCAGTTGCGGCCCCAGATATTCTGGGTGATATAGGTGTAGGTCAGGACCTTGCCCGTATTCTTCGCCAGCAGGCAGAGCAGTTTGTACTCGATGGGCGTCATCTTCAGCTCTTCGCCGTCCAGATAAGCGCAGCCCGCAGCGTAATCGATCGTCAGTTTCCCGTTCGTGTAGGTGGAGTGATCCGCGTTGGCGGCGTTCTGCATCAGCATGAGACGGCGCACCGTCACGCGCAGGCGTGCCAGCAGTTCTTCCACCGAAAAGGGCTTTGTCAGATAATCGTCCGCACCCATATCCAGCGCCAGGATCTTGTCATTGTCGTCGCCACGGGCGCTGATCACGATGATCGGCATGTTGGACCAGCTGCGGATCTGACGGATCACTTCCATACCATCCATATCCGGCAGACCCAGATCCAAAAATACGACATCCGGGTTATGAGAGGATGCCATCATGACCGCCTCAGCCCCATTTTTCGCCATCAGATACTTGTACTCATGCGTTTTCAGTGTCGTAATGATCAGATTACGGACCGGCGCATCATCTTCGACGACCAGGACCACAGGATTATTCATTGACTTGCACCTCCTTCATGGGCAATGAAATGATGAACCGGCACCCGTGCGGATCATTGTCGACCAGGCGGATCCTGCCGTGGTGTGCCTCGACGATGGATTTACACAAGGCAAGGCCCAGTCCAAGTCCCCGGCGTCCATCCACCACCGTACTCTGTCCGGTGTAGAACATTTCAAAAATATGCTGTTTGACATCGTCCGGGATCCCCGGGCCGTCATCGCTGACCGTCACGACGGTCTCTCCATCGATCTGTTCACTGCGGATCACGATCTGTGATCCCACCGGTGTATTCTTGATCGCATTGTTGATCAGGTTGATCAGCACCTGCATGATCAGCCTGGCGTCCATTTCGACCAGGAGGATGTCGTCGGTATTCTCCACTTTCACATGATGCTGGTCCACATTCCGGTCCACATGCCGCAGCGCTTCTTCGATGACGTCGCTCATTACTTCTACCGACAGATGGAGCTGCATCTGCCCGTTTTCGATCCGGGAGATGGAGAGCAGGTTCTCGACAAGGTCGATCAGCCATTCGGAATCATCGTAGATATCAGAAAAGATCTGCCGCAGTGTCTCCTCATCCAGATGCCGATAATGGGACAAGAGGTTGCTGGCATTGCCGGAGATCGAGGTCAAAGGTGTGCGGATATCGTGCGAAATGGACCGCAGCAGGTTCGAGCGCAGCTGCTCGTTACGCACCATCAGGGAGGCCTGCTCCTTCTCCTCCGCGTGCCGCAGATTCTCCAGGGTCAGCGCACATTCTCCCAGTATGGACATCACGATACTGTTTTCGAAGGGTTCCAACGGCGTACTGCCCGACCGGATCGCGATCCGGCCATAACTGTAGTCGTTCAGGCGGATCGTATGATACTGCACCGACTTGTCCCTGTTCCCATCTTCCGGCTCATCATGATCTCCCGGAGGGTAGATGGTCACCTCGCGGTTGAGCAGCGTTCGGATCTGATGTGCCGTGATCTGCAGGACATCTTCCGCCTTGCCCGCCTTCTGCAGCAGCTGGGTCGTATCCAGCAGCACCTTCGTGCGGAATGCCTCCCGGGCTGCCTGTCGTGCATTCCGCTTGATCCGGTTCGCCAATGTACCCGTGATCAAGGAAGAGATCAGCATGATGGCGAAGGTCACCGCGTATTCCGTTTCATAGGTATGAAAACTGAACCTGGGTTCGATGAAGAACCAGTTGAACAGCAAGACGCTGGCCAGCGACCCTACGATACTGTACAAAGGACTGACCGTAAACACCGAGATCACCAGGACGCCCAGGATGAAGACCGTGATGATATTGGATTCGGAGAAACCGAAGCGTGTAAAGACCAGTCCGATCGCCAGTGCCAGGATCAAGAGGGCTATCGTTTTGACCAGGTCTGTCAGCGTCGGCCGGATCTCTTCCGTGATCAGAGAATGCGCCGTCCGCGGTTTCAGGTCCGCAGAAGAATCCGGGATGATATAAACGTCTATGTCCGGAACGTTCTGAATGATCTGCTCCGTCAGCGGCTGCCTCCCCCAGAAGTGCCGCCGTTTCATGCCGCTTCTTCCGACCACGATCTTTGTCGTATTGGAAATGCGGGCATACTCCGCGATCTGCGCCGGTACGTCGTCTCCGACGATCGTCGTGATGGAAGCCCCGCTTTGCTCTGCATGGGAAAGATTCCTCTGCAGCCGCTGCTTGTCGTTTTCAGACAGAGAATCATAATCGGTCGGTTTGACGTACAATGCGGTCAAAGTAGCTTGAAACGCTTCCGCCATTTTGACCGCTTCCGTAACCACCTTAGGGTTCGAAGGCGAAGGGGATATACAAACGAGTATATGTTCACTGGCTTCGACAGTCCTGCTCATGGTCTTTCTTCCTTTACTGCTGATGATTTAAACAGCATTATACCATCGAATGCAAGAGCATTCTACTGTCACTTTTGCGGCTCTGCTTCTTCCAGCAGATCATCATAAGCGAACTGGCCTTTTTCCTTCAGTTCCTCATCTTCAGAAATGACCATCTTTTTTTCCTTGATCGGTTCATCGTCGCCATACGTGTCCCGGAAAACGGTCTTCATGAATCCTCTGAGATGATCCAGAAGAAAGTATCCGCAGACAAACATTGCAACTACAGCAATACCTAAAATCACAAAAATCATGATACTACTTCTTCCTCCTTGACTGACGATCCCCCATTACATATGGAAGCATTTCTGGATGGCCTTCTTTTCTCCCAGCACCATCATCGTCATCCCATTGTCCAATACGGTCTCATGTGTGATGGACAGATCCATCTTCCCGTTGGATTTGAGCGCCATGATGTTGATCCCGTATTTCTTGCGGATATCGATCTTGCCGATGCTCTTGCCGGCCCATTCTGCCGGTACCGGGACCTCATAGATCGCATGGTTTTCATCCAGTTTGATATAATCCAGCACGTGATTGGAGGCGTAACGGATGGCCGCCCATTCTGCGATATGCTTCTCAGGGTTCAGCACCTCGTCAGCACCATTGCGCAGCAGGAATTTTTCCTGCACGTCGCGTTCTGCCCGCGCGATGACCAGTTTACCGCCCAGTTCCTTGAGCAGTGATGTCGTCTCCAGCGAGCTTTGGAAGTCGCTGCCAATGGTCACGATGCACACGTCGTAATTGTTGATCCCCAACGATCTCAGAAACGCTTCGTTCGTACTGTCGCCGATCTGTGCGTCCGTCACGAACGGCATGATGCTGTTGATACGCTCTTCATTCCTGTCCACCGCCATGATCTGGTGTCCCTGTGCATGCAGCTGCATGGCCAAAAGCGAACCCAGTCGATTCAGTCCTATCAATAAAATAGATTTCATTTTCTCTTAACTCCTTTTACCCCACATGGATCTTTTCGATCGGATACTGTGAGACCTCCACCCCGTTGCTGTTGATGGCCGCAAACAAAAGTGTAAGACCGCCCACGCGGCCGAAGAACATCAACAGGATCAGTATGATATGCGATATCAGCCCCAGAGATGGTGTAAGCCCTAAGGACAGACCCACCGTACCGATGGCGGAGACCGTTTCGAACAAACAGGCTCCGATCGGGAGGTTTTCTATGGCACTGATGATACAGGCGCTGGTGATGGCGAAGCACAGGTACAACGTCAGCAGTGCCGCAGCCGTCTTGACGATACTGTCTTCGATCCTGCGGCCGAACATCTTTACGCTCTTTTTTCTGCGGATGATCCCGATGGTATTGGCCGCGAGCACCGCGATCGTCGTGGTCTTGATACCGCCTGCCGTAGAACCGGGAGAACCGCCGATCAGCATCAGGGCGATCATCACAGTCCGCCCTGTGCTCGTCATCGAAGACAGATCAGCGGTGTTGAACCCTGCCGTCCTTGGGGTCACTGCCTGGAAAAAAGCGAGCGAGAGACGCTCCTTCAGTGGATAGGCAGCAAAATCATGGAGGAAATACAGGACAGCAGGCAGAAGGATCAGAATAAAAGTCGTCATGATGATGACTTTGCTCTGCATGCGGTATTTCTTGAAGTGCAGGCGGTTGTCTACCATGTCCCGCCACGTCATGAACCCGATGCCGCCGATGATGATCAACAGGCAGATCGGTATGACGATGCCTGCGTTGGCGCTGAAAGCGGTCAATGATGAATACTTTCCTGTCCGGCCGCCCATGACGTCGAATCCGGCATTACAAAACGCGGAAACTGAATGGAACACGGACATCCAGATGCCGGCAGTACCGTAGGCCTTACAAAACGTCGGCATCATCACTATGGCGCCGAGTAATTCGATCACGAAGACGACGATGCAGATGAACCGCACCATCTTCACGATGCCGCCGACCTGAGGTGCGGAAACGCTCTCCTGCAGCAGGCTTCGCTGGAACAAGGAGATCCTTCTTCCGGAGACCAGAGCGAAGAACGCTGTTACGGTGACCAGGCCCAGACCGCCGATCTGGATCAGGATCAAAATGATGGCTTTGCCGAAAGCTGACCAATAGGTCGCCGTGTCATGTACGACCAGTCCCGTGACACAGACCGCGGAAGTCGATGTAAACCATGCTTCCTCCAACGATGTCCACTGCCCGCTTCTTGACGATATGGGCAGCATCAGCAGCAGGGTCCCCAACAGGATCAAGCCTCCGAAACCGGCTATGATGATCTGAAAAGATGATGGTTTTTTCTTAAACAAGCGTATGCTCATATGTTTCTTCCTATCTTTCGATATGGAGTCATCATAATGCAAAAACCACAAAGATGGTGTTAAAACCTGCTTGCTTGGAATTAAGACCGCATTAAAAAAGCCCCCTGCTGCAGTAAATAACTACTA
>JAEEGL013430225.1_pt1 | contig 38504 bp, 32 predicted proteins | sample 9134231 | NCBI WGS metagenome assembly JAEEGL01 (sample SAMN16246548, study PRJNA631951) | gut metagenome | biome: gut microbiome; feature: rumen; material: fiber-attached | host: Bos | place: Iran: Karaj | collected 2018-10
AACCTCTGGTTTATCTGTTGTTCCGCCAGGAGCAAGTGCAGAGTATCTAAGTTCGGAAGGGATAACCGCTGAAAGCATCTAAGCGGGAAGCCCACCTCAAGATTAGACATCCCCGGGGATTCAATCCCCCTGAAGACTCCTGGGAGACTACCAGGTTGCTAGGCTGCAGATGTAAGTGCGGTGACGCATTCAGTCGAGCAGTACTAATAAGTCGTGAGGCTTGACCATATTATCATTTTTGCTTCGGGAGAAGGTCCCGGTGCAGCGAAGGAAGTTATGTTTTCCGAAAAAAGGATGCAGGAAGGCTCCTCAGTGCAGAAGCTGACAGAGGTCCTGCAGAATGCTTAAGTAATAAATGCCTGGTGGCCATAGTGGAGAGGTAATACCCGTTCCCATTCCGAACACGGAAGTCAAGCTCTCTAACGCCGATGATACTGCTTAATTGTGGGAAAGTAGGTAGCTGCCAGGCTTTTTTTTGTCCGCGTGACTTGACGCATTTACGATGTCAGGCAAGCTGCCAGGCTTTTTTTTGTTTAAATCTTGGGGCGCGGGGTGTGTGTTTCGAGATTGATTTTTATTTATTGGAATTATATGAAATTTGATGGACTTATACTTGACGTAGACGGAACAATATGGAATACGACATCGATTGTCGCAAAGGCATGGAACATCGCGATCGAAAAGAATTTTCCCTCTGTTAAGCGTGTTACAGCAGAAATATTAAAGGGCCAGTTTGGAAAAACAATGGATGTAATTGCAGATAATCTTTTCCCGGAACTTTCAAGGGAACAGAAGGATTATTTAATTCAGCGTTGTGCAGACGAAGAACAGAAGGCTCTTCTTGAAAACGAAGAGGATATAGCTTATCCATCAGCGCGGAAAACAATAGAAGAAATTTCAAAAAAAATACCGGTATTTATTGTAAGTAACTGCCAGTCAGGTTATATCGAAGTCGTAATAGAAAAAAACAGACTTGAAAATTTTATAAGTGATTTTGAGTGTTTTGGAAATACAGGCTTAGAAAAATCAGAAAACATTAACCTTGTAATCAGACGGAACAATTTAAAATCTCCTGTATATGTCGGAGACACTCAGGGCGATTTTGAAGCATGTGAGCAGTCAAAAATTCCATTTATATGGGCTTCTTATGGATTTGGTAAAGTAGACCAGAACAGATGTTTTAAGACAATCAGCAATTTTGGAGAATTAAAAAATATAATTCTTTAATCTGCTTTTTTTTATTACAGAAAAGCGTTATAATTATTGTCGTAGAAAGAATATTTTGGGAGGAATGTTTTGAATACGGGCGATATAAAATATAAATTTTTACATACACTCTGGTTTTTATTCTGTTCTGTAGTCGTTTTATTTACAGAAAACTTCATACTCTTAAAAAGTGTTCTGCCATTTGGAGCAATATTCTTTATCCAGGTATGTCTTATTGCGGCGACTATTTATATAAACATTCATCCGGATCTTGTAAATAAAATTAAAAATCCAAAGCTTCATCACTGTGCTGGTGGTCTATTCCTTCTTAATATTTTCCTTTTTACGACAGTCATTTCAATCTGTGTTTTCATTTACGGTTCATACGGACTAAGGTTTAAAACGGTATCACGCTATGAGTCAAACTTTTTTGCAAGCGTTCATTTTTACGGCGTAAAAAATCTTCTCTGGATTTTCTTTGTTGAGTTTGCAATTTTCTGGAACGGAATCATTCGCGTTTACATTTATTCAAAACAGCTAGGAATTAAACTAAGAATTATAGGGGCTGTATGCGGACTTATTCCGGTTGTGCATCTCGTTGTCCTTTTTAAGATTATAAAAATCGTTAATTATGAAGTTCAGCTTGAAAGTTCAAAAGAAGAGCTGAATGAATCAAGAAAGGATCAGAAAATCTGCGCAACAAAATATCCTGTCGTAATGATACACGGAATTTTCTTTCGCGATTTTAAGTACTTTAATTACTGGGGACGTATTCCTGTTGAACTTGAAAAAAACGGAGCAAGTGTTTATTACGGAAATCATGAATCTGCCGCTCCTGTTGAAAAATCTGCAGAGCAGCTTGCTCAGAGAATAAAAGAAATTCTTAAAGAAACCGGAGCAGAAAAAGTAAATATCATTGCACATTCTAAAGGTGGACTCGACAGCCGCTACATGATTTCTAAATGTGGTATGGAGAAATATGTTGCAAGTCTTACAACTATTAATACTCCGCACAGAGGATGTGAATTTGCAGATTATCTTTTAAATAAAATTCCAGAAGCACAGGTAAAGATGGTTGCGTCTGTTTACAACAATACTCTTAAAAATCTCGGTGATAAAAATCCTGATTTTGTTGAATCTGTAAAAGATCTTACTGCATCTGCATGTGAAGAGTTTAACGAAAATGTTAAGGATAAGAGCGAAGTTTACTATCAGAGCGTCGGTTCAAAATTAAATATTCCTCAAGGCGGACAGTTCCCGCTTAACTATTCATACAGGCTTGTAAAAGAATTTGACGGGCCTAATGATGGTCTTGTAGGTGAGCGTTCATTTAAATGGGGAACAAAATATACCTTCCTTACGGTAAAGGGAGTGCGCGGAATTTCGCACGGAGACATGATTGATCTTAACCGTGAAAACATTCCTGGTTTTGATGTACGTGAATTTTATGTCCAGCTGGTGGCAGGCTTAAAGGAGCGCGGCCTTTAAATCTTCGAGGGCTTTTACTGCAGAGCCTGATTTTACTACGGCCTGTTCTGATTTATCTATGTCTTTCATATCCGCATCAAGAATCGTCTCAATGTATTCGTCTGCCTCAAATTTGATTTCTGCACGGTCAAGAATCTGTACTGCAAGTTTTGCCATTTTTACGGCATAGACTTCTTTTAGCCCGAGAAGAACGTACAAAAAAGAGGCCGCGCGACCTGCAATTCTGTCGCATATTGAATAATCTGTAAAATCTTTTTCGCCCTCTGCAAGTTTTATGAGGGGAGTAAGAGCGTGTTCCGTGCTTTTTATGATATCATCGCCCTTTACGAGAACGAATGTGCAGTTTTCCTGATAAAATATTTCTTTTGCTTTTTCAAGATCGGTCATACGGCGAGTATATAAAATTTTTAAAATAAATTCCACCTGCGAAAAAAATGTAAAAATCGTGCTCCAGGCTGAATTGAACAAAGGAACATTATTCCATTTTTATTTGTTTTCTGATAGAATAAACTATCATGTCTGAATTTAATGTTAAGGAAATAGATAAATCTGAAAAACCGAACGGGGGAAGTTTTTTACAGACTCCATTCTGGTGCTCTTTTAAAGCCCGCCACGGATGGACTTACCGCCGCTTTTTTATCGAAGAAAATGAAAATAAAGATGGAAAGGAATGTGCCGTATTAAACAGAAATTTCTGTAAGGGATTTTTCTCGATTGCGTATATTCCGCTTTTTCCAAAGTTTAAAAATCCGACAGAAGATTTTGTAATTCAGCTTTATAAGACGGCAGAAGCTTTAAAGCCTTATCTTCCAAAAAACACTGTTGCATTAAAATTTGATCCGGATATTATTTTTGATACTCCGGAACTTCGTGATGAATTTAATAAAAATGCCGCTGTTGTTTCTGAAAAAAAATATCTTAATATAAAGAAGAACAGGGTTGATATTCAGCCGCCTGACAGCACTCAGGTAGATTTAACATGTTCTGTTGATGAAATTCTTGAAAAAATGCACTCCAAATGGAGATATAATATCCGTCTTAGCCAGAGAAAGGGTGTTACAGTAAAAAAATATACTGGAAGCAGTGTAAACTTGTCTGAAAAAGTAGACAAGTTTTATGAACTTACAAAGGAAACTAATGCCCGTGACGGAAACTCAAGCCACGCAAAGTCATATTATCTTGATCTTTTAAAATATTCATCAGAACAGATAAGTGCAGGAAATGATTGTCCGCTTGTTACACTTTATATTGCAGAACATGAAGGAGAAGAGATTGCTTCGATTATGACGCTTTTTTCTCATGATGAAGCAATTTATCTTTATGGTGCAAGTTCAAACAAAAAAAGAAATTTAATGCCTAATCATCTTTTGCAGTGGACTGCAATGCAGGATGCAAAGGAATACGGTTCTAAATATTACGATATGTATGGAATGCCGCCTGAAGGAAAAAATGAAAATCATCCGATGCACGGGCTTTATATGTTTAAGGCAAATTTCGGCGGAAAAAACATTCACCGTGCGGGCACTTATGATGTTCCGCTTAAAAAATCTGTATATGCTCTTTTTATTCTGGCAGAAAAAATGAGGGCTTTCTGGCATAAAGTCATTCTTAAAAAAATCAGGGGTCGCTAAATGAACATGGAAGCTTTTATTCTTGGCTGCGGCGGAATGCAGCCCTTGCCTTACAGACATCTGTGTTCTGTTCTTCTGCGCCGTGATGGAGACCTTTTTTTGTTTGACGGTGGAGAAGGAACTCAGGTTTCGCTTAAGCGCCTTAACTTAAAATGGAAAAAGATTAACGCAATTTTCGTTTCTCATACGCATGCAGACCATGTAACAGGGCTTCCGGGCATTATGATGCTTTCAAGCCAGGTGGACAGGACAGAGCCTCTTTACATTTACGGACCTCCAAAAATTGCAGAATACATCGAAACCAGCCGCAAGGTTTTAGATATGTACATCAATTATCCTGTAATCGTAAAAGAAATTACGGCGCCTTGTGTTGTTCACGAAGAAAAGGATTTTATAATAAGGGCTTTTCCTTTAAACCATACGAAAGTCTGCGTAGGCTATGCGCTTGAAGAAAAAGACAGGCCCGGAGAATTTAATCCGGAAAAAGCAAAGGAGCTTAATGTTCCATGCGGACCTTTGTGGTCAAAACTTCAGAATGGCGAAACCGTACAGTCTCTTGATGGAAAAGACGTAAAACCCGAAGAGGTTCTCGGAAAGCCGCGTAAGGGAAGAAAATTTTCTTACGTTACTGATACTCTTTATCTTGATTCGATTGCAGAAGAAGTAAAGAACTCTGATCTTCTTGTCTGTGAAGCAATGTTTGAAAACGCTCTTTTAGACCAGGCAAAAGAAAAAAAACATATGACCGCGACTCAGGCTGCAACGATTGCGCGCGACAGTAATTCTAAAAAAATGGCGATGATTCATTACAGTCCGCGTTACACAGACAGGGAACTTGTTGTTTTAGAAAAAGAAGCACAGGAGATTTATCCTGGTGCAATTCTTTCAAAGGACAGAATGCATTTTGAAATTCCGTTTGAGGATTAAATGATCGAACTTGTTGATTTTACAAAAGAGTATAAAACTTTTTTTAATCAGAAAAAAACAGCCGCACACAATGTTTCGTTTGTTGCAAAACCAAAGTCGATAACCGGGCTTTTAGGTCCGAACGGTGCCGGTAAAACGACAGTAATAAAGGCAATTTGTTCGATTCACTATGCAACATCAGGCAGCGTATATATTTATGACAGCAATAAAAATAAATTTGATGCAGCCTTACAGGTCGAAAGAGCAAAGCGCCTTATCGGTTACGTAAGTGAAAATCCTCATCTTTATAGAAATTATTCTGTGCTCGAATATTTAAAAATGACTCAGGAAATATGGAACTGCACTGACGGGGAAAGTCTTAGAAAAGTAATTGAAATGTTTGGCCTTGGAGATGTTCTTAAACAGAAAATCTCTACACTTTCAAAGGGCTTTTGTCAGAGGGTAAACTTTGCCGCAAGTCTTATTCATGACCCCGAGGTTCTCGTGCTTGATGAACCTGCAAGCGGTCTTGACCCTAACCAGATTATCGAAACCAGGAAAATAATAAAAAAACTTGCAGCGACAAAAACAGTTTTATTATCAACTCACATAATGAGTGAGGCAGAAAGTCTGTGTGATGATGTTGTAATTATGAGTGAAGGAAAAGTTCTTGCTTCGGATTCTGTAGAAAATATAAAGAAAAAAACAAAATCAAAGAATCTTGAACAGGCTTATATAAACCTTACGAAAGGAGATAGAAAATGAAAATAAAATTTCCTCTCGTAAAAAAAGATCTTTTAACTCATGTAAGTATTGCATGTATATCAGCTCTTCTGCTTTTTATTACTGCTTTCGTTCAGTTTTTTGGTTTTCAGAGGTTTTTTATAGCAGGATTCGGCTCAAGCGATTTATCTTCGCTTTTTTCTCTTGTTCCGTATGTATACAGTCTTATAATTCCTCTTCTTGTTTTAATATGCTCTGACAGCAGTGTAGAAGATTTCTTTCCATTTTCGAGTTTTAAAATAATTGCTTCAAAGCTTGCATCCATTTTTATTCTGGTAGTTTTTATTACGATTCCGTTTTTTGTAATTCCTGCCTGCGTAAATATTTTTGGTAAAGTTGAATCTGCCCAGGTGATTACAGGCTTTCTGGGCCTTGCACTTTATGCTTTTACTGCCATTTCGTTCTGCCTTTTATTAAACGAGATTTTTTCTGTTAAACCGCTTTTTCTTTCGGTAAGTATTGTTTTTCTTCTTGTAATAAATTCTTTGGGAATTGTTCCGTACTACGCAAACTGCAATAATTTTTTTACTTCTTTATTTAACTTTGTCTGCTTTACTTACCATTTTGATTCTTTTAAAAAAGGAATCGTTGATACAAGGGATTTGTTTTTCTATCTTATATCTGCTTCTGTCTTTATACTTCTTGCATGCTATGCAGATGAAAAAAAGCGCGGAAGGATTTTTTCTAAAGGAAGGTTAAAAAATTATTGCAGTCTGCTTGTATTGATTACGATATTCGCATTTTTAGACAGTTCAAGGCTGTATACGCGTCTTGATTTTACTAAGGACAAGCAGTTTTCGGTTTCTAAATATACGAAAAAAACGCTTTCGAGTGTTTCTGACCCGGTTTTAATTACATATTACAGGTCTAAGGAACTTGTAAGTCGCTATCCTCAGGTTAATGACGTTTATGATTATTTGAAAATCTGTGCCAAAGAAAATAAAAAGATTTCGCTTAAGCTTGCAGATGCAAATAAGGATGAAAACCAGAAGATTCTTGAACTTTTAAATGTAATGCCGCAGCAGATTCAGAATGTAAATAATAATAAAACTGAATTTGTTAAAGTATATTCAGCAATTGTAATTGAATATAAGGGCAGAAAGGAAGTCCTCCCGTTTGTACTTTCTACGGCTTCTCTTGAATTTGAACTTAACATGAGGTTTGACTCGCTTATAAATAATAAAAGGCTTTCTGTTTATATTCTGGCAGGAAACGAATATGTTTCGGATGATTACAATTATCTTGAGCTTTTGTTAAAGAATTCTAATATAGAAGTCTATCCTCTTGCAAAGCAGTCGCTTCCTTACATCGAAGATCAGCTTGAAAATTCGATTCCGCTTATTTTATTCGGAACGTCAAAACTTTCTCCTGATGAAGCACGCGTAATTGAAAATTTCATTCTTAGAGGCGGGAAAGCTTTTATAGCAACTTCGCAGTATAAGGTTAATATAGATTCTGACTGGTCGATTACAAAAAATGCAGACGATAACTTTATTCCGGTTCTTGAAAAATGGGGAGTTAAGTTTGAAGATAAGATTGCAAATGACCTTTCCAATGTAAGAACGAGTTTCATTTCTTCTTCTGTTCATCCTGACGCGATAAATGAAACAAACCAGTATGAAAATATAAATTATCCTCAGTGGATTTCTCTTTTGCCTCAGAAAAATATTCCGGATGGAATTACAATGTTCTGGGCAAGTCCGATTAAAGCCGGCGCAGGAGTTGAACCTCTTTTTTCTACGTCAAATATGAGCTGGACTGTAAAAGAATCAAAGATTGCACCGGATACAGGACTCTTTATTACAAATCCGTTCTATGTAGAAAAATCTGCAATTGAAGATCCGCTTTTTACAAAGGAACAGTCGGTATTGGGCGTAAGGCTTAAAAATGCGCTTACAGGTATTTATAATTTCGGAACAAATGAAAATCCTGAAGTCATCGTACTTTCTGACCAGTATTTTGCATTAAATCTTCTTCTTGAACTTTCTGGAGGAGAAACGGGAGATTTCAGGAATCTGGATTTTATAATTTCTTCTGTTCTTGATCTTGCAGGTCAGACTGAACTTAAAAAAATGAAAGGCGGGGGAGTAAGAAATTCATCTCTTTATAAAATTACTGATCCGCTTGAATATTTAAAAGCTGTCAGAAAAGTAATAATATGGGGATTTTTTGTTCCGGTATTTTTTATCATTGCAGCTGCCGTAGTATTGAATATCATCAGGAAAAAACAGAATGAAAAAATTTAACGACAGAATCCTTTTCGTTTTATTAACTGTACTTTTTTCTCTTGTAATTCTCTTTGCGCTTTCATTTTTGAAAAATACAGGCATAAAAAAAATAAATTCAAGGCAGTCTGCACTTTTAAATCCAAAATATAATATTACAGGGTTTACTCTTTCTTCTCCGGATAACAGAATATTAAGGGCAAAAAATATTGACGGAATCTGGGGCGCAGAACTTTATGACGGGAATGAAAGCCTGTATTTTCTGATGGACACGTCCTTTGTAAATAATTTTATTCTTTTCTGTCAGAAGGTAAGTGATTTTAACGTTATATCAGAATCCGGTGTTTCAAAAAAAGAGCTTAACGCATACTATCTTGATGATAAAAACTCTGTATGTCTTTCTTTCTTTGATGATAATGGGAATACGGTTTCTAAAATTCATTTCGGTGCATTAAATCAGACGATGGATAAGATATTTTTCAGGACAGAAAAGAATTTTACGGTATATTCGATGGATTCAAAAATAGAAGCCTATCTTGATACAGACAGTTCTACGTGGTGCGATAAAAATATGATTCCTGAATGCCTTTATAAAAATAAGGCAGACACGGATGTTATCCTTTCTGGTAAAAAAATCAGTTCACTGAGGTTTTCTAAGATTGTTTCCAGAAACAGAGTAGATTTTGCGATGGCGTCAGGGATTCCTTATAGAATTACTGATGGAAGCGGTACGACATATATATATCATTTCTCTGCTGCCACTGTAGACGGTGAAGACTGCTATGTCTATAACTTTCTTGTAAAGCCCTCAATACTTTTTACGCCTGCCCAGAAAGATTTTATTTCAAAGCTTAACGGTCTTTACTGTATAAGTGAATGGACTTTTAAGCTTTTAGATAGTACATCAGAATAAAGATTGTAATATTATAGAAAAAGTGGCTTATCGTTCCTGTAAGGATGGTCTTATTCTTTACGGCAAAAAAGCGCAGTGTGATTCCCGAAAGGAAAGCATTTATGACAGCCGGAACTCCAAGATAAATATGTGAAAAAGCAAAAACTGCGACTGAGATGAATTCAGCCAGGAAACAGGCGTTTATTTTTGCTGTAAAAAGAGCGAGCGTTGAAGGAAGATAGAGCCTGTAAACGGTTTCTTCGCAGAATGCAGATATGAGAAAGCATGTGATGATAGAAATCCACAGCGGTGCATTCATATCTGAAAGGTTTATGGAGTAGGGAGGCTTTATTTTAAGCGCAATCGTTATTACAGACATGATTGTTCCGGTAACCATCAGGATTCCATAGCATAGGATTCCGCTTCCTGCCTGCATTAAAATATCGATTTTTTTTACAGATTTGATTTGATTTTTAGTAAATTCGTGCCGATAATATATAAGGAGACTTATCGCCAGAAAAACAAGCCTTAAAAAGGTGAGTGAAAAGTTTGAATTTTGTATTTCAGAAACCGGCTTTGCAAAAAACGGCGGAATTACGAAAACTGCGCATACCAGAAGGAATTCTAGATACAAAAGGAACTTTTTCATGTATTATAGTATTATAAGTTTGAGGTAATTTTGCAAGTAGCTGTTATTTTAGGTATTACATTTTTAATTGTTCTCATCGTGGTAAGAATATTAAGGCATTACAGCGGCAAGATAAAATTTTATGCTGCCGGTCTTGACCAGAAGTTTTCTATGCCGGAAATTGCTTCGCTCTGGAATCTTGCAAGACTGTGTGATCTTGAAGAACCAATAAGCCTTTATTATTCTGTTCCGGCTTTATCAAGATGTATAACACACATAATCGAAGACGCTCAGGACAAGGGAATCCAGGATACGCCGAAAGTTCAGGAATTTCTTTCTAAACTTTATAAATACCGTACTAAAATCGAGATTGATTCTTCCCAGAAAAAAGGACTTGAATCTACAAAAGACCTTGATAAGGGACAGAAGCTTCGTGTAATTTTTCCCGGAAAGGGACTTCATGAATCAGAAATCATCAACAGCGGCCGTGATCTTGTAATCAAGCTTCCGACTCAAAAGGGAATCATCAAATACAAGGGTGATGAATGGGAAAACCAGGATATAAGCGTATACCTCTGGAGAAAGGGGGACGCAAACTATGTATTTGATTCGCGCGTTTTGAGTTCAGGTGTATTTAACGGTCAGTCTGCGCTTTTTATAACTCATTCAGATAAAATGCTTAGGGCACAGAAAAGACGTTCTGTAAGATGTGAGTGTCATGTTCCGGCCCAGCTTTACATAATAAAGGAAAAGATAATTAACTATTCAACTGTAGAGACTGCACCGGGATACCGTTGTATTCTTGAAGATATTTCAGAAGACGGTGCAATGATAAGAATCGGTGGTAAGGCCGTTTCGAACATTCAGATTAAGCTGCAGTTTGAGCTTGAAGAAACATTTATCCTTATGTTTGGTATCATAAAGGCAGTTGAATACAATGCAGAAATAAACCAGTCGCGCGTACATTTTGAGTGTACTCATATTGAACCGACTATGAAAAACTTTATCCTGAGTTTTGTCTATAAAGTTCTTCCTGAAAAACAGAAAGAGATTTTTGAAGCCATCCAGGAAACAGAAAATGATGCAAAGGAAATGGGAGATTCTCCTGACGATGTATCTTCTGAACAGAATGATGGTTTAAATCAGGAAGCTAAGGTAAGTGAAATTTTGACCGAAAACCTTAAGGCTGCTTCTCAGGATAATAGTTCTGAACCCGAGATTGATTTTCCGGTATCAGAAGATTTATAATCTAAGATTATGGAGGTCCGGAATGAAAAAGACATTAAGCATACTTACTGTAGCATTTATGACATTTCTGGCTGCTGCTCAAAGTAAAAAAACTGATCCGGAAGTAAAATTTATAAAGGGAAATATTCAGGATAAAATCGCAAGCGTAAAAGACGCAGATAGAGAACAGGCTTCGAAAATGTCTGTAAAGGCTGTAAGTTTTGTCCTTGAAAACATGCATATCATTCCTGATGACAGAGATCTTTCGGGGCTTGCAATTGCCGCTGTTATGACTTACCCGGAATCAGAATTTGTTTCTAACCCTGAAGATTCAATTAATAAACTCGGTGCAATATATTACGGATTTAAGGACAGTAACGTAAGAATAAGTGTCCTTGATAAATTTGAACTTTTTGCCAAAAAATCAAATGCAAAGGAAATTGTTGCATTCATAAATACATATCTTGAAGCTGCAAAAGATGATAAAACTCAGGCGACAGAAGTAGAACGCAAGGCAATTCAGGTTGTTTCTTCAATTGGTGATAATGATTCGTTCAGGATTCTGTATTCTAGCTTAAAGAACAAGACATGGCCTAAACTTGAAAAACCGCTTGTTGAGTCGCTTTCTAATCTCGCAGAAAAGTCGCTTCGGGAACTTATAATTACTATTGATAAATCTGATTTTGCAGAAATGCAGCTTATTTTTGAGATTTTCGTGAATAATGATGAAATTTCTTCATCAATTCGCGCAGAAATAGCGGAAAATCTTCTAAAAAAAACTATGATAATCATAAGGGATTCTGCATCGGTAACAAAAGAAATTTCACAGTTTCTGCTTGCCAACTGTAAGATTCTTGCAGACAACAACTGGACTAGAAGTTCGGCCCTGATGATTTCGTATTTTGATGTAGCAAAAAGTCAGTTTGATGCAGGCTTTATATCTGAAGCCGAATTTGCAAACGTAATTAAATACATTGAAATTCTTTCGTCAAAAGATTCTGTAAAGATTTTTGTTGATTACCTGGGAGACCTTAACATGGAGATGAACAAAGGAAATCTCCCTGCATTAACTGTCGTTTCTGCAGTAATCCAAGCACTTGGAGACCTGGGTGACAAATCTTCTTTTGATTGTCTTTTGTATACGACTTATTTAAATTATCCTGAAAGTATTGTTACTCAGGCTCGAAATGCTCTTTCGAGTCTAAAATGGTAGAAGGAAAACAAAGTCAATTAGTTATTTTATGCGCCGTTGTGGTTGCATTTTTACTTTACTCAAAAATTGTTCCGCTGCCGGAGTCTTCGTTTGTTCCGGCAGTTGACGAAAAACAGATTCATCTGGTTTCTGGAAAAGTAGTTTCAAATCCTGTAAAGTCATCAGAAAAATATTATTCGGTTAAAATCGATGTGGACTATGCACAGGCACGGGATAAAAGCGTTTTTTTCTCAGGCGGAATTGCAACGGTTTTGATGGAAACTTCTCTTGTCGAAGCGCTCTATCCTGACAGGCTTTATTCCCGTATCGAAAAAAAAACTTCTCATGCTTATCTTATCGAACGCGGGGCAAAAATTAAATTTAATCTTAACTATATAAAAACTGATAAAAAAGTTTTTTTAATATGCACCGATTTAATCTCGTGCAGTTTTGATGAAAACTTTTCTGGAAGATTTGAAAGAATGAGGGCGCTTTGTAGAATTCAGTTTAAAAGACTGATGTCTGCATGGGGAAAAGCAGGTGGCCTTGTTCTTGCGCTTTTATCCGGATCAAAAGAATATCTTGACCAGTCGATGAACACACTTTTTAAAATGTCAGGGCTTTCTCATATCCTTGCGCTTTCTGGAATGCATCTTTCGATTATCTCTGGCTTTACAGGTCTTTTTGTTTCTAAAAGTCTTTTAAAAAAACTCTGGACTGTGATGCAGCTTATTCTGATTTTTATTTTTGTCTGGTTTGCAGGACTTTCTGCATCTTTACTTCGTGCGCTCATAAGCTGTGTCATCCTTACTTTGTGCAAACTTTTTAATATAAGAGAAAGAAGCGGAATTTACGTTTTATGTCTTACATTTCTTGTTCATGTTGCTGTGCGTGCGCAGGATGTTTTTGCGGTTAGTTTTCTTTTGTCTTACGGAGCTTTATGCGGAATTATATTAATAAGCCCTGCGCTAAATAAAATCTTTTCTGGCTTTGTTCCTGACAGAATATGTTCGTCGCTTACTTCTTCTGTCGGAGCAGTTTCTTTTACAGCTCCTGTTTCTCTTCGTCTTTTTGGATTTATAAGTCCTGCCGGAATTGTTTCTACGATGTTTGTTTCGCCTTTGATTACGGCTTTTTTATATCTTTCGATAGTTTTTATGGGTTTAAGTTTTATTTTTCCTTTTTCTGTAAAAATCGCAGCATTTGTAATGAACTTTATATATGAGGTTATAAAATCAGTAGTTTCGTTCTGGAATTTTATTCCTGTGATACAGTTTTAAGTTCCTTTGTGCAGCAGTTTTTTTAAGAATTTTCTTATATTTGAATTTTAAAAATATATGATATAATCAAAACTATATAATTTATGTAAAAGAGGAGTGCGATGAACCTTTATCACATAAACTGGCTTTTTGAAGAGCTTGGTAAACTTGAAAAAGAAAAAGTCATTACGCAAACTGCTTCTGATAAGATAAAGTCTTATTACGAAAAGAAAATTGAAGAACAGAAACAGCAGGAACAGAGAATGCTTGAGGAAAAGAAAAAGAAAAATATTCCTGTTTCCATGGTTCTTTCTATCATTGCAGCTCTTCTTGTTGCAGGCGGAATCATTTCTATTATCGCATATAACTGGGCTTCGATTTCAAGGGTAGCAAAAACTGCGGCTGCCTTTGTGATTATGTTTACGACACCGGCTGTATATGCGTTCATGAAATTTAAGTTTAAAAAGGATATTTCTGTCCGTATCAACGAAGTTATAAGTATTTTATGGAGCATTCTTTTTGGTGCGGGAATTAGTTTTATAAGCCAGATTTACAGGCTGCCTTCAAACCCTGCGCTGTTCTTTCTTGTCTGGGCAGTTTCTACGATTCTTATTCTGTATTGTACAGAAAGTTATTTTGCGTTCGCTTTTTCGATTCTGCTTACTGTAATTTACTGTATGGTCGGTCAGTTTGTAATGCGGACTGATGCCGTTTTTGCATATCTTCTTATTGCTGCAGTCGTTCCGTTTGCACTGTCAAAAAAAGGCTTTAAGTACGTTTCGGTTGCAGAAACCGTGTTTCTTTTAGGCTTTGTGCTTGAAAAGAGCATCCCTGGCTTGTGGATTTTGTGCTATGTAAGTCTTTTTGTTCTTATGTTTAATTTCGGAATCGAAAAAGATGAAAAGGTATTTAAATATTCAGGCGGTGCAGGCTGTGTAGTTCTGCTTGCGCTTTTAAGTTATGACTATTTCTGGAAGGATATAGGACTTTCTTTTTACAGAAATACAGAAGGATTTAATGCTGCAGCTTCTGTGTGTGACTACATAGTTACAACTCTTCTAGTTTTTGCAGGCTGTGCTGCGTCTGTAAAGCCTGTAGTTAAAAAGCTTTCTTCGGGTGAAAAATCTGACATATTTGTCCTTCAGACAGCTTCTGTTCTTTTTCTTTTATTGATTTATGTGTGGTTTGTCTGCTGCAGTATTAATCCGCATTTGAGTGTGTTTACAAAAGATCTTTTCTTTATATTTGTATTCCTTCTTTCTTATGTGTTTATTGCGTCTGGGAAAAGCAGTTTTTTCTATATTTCACTTCTTGCAGTTTTATTCAGTGGTCTTTATGCGGGAATAAATTATGCAGTTCCGTTTGTGATTGTCGAATTTTTTATAATTTATATAAACCTTTCAAGAAACAATGTCTTTGAAAGTACAGGCTTTAGACAGAAAAATGCAGATAATATTTTTATAATCCCTGCAGTTCTTTCTCTTGTCGTGCACAGTATAAGCAGTTTTGATGTTATTAATGAAAATTACATCGGATACTGTCTTAATGTTTCTGTGCTCCTTATTGCAATTGCACTTTGTGCTTTTGAACTTATTCCATATATGAAAAGAGTTTATAAAACCGACAAAGATAGATTTATTACGCTTGTTGAATTTACTGTAATAAATGCAGTTTCTCTTTTCCTTATCACATGGAAAAGCTTAAATATGGAATTTAGTTTTATTCCATATCCTGGACAAAAATCCATCATGCTTGCAGAAAAATATTTTATTCTTGCAGCAGCCGTTTATTATTTTGTAATGAATCTTATAAAGAAACGCAGTGAAATGCCTGCTGTAATTTTTGCCTTCTTAACCATTTCTATTAGTGTAAATGACAGACTGTTCATCCTTATTGCTTCTGCATTTGCATGCGGTCTTTATCTCTGGTTCCTTGAAAGCAAAAATAAATATATCGAAGTTCCTGCGGTTGTAATTGCTAAATCTTTTATGGTCTTTTTCTCTGTAATAGCAGTTTTCTTCTGCCAGGAATTTTCATATAACATCGGTTTTACTGTTCATATGAATCTTATATCTTCGCTTTATCTTATTTTTACTGTAGCACTTTTTGAAGTAATTCCGTTTGTTAAAGCTGTATTTGAAAAGAAAAAGATTGACTATCCTGTCGTTCTTATGGCTTTATTGTTTATTCTTATGTTATTCAGTCCTGATAAAATGCATGGTGAAAGACTTTTTAAGGAAATTCTTTCTTATGCTTTCCTTACACTTGTTGTTCTTTACTGTGTACTTGGAATGTTTAAATCGTACAGGAAAGGTTCTCTTTCGCAGTTTAATCTTTATATCGTCCTTATGAGCTTTGTAATTCTCATAAAGTTCTTCCTTGTCTCTGAGGGACTTGTTCAGACTGGTGTAATGTTCATTTGTTTTGGAATCGGAATGTTTATTATGAACCAGATTTTCCTTAACAGACAAAAAAAAGAAGCAGAAGGAGGAAACGGAAATGAAAATAAATAAAAAAATATTTTTTGCAGTTACAGTTGCCTTTGAACTTATCGCAGCAATTTTTATTCTCTGTAAAATTTCTTTAATTAAAAAAACTGCAGAAAAGGAAAACAGAATTTATCGTTTTGAATGTAATTTCTATGATCCGTTTAATCCGCTGAAGGGCAGATACGTTCAGCTTGAGTTTACAGATGAAAAACTTCCTGGAGATTTTTATGATGAAATCTGTAAAGACGGGAAATTTATTCTTACAGGACAGGTTGTTTACGCCATTCTTTCTAAAGATGAAAACGGAATCGATCATGTTACAGGCCTTAGCTTAAAGATTCCGGAAAACCGCAACTTTATAAAAGCAAAATTCAGCAAACATTATAGATCTTCTGATGAAGAGAATGATGCCTCATATGTTCGGATTAAATTTGATTTTGACAGATTTTATCTTCAGGAAGAACATGCAGAGTATTTTGACTATTTGCGTTCTCAGGATCATCCGCTTAATATAGAACTTTATTCAGACGGGAAGGGTAATGTCATACAGAAGGAGCTTTATATTTATGACGAGGATGACGGTTATATTTCTCTTGTTGAATTTTACAAAAAACATCATAAAAAAGGTGCTTAAAAAGCAGATTATGTGAAAAAAATCACGATAGACCCTCGTTTTAGTAGTGAAACGGGGGTTTTATTTTGTTCCGCATACATAATCTTATTGACTAAAGTTTTTGTAAATTCTAAAATGCTTGTAAATATCACAATTTTCTAGGAGATATAATATGGCAGATGTAAAAGTTGCTATTAATGGTTTCGGCCGTATCGGTCGTTTGGCTTTCCGTCAGATGTTTGGCGCTAAAGGATATGAAGTAGTTGCTATCAACGATTTGACAAAACCTTCTATGCTCGCTCACCTTCTTAAATATGATACAGCACAGGGCGGATACTGTGGAAAAATCGGTGAAAACCTCCACACAGTTTCTGCAGATGATGATGCAGGTACAATCACTGTAGATGGAAAAGTTCTTAAAATCTACGCAGAAAAAGAAGCTAAAAACTGTCCTTGGGGAGAACTCAAAGTTGACGTTGTTCTCGAATGTACAGGTTTCTACTGCAAGAAAGAACTCGCTCAGCAGCACATTGATGCTGGTGCAAGAAAAGTAGTAATTTCTGCTCCTGCAGGAAATGATCTTCCTACAATCGTTTACAATGTAAACCACACAACACTTACAAAGAATGACAACATCATTTCTGCAGCTTCTTGTACAACAAACTGTCTCGCTCCAATGGCTAAAGCTCTCAATGATTTTGCTCCTATTCAGTCTGGAATCATGTCAACAATTCACGCTTACACAGGTGACCAGATGATCCTCGACGGCCCACACCGCAAAGGCGACCTTCGCCGTGCACGTGCAGGTGCTGCTAACATCGTTCCTAACTCAACAGGTGCTGCAAAGGCTATCGGTCTTGTAATTCCTGAATTGAATGGAAAACTCATCGGATCTGCTCAGCGTGTTCCAACACCTACTGGATCTACAACAATGCTCTTTGCTGTAGTAAAGGGAAAGGACATCACAAAAGAAGCTGTTAATGCTGCAATGAAAAAAGCTGCAACAGAAAGCTTCGGATATAACGAAGACCAGATCGTATCAAGCGACATCATCGGTATGCGTTTCGGATCTCTCTTTGATGCTACACAGACTATGGTATCAAAAGTAGACGACGATACATATCAGGTTGAAGTTGTTTCTTGGTATGATAATGAAAACTCATATACAAGCCAGATGGTTAGAACAATTAAATACTTCTCAGAGAATTGTTAATAATTGTTACTAACTAAAAAAAGTCTCGCTTCGGCGGGACTTTTTTTTTGGGTTTTATGAGTTTTCATTATCTTTTATACAACTGTCGCGATTTTGTTGCACAAAATCGCTCCGCGCGGCGCTGCCGGCATTGCCGCGTGGTATGACAATGAAAACTTATATACAAGCCAGATGGTACGTGCGGGAGAAACCAGTTTCAACCTGACAGCTTTGCTGCAGGTTAAACCATAAGCGCCCGGGTTCGGGCGTTTTTTTATCCCGTTATTGATTTCCTTTGAACTTTTATACTGTTATTTTTGACATTTGATGATTTTCTTCTTGATAACTTAGAATTCCTTTTATACAATTGAGCCAAGAGGTGAAAAATGAATTTTATTTCAATTGCTGTTTATGTTTTACTTTTGCTTTCTTTTGTCCCTGGACTTAAGCTTGCCCCTCGGAGAGGTTTTAACGAAGACTCTATGTCACTGGATGCAATGACATCTTTAAAAGGTGTTCTTGCAATTTTTGTTTTGTGTCATCATCTTTCGCAGAAGCCTGCTTTTCAGCAGACACATACGATAAGTTTTTTTGAACATATCGGTTTTCTGTTTGTCGGAATTTTCTTCTTGTGTTCAGGATATGGACTTTACAAAAGCTATCTTAAAAAACCGGATTATCTTAAAACCTTTTTAAAACGCCGTGTTCTTCCGATTGTGATTTTTTACTATGTGATGATTGCAATTTATGCGGTTTATCATTTAATTCAGGGTTCAGCATTTACTCCTGTTGAATGGGCTTTAAAACTTTCTGGTCTTGTAAGCATCAACAGTCAGTGCTGGTATGTAATCGTAATCGTTATTTTCTATCTTGCATTCTATTTTATTTATAAAAATGAAAAAACGGGTAAATACGGAATTCCGCTTTTTATCGTGATTTCCCTTGCGTTTGGAATTTTATTCTGCATAATCGGACATTTTCCGTGGTATGCTTCTCCAAAGAAATGGTGGGTAAATCCAGCAAATTTTGCTTCAATTCCATGGTGGAAAAATCCTTGCGCACTTCCATTTGAAGGTGAGTGGTGGGTTAATTCTATGTTCGGTTTTGTCGCAGGTCTTTTTATTGCACAAAATGAAGATAAATTTATTGAATGGTCTTCTAAAAAATACTGGCTTAAATTTGCCGTAACATTTGTAATTTTTCTTGTTGTTTCTGCAATCGGATTTTTCTGTCTTTTTAATATAAGCTTCTGGTCTGAATTTGCATTTGACGGAAAACTCGGTGTTCCGAATAAACTCATCTGTTATACAGCTCAGTGTCTTCAGGTTATCGTTACTGATGTTTTTGTACTTCTTGTTATGAGAAAAGTTTATGTACGAAACAGATTCTATGATTTTTTCGGAAAGCGAAGTCTTGAAGTATATCTTATGCAGGAACTTGCATTGTTTGCATGGCTGTATCTTATTCAGAAAGGAGATAAGCCGATATTTACTTCTGGCAATACAAACGTGATTCTATACATGGTAGTCGTAACACTTACAGTACTTGTTTCTGCAATAATTTATCACTGGATAAATGTTAAACTTACCAGGGGCTTAAAAAAGTCGTAATTAATTTATATTGAACTGTTTTTTTTACTTTACTGTGGAACAAATCCCCTTTTTTTGATAAAATGATACGGTATTTTTCAATAAAAGGGGTATTTTTATGAAAAAATCAATTTTTGCTTTAACTGCATTGGCTCTCGCTCTTGCTCTTTCAAGCTGTGGTGCAGATAAAGATGTAGTAAAAATCGGTGTTTACGAACCAGCTTCTGGAGATAACGGAGCAGGTGGAAAACAGGAAACTCTCGGCGTTCAGTATGCAAATACAGTTACACCGACTGTAACAATCAATGGTAAAGAATATAAAGTTCAGCTCGAAATCGTTGATAACGAATCTTCGAATGATAAAGCCGTAACTGCTGCAAGTGCACTTGTTGCTAAAAACGTTTCACTTGTATTAGGTTCTTATGGTTCTGGTGTTTCTATTGCTGCAAGCGATACTTTTGCTGCTGCAGAAATTCCTGCAATCGGAATTACATGTACCAATCCTCAGGTAACTCTTGGAAACGATCATTATTTCCGTATCTGCTTCCTTGATCCATTCCAGGGAACAGTTCTTGCAAACTATGCTGCAGACAGATTTAATGCAAAGAAAGCATACTGTCTTGCAAAACTCGGTGATGACTATTCTGTAGGATTGTGCAACTACTTTATCAGAGCATTCGAAGCTCGCGGTGGAGAAGTTGTTTACGAAACATTCCCTGAAGGAACATCTGATTTTGCTGCATATGTAGCAAATGCAAAGAACGCAGATGCACACGTATTCTTCTCTCCAGTTTCTATCGAAGCTGCAGCACTCATCATTGAACAGGCTAACACACAGCATCTTGGTATGCCTATTCTTGCAGGTGATACATGGGACTCTAACGTAGTTCTCGCCGCTGCAAAGGGAACAGAAGTTGACATTAACGTAACAACATTCTTTATGGAAGGTTCTACAAATGAAAATGTAGTTTCTTTCGTAGACGGATTCAGAAACTATATAAACACAAATGCTGTTGCAAAAACAAACAATGGTGGTGATGATGAAATCTCTGCTGTTTCTGCAATGGGATTTGATGCATACTACGTAGCACTTGAAGCTCTTAAGAAAGCTAACAGCACAAAGGGAACAGATCTTATTAAAGTTCTTCCTTCTGTAACATACACTGGTGTTTCCGGAGAAATCGCATTCGATGAAAACGGAGATGCTAAACGTGATGTTGCTTATGTAAAGAGAGTAAACAACACAACAGGAAAATGGGCATTCGTTGCCATTCAGACTGTAAATAAATAATGTCTAGAAGACATTATTTATTAAATCTTTAACATACAGCTTCCGTCGGGAACACGCCACAAAAAAAGGCTGTGCTCGCGGGCGCGCCTCAGAAGAGGTACTGCGTGCGGAATTTTTTTTGTGTCGCGTCCCGACTCCGCTGTATGTTGTAAAATAATAGTTCAAAATATTTAGACATTATTTTTTTCAGGATTAGATAAATGGAATTTTTACAGACTAATCTTCCGTATATTCTTGCAGGAATTTCTACCGGCGGTCAGTATGCCCTGATTGCAATCGGTTATACAATGGTTTACGGAATCTTAAGATTGATCAACTTTGCGCATGGTGATGTTTTTATGGCAGCAGGACTCATCATGATTTATTCTTATACAATAATGCCGTTATGGATTTCGATTCCATTTACCATTATTCTTACGGTATTACTTGGATTTTCTGTTGAACGCGTTGCATATAAACCTTTGAGAACTGCACCGCGTATGTCAATTATGATCAGTGCAATCGGTATGAGTTACCTTTTGCAGAACTTTGCTTTGTATATTACAGGTGGACTTACAAAATTCTTTCCTTCAATTCCGTGGATAAGTGACTCAATCACAATCTTTGGAGCTGTTACAAAAAGAGTTACGGTAATTACACCTTTTTTAACTATATTTCTTGTTGCAATACTTGTTTATCTTATTAAGCATACAAAAATCGGAATGGCGATGCGTGCCGTTTCTAAAGATTTTGAAACTTCTGAACTTATGGGAATCCGGATTGACGCTGTAATCAGTTCAACTTTTATAATCGGTTCATTCCTTGCAGCAGTAGGATCCCTTCTGTTTTTCTCAAACTACTCAGGCGTTACACCGACAGTCGGTGCGATGCCGGGACTCAAGGCTTTCGTTGCTGCAGTATTTGGCGGAATCGGATCAATTCCCGGCGCAGTTATCGGAGCATTCTTAATCGGAATCTGCGAAAACATCATAAAGGGTTTAGGCTGGACTACATTCAGTGATGCGTTTACCTTTGTTTTATTGATTGCAGTTTTAATGTTTATGCCGACAGGAATCTTCGGTGAAAAGCAGACGGATAAGGTGTAGTGTATGAATTTAAAACTTGATTCTAAAAAACAGAAAGATTATATAATCGGATTTGGACTTCTTGCACTTCTTCTTATTGTCATAACAGTGCTTGAACATGTTCTTCCTAAAACGAGCATGATTTTTACAGTATTAAAGAAAGGTGCAATCTATGCTCTTGTTGCAGTTTCTATGAACCTTTTAAATGGTTTCACAGGTCTTTTCTCACTTGGTCAGGCAGGATTCATGCTTCTTGGAGCTTATACTTATGCAATCTTTACGATTCCGGTTGCGATTCGTCCTCAGGTTTATCAGTACTTTGACGGCGGGCTTATCCAGTTTACAGTGCCGGTTGTCGTTGCCCTTATAATGGCAGGACTTGTAGCTGCAATTTTTGCATACCTTATAGGACTTCCTGTTTTACACTTAAAGTCTGACTATCTTGCAATTGCAACTTTAGGCTTTGCAGAAATTTTACGTGCAATTTTCCAGTGGGATAAAATCGGTGTAATTACAAATGGTTCAAATCTCTTAAAAAAATATCCTGTATTTAAATCGTGTCTGTTTTATTTTGCAGTCGCGATAATATGTATAGCGCTCATTGTTCTTTTGATAAATTCAACTTACGGAAGAGCATTTAAAGCAATACGTGATGATGAAATTGCAGCAGAGGCAATGGGAATAAATCTTGCAAAACACAAACAGCTTGCATTTGTAATTTCATCTTTCTTTGCAGGAATTTCAGGTGCTCTTCTTGCGATTTTCCAGACAACGATTCAGGCAAAGCAGTTTACTTCTGCAATGACTTACGAAATTCTTCTTATTGTAGTTATAGGCGGAATCGGATCAATTACCGGAAGTTGTATTTCTTCTTTCCTTTTCATCGCTTGTTCAGAATGGTGGCTGCGTTTTCTTGATGATTCAAATTTAAATTTCAGTACGATTCAGATTTTCAGGCCGGGATTTAGAAAAGTTGTTTTTGCAATTGTAATTATGGCAATCGTTCTTTTTTACCAGAAAGGAATCATGGGCGATAAAGAATTCAGCTTTTCAAGATTAGCGTCGAGAATTAAAAATATGTTTTCTAAAAAGAAGACGGTGAATGCAAAAGACTCCGCATCAAAGGAGGCTTTAAAATGAGTGAAAACGTTTTACAGATGAAAGATGTAACGATGCAGTTTGGCGGCGTTGTTGCAGTTGATAATCTTTCGCTTGAAGTTAATAAAGGAGAAATTGTTTCTCTTATCGGACCAAACGGTGCAGGTAAAACAACTGCATTTAACGTTGTAACCGGAGTTTACGCACCTACAAATGGTGCCGTATATTTTAACGGAAAAGAAATCGTAGAAAACTATCCGTCGGGAAAAATGAAAAAGAATTACGGCGGAAAAGAAGCCGGAAAATATTTTAAGAAAATAGAACCGACTCCTGATAAAATTACGAAGCTTGGTGTTGCGCGTACTTTTCAGAATATTCGTCTCTGGAAAACGCAGGATGTATTTACAAATGTTCTTATTGCAAAGCATCTTCGCCGTACAAGCAATATCTTTACTGCTACATTCCGCTTAAACCGCGCAGAAGAAAAAAGACAGCGCACAGAAGTAGAAGAGCTTTTAAAAATGCTTGATTTGTGGGAAGTAAGAAATGAACTTTGTACATCGCTTCCTTATGGTCTCCAGCGCCGTCTTGAAATTGCGCGTGCTCTTGCAACAGAGCCGTCTCTTCTTTTGCTTGACGAACCTGCAGCCGGTATGAATCCGCAGGAAACTAAAGAATTGACTGCATTCATAAAAAAGATAAGGACAGATTTTAATCTTACGATTCTCATGATTGAGCATCATATGGATCTTGTAATGGATATTTCGGATAGAATTTATGTTTTAAACTTTGGTGCTTTGATTGCAAGCGGTACGCCGGAAGAAGTTCAGAATAACCCTGAAGTAATTGCTGCGTACCTCGGCGAAAAAGAAGAAGCTTGATTGGAGAAATAGTATGTTAACGATAAAAGATTTACATGTTTCTTACGGTGGAATTAAAGCACTTCGCGGAATTGATATCGAAGTTCCTGACGGGAAAATTGTAACGCTTATCGGTGCAAACGGCGCTGGAAAATCAACTCTTTTAAGAACTATAAGCGGTCTTGTAAAAGCAGAAAGTGGTTCTATAAATCTTGACGGTAAAGAACTTACGGCTCTTGCGATTAATAAAATCTGTGCAGAAGGAATTGCATTGAGTCCTGAAGGTCGTCGTGTATTTACAGATCTTTCTGTTCAGGAAAACTTAAAAGTTGGTGCTTATCTTAGAAAAGATAAAGAAGAAATCCAGAAAGATATGGAATGGGTTTACGAACTTTTTCCTCGTCTTAAAGAACGCTCATGGCAGTATGCAGGAACTCTTTCTGGTGGTGAACAGCAGATGCTTGCAGTAGGAAGAGCTTTAATGTCAAAGCCTAAAATCCTCATGCTTGATGAACCTTCGCTTGGTCTTGCACCACTTATCGTTCAGCAGATTTTTGAAATTATTCGTGAGATTAACAGACAGGGTGTTACGGTTTTACTTATTGAACAGAATGCAAATATGGCGCTTAAGGTTGCAGATATTGCATATGTAATCGAAACCGGAGCAATCGTATTAAAGGGAAGCGGAAAAGAACTTCTTGAAAATGATACTGTAAAAGAAGCTTACCTCGGAAAGAAAAAATAGTTTACGGGAGTTGTATGAATCTGCCGGAAGGGTATTCTGAGTTTTTAAAACCAGACTGTGACAGAAAAAAGTTCATCCAGGATTATCTTGATAAAAATAAAATCAGATCAAGTGTAATCTGCCTCAACGGGAAAAATCATATCTACGTAGATTTTTTAAAACAGAACTATGATAACAAATACAAATTAAAGACACTCGTTGCACACTACGACAGGGTAGACGGAGCTCCTGGGGCAAATGACAATAGTTCCGGGGTGTTTGCCCTGCTTGATGCTGCAGTAAGAATTTCAAAACTCAATCTTGTTCATAATACACGCATTATATTTACAGACGGCGAAGAAGACGGAAGGTTTGGCGTTGCTTCCCAGGGTGCTTTTTCGCTTGCAAAACGCTTTGTTGAATTAAATAATGCCGACCAGGATGTGATTGTTTTTGACTGCGTAGGGCGGGGTGATGTTCCGGTTTTATGTGAGTTAAATCTTCCTCCGTTGTCAGATAAAATCTTTGCCGCAAAATACAAAAGTCTTACTGCACAGATTCAGAATGTAATAGGAAATAAATCTTCTCTGGATAATATAATCCTGCCGGCTTCATTTTCTGATAATGCGGGATTTGTTGCAAATAAAATCCCTTCTGTTGCAATTACCATGCTTCCGAAAGATGAAGTCATAAATTATATGAGCAGTTTAAAAAGGATACCTGGACTTGCAGAATCTGTCATGAACCGCCGTCTTGAAGATGTTCCGGATAAGATTGCGCCCGAATACATTTTGCGTGAAAGCATTCCTTTAACCTGGCGTTATTTTCATACAAGGTATGATACTGTAACGACTCTGACTCCTGTGTCTTTTTCGATAATTGCTAAGATTATAGATGAAATAGTTAAATGTAATTTCCTGCGCTGAACATCAAAAAACCTCGCTTGTTTATCTGGGCCGTTTTATGTATAATGAGTAAAATATCTTTTATCTGGGGAACTTAACATGAAACTTTGGCAAAACGGTGCAATTTACACAAACGGAAAGCTTACTCCTGCTTCACAGGAAGCTGCAGCAAATTCTGACGGAATTAAAAAAACAATTGCATATTCAATTTTACAGAAACACAATACATCGGGTGATGATAAAAAATTAAAGATAAAATTTGACAAAATCACTTCCCACGACATTACATATGTCGGAATCATTCAGACGGCACGTGCATCGGGACTTGAAAAGTTTCCTATTCCATATGTACTTACAAACTGTCACAACTCACTTTGTGCAGTAGGCGGAACAATCAATGAAGATGACCACATGTTTGGTCTTACATGTGCACAAAAATACGGTGGTATATATGTTCCGCCTCATCAGGCTGTAATCCATCAGTTTGCACGCGAAATGCTCAGCAGCTGTGGTGCAATGATTTTAGGTTCTGACAGCCATACACGTTATGGTGCACTAGGTACTATGGCAATCGGTGAAGGCGGCGGCGAACTTGCAAAGCAGCTTTTAAATAAAACTTATGATGTTGCATATCCTGGAGTTATTGCAGTTTATTTAACCGGAACTCCTGTATCTGGAGTTGGTCCTCAGGATGTTGCACTTGCAATCATTAAAGAAGTTTTTGACAACGGTTATGTAAAGAATAAAGTAATGGAATTTATAGGCCCAGGTGTTTCAAACTTGAGCGCAGACTTTAGAATCGGTATTGATGTAATGACGACAGAAACTACTTGTCTTTCTTCTATCTGGAGAACAGACTCAAAAGTAGAAGAGTGGTATGCAATTCATGGAAGACCTGATGCTTATAAAGAATTAAATCCAGAAGAAGGTGCTTACTATGACGGTGCAATCGAAATTAATCTTGACGAGATTCGTCCGATGATTGCCATGCCGTTCCATCCAAGTTGTGCTTATACAATCGAAGAGGTCAATAAAAACCTCATGGATATTCTTGATGCAACAGAAAAGAGGGCAAAAGTAAGCTTTGGCGATAAAGTAAACTTTACGCTTAAGAATAAAGTAATCGATGGAAAATTCTATGTAGACCAGGGTGTCATCGCAGGTTGTGCAGGCGGTGGATACGAAAACATCTGTGCAGCAGCTGATATTCTTAAAAATAAAGATACAGGAAACGGAAAATTCCTTCTTAATGTATATCCTGCTTCTATGCCTGTTTATAAAGCCCTCATGGAAAACGGTGCATTCAGTGCTCTTGTTGATGCCGGTGCAATTGTAAAAACTGCATTCTGCGGACCATGTTTTGGTGCAGGTGATACTCCTGCAAACGGTGCATTCTCTATCCGCCACTCAACAAGAAACTTCCCTAACCGCGAGGGTTCTAAAATCCAGAACGGTCAGCTTTCGAGTGTTGCACTTATGGATGCGCGCTCAATCGCAGCGACTGCAGCAAACAAAGGTTTCTTAACACCTGCAACAGAATACGATACAGAGTTCAGCAGTAAAAAATATTTCTTTGACAAGACAATTTATGAAAAACGCGTTTACGATTCAAAAGGCGTTGCTCATCCGGAAGTTGAAATCCAGTTTGGACCAAATATCAAAGACTGGCCGGAACAGAAAGCTCTTGGTGATGACCTTCTTGTAAAAGTTGTAAGCGAGATTCACGATCCTGTAACGACAACTGATGAGCTTATCCCGTCAGGAGAAACTTCTTCGTTCAGATCTAATCCTCTCGGACTTGCTGAATTTACTCTAAGCCGAAAAGATCCTGCATATGTAGGACGCGCAAAAGCAGTTCGTGATATGTCAGAAGAAGTTAAGTCAGAAATTAAGGCTGCTGTTGACGCTCTTTCTAAAAAAGACAGTGCACTTGGAAGCGCAGCTTCAAAAGCACAGACTGGTTCAACTATCTTTGCCGTAAAACCAGGCGATGGATCTGCCCGTGAACAGGCTGCAAGCTGCCAGAGGGTACTTGGAGCTTCTGCAAATATCGCAAATGAATATGCTACAAAACGTTATCGTTCAAACCTTATCAACTGGGGAATGCTTCCGTTCATTTACAAAGACGGAGATAAAAATCTTCCGTTTGCAAATGACGATTATGTGTTCATTCCTGGCGTAAAGAAAATGGTTCAGGATGAACTTCCTTCAATAAAGGCTTATGCCGTAAAGAAGGATGGAACAGTAAACGAGTTTGAACTTACTGTAGGCGACCTTACGGATGACGAAAGAAAGATTATTCTTTCTGGATGTCTGATTAATTATTATAGAAACTAGACGATACTACGGGGTTAATTTGGTAAAGAAATTTTTTATTCTTGCTCTTTTTTTATCATGTGCCTGTGCATTTGCAGAAAGTCCGTTTAGAGTTCCTATAAAGACTGACGGACTCATGCTTGTTTTTACAAAAGCACATTACGGGAAAAACAGTTATTATACTGATGATGTTGAACTGATAAAAGAAATTGCTAAGGACTGGAAGTTTTATATTCCGTCTCCATATCAAAAGGGCGGTTATGATTATTATGGTTACCTGATCCAGAATGATGTAGTTTTATCTGCCGTGTCAATAAATCTTGATGCTGGCCAGATTGTAACCGACAAGGGTTCTTTTGTTTTTGGTGAAAAGAAATTTGAAAAGATTCAGACTCAATTTAAAAAGGCCGTAGAAAAAAATTATACTTTTAAAACTACAGAAGAGGCAAAGGAAGAATTTGCAAAAGTAAGTAATAACCCCGATACAATTTTTATTGAATATGAACGCTGGCAGGAATTTGACGGATTTTTCTACATCTACATTTCTGACGATAACTTTTCTAAATCATCAAAAATCGAAAAAGAAATCATAAATTTCATAAGAAAAAATTATCCTGAGTATGATGTTGACGTAAGGCTTTCTGTTTATTCATCTGAGACAGGTTTTACTTTTTCTGTAGAATGTGACCGTGATTTTTATGAAGTATTCAAATATTATAATAAAAGCGAGTTCAAAACCTACAGCAGGCTTGAGATGAAAACCTATTTTAAGAAGTAAGCATTTCTTTTGTTATGTGATATACACTCGAACAGTTATGACATATTACTTCTATAGGATCCGGTCCGTTCTGTATTATGTCATCAAGTTCTGCTTTTGGAAGATGCTTTATCTGGTTTGTAAAATTTTCGATTGAGCACGGACAGTCAAATATTATGTCACGCTCAAGAACAATCTTTGGATTAAATTCCCTGAAAAGTCCGCATATTACGTCTTTAAAATTTCCGCCCTCGCTGAACCAGGTACCGATTGACGGCATTGCATTAAAAGCGTTTTCGGCTCTTGTAATAAGCTCATCCTGAGCCATGCTTGCAAAATTTATTATATCTTTTGAAACGCCTTTCTGGTTTTGTACTGCTTTTCCACCTGCAGACGGAATTGACTGTAAAAATAAACCGCCGGCTCCGATAACCATTCCTTCTTTGTCAAACTGAATGCTTGTATTAAAGGCTGTGTTAATCTGTTCTGACTGAGAATAAAAATATGCAATGTCTTTTGCAATGTTTTTATAAATAATTTCTGTCGTACTTATCTGAGGCTCTCTTGCTCCCTCGATGTAGCGCGTTACGGTAACAGTTCCGTTTCCGAGAAATGGAGTTAAATCCCAGGATTCTAAAGGTTTTTCAATCGGGATGCTGTCGTTTAGAAGAAAGCCTCTCACATATCCTGAACTGTCTACTTCGACAGAAAAACCCCTGCATGGGCCGTCAGTTTCGTATTTTAAGACAATATGCTCTTTGCCTTTCATTGTCTGTATCATAAGGGCGGCACATAAAAGCCCCTGACCAAGAATCATTGTTTCAAGAAGTCCAAGGTTATGCTGGAGTTTCATCTGGTTTATGAGTTTAGTTCCGTTTAAAAAAGCACCACGAAATCTGCCTTCTGCCATGATAAAAACACTCATACCGTCTTTTTCGATTTTAGAAAGATGGGAAACGAGTTTAGGATCAGTTATTTCTTTAGTAATCATAAAACTAGTCCTCTTTATTCTGATTTTCCCAGTCTGTATACATTTTTGAAAGTGTCTGGGAATCTGTTTTTCCTTCAAGGGCAGATTTTAAATACGGAATGAGAACGTCCCTTTTTATGGTTTCCCACTGACGCGGGTAGGCTGCCGGTGCTTTTATCGATGAGTTTGAAGGAACTTTAGCAAGAAGACATTTATAGAAAACCGGGAAAATATGTTCATTTACAGAAATGAGTGAAGAAAAACCGCTTGCAATTCCGAATGTGTTTGTATCGAGATTCATGTCGATTTTTCTTTTTAACATCTTGCTCTGGGCTTCTTCTGTCATGAACCATGTTATGAAAGTCTGACATGCTTTTTTTGCTTTTGATTTTTTGTATATACCCATCATCATGTTGTTTTCTTCTGCAACTGACTGTCCGTTTTTAGAAAGCCAGCAGAAATCTATTTTGTCAAGCTGTTCTTCAGAAAGAGAAAGAAGTCTGTCGCTTGTTGTATATGCAAACAATGATTTTTGCTGAAGAATCTGTTTATTGTACGGTGTATAAAGATATTTAAATGAAAAGTCCTTTTCATCATTGCATGAAGTGTTTATCGAATTTGTCCAGTCGATTAAAAACTGACAGCAGTTTTCTGTAAGCGGAATATTATATTTTATCGTTCCTTTCTGAAAATTAAATTTTATTTCTTCTTCTGCAAGCACTTTGTAAAGGAAGTCCGGATTCCACTGAGGTGCAAACGCCATCTTTGTGTAAAGATTGTCTTTTGAAAGCATGTTGAATTTTTTTGAAATTTCTTTTATCTGCTCGTAAGTAATCGTATCAGAAGAATCTGTAAGTTCTGAATTATTTACATCATAAACAAGTGCGCCTATGTTAAAGTTTACAGGAATCAGATACTGTGTCTTTCCTTTTTTTCCGGCTTCAAGAAGTGAAGGGTAAAAAGACTCTCGTGCAAAGCGGTCAGAAAAAAGTCCGTTGAGCGAAGCAAAATAATGCTTTGAAATTCCTGATGTAATATAACTTGAAGCAATCAAGTCTGGCCCTGTTTTTCCTTTTGCAACAGGGAGCTCGCTTAATGCATCTTCTTTATAAACTACTGCAACTTTTACCGAGTCCTGGGAACTGTTAAAGATTTCTGCATATGAAGCAAATTCTACATTGTCAGTCCACAGAACGATTATTTCCTGTTTACCTTTTGAACAGCCTCCTGCCATAAAAATAAGCGTGGCAAGAAGACAGCTTATAAAGATATTTTTTTTCATAATTCCTCGGCAACTTTATAGATTGTTTCGTATACGTTAAGGAGTTTTTCTTTTTCTATGCTGCTGAATGCAACTCTAAGTGTTTTTTCATCGATTGCAACTGTTCCGATGCCGTATTCATTAAGAAGCTTTACGCGAAGTTCACATGCCTTTTTAGACGGAACGTAGAAGCTCATGAAATATCCTGAGTTAAACGGAAGCGGTTCAAGTTTTGAGCATGAGTGTGAATCTATGAAATCACGAACGATGCGGTAGCGCTCTTCGAGAATTTTTCTAAAGTTAAGTTTCTGTTCTTCGAGAACAGGATCTTTCATTGCCTTTACAAGAATACTCTGTCCTGGAGTAGAAGCGCATGAAACAGAAGATCTGATAATACCCATAAGTTTTTTGATGAGGGCATTGTACTGGTCCTCTGTCATTTCTGGATTTGCAAATGTAAGGAATCCGCTTCTGAATCCCCATACAAAATCTTCTTTTGTCGGACCGTCGATTTTTACTGCAAGTATATTTTTATGAAGGTCTGCTGTTTTTGCAAAAAGGGATTCTGGATTTATATCCTGTTCATAGTTTAATCCGAAATATGCGTCATCGCTTATTGCAAGAATCTTAACGCCTTTTTCTGCTTCTGCCTTTAAAATCTGACATATTTTTTCTGCTTCGTCTTTTGTAGGGCTGTAGCCGGAAGGGTTCTGCGGAAAGTTAAGCAGAACTCGTACAAATCCGGTTTCTGCTTCTTTTTTTATTGCCTTTTCAAAGCCGTCTATATTGAATTTTCCGTCTGCAAAAAGAGTAAACTGATGGAACGAAGCCCCGCGTCTTGTTTCACAGATAAGAGCGTAATTGTCCCATGAAGGATCTGCAGCCAGAAGGGCATCATTCTGGCCAAGGAAAAGGTCTGCTATATATGAAATTCCTGCTGTAAGTCCCGGAACAAGGACAGGAAGTGAAAAATTCTTAGTTTTAAGTGATGGGTTTTTCTGAATGAGTTTTTCTTTCCAGATTTCGCGCAGTTCCATGTTACCTGCAGTAGGTGCATAAGCTACAAGTTCTGCGTCTGTAAGTTCCGGAGCGTATTTCTTTATTGCTTCAAGAGTTACCGGATGTCCGTCAATTACGGTCATTCCGATGGTTCCGTTTGCTGTTTTTCCGAGTTTTTTAGCTTCGCCGCTCTGGGCTATAATTCCGTTTGGAAAAAAAATGCGTTTTCCGAGTTCTGAAAAAAGAGGTTCTGCAATTGAACCTGATAAAGCATTGTTTAATTCTTGTGCTAAAGGGTTTAACATGATAAAGTTGATTATACAAAAAATGCTGAACTGTTGCAATTAGAAAACTGCAGAGTATAGAATAAATTGCAAATCTTTGGTACATTTTTCTAATAAAGTATATAAAAATTATATGGGGATTTAATTTTATGGAACGATTTAATAATATAACAGAAGAAGACTTGAACGAATGCAGAATGCTCGCAGACAAATGCCGCGAAGAAGCTGCTAAACGTCTTGTAGGGCAGACCCAGGTAGTCGACGGAATCCTGACTGCTCTTGTAGCCGGCGGTCATGTACTTCTTGAAGGTGTACCTGGACTTGCAAAGACTCTTGCTGTAAGGACATTTGCAGAACTTTCTGGACTTGATTTTAAGAGAATACAGTTTACTCCGGACCTGCTTCCTGCAGATTTAACCGGAACATTAATTTATGAACAGGCCGGCGGAAAATTTAGCGTTAGAAAGGGACCTGTGTTTACGAACGTCGTGTTTGCAGATGAAATAAACAGAGCGCCTGCTAAAGTTCAGTCTGCACTTCTTGAAGCAATGGCAGAACATCAGGTTACAATCGGTGAAACATCTTACAGACTTCCTGAACCTTTTTTTGTTCTTGCAACACAGAACCCGATTGAACAGGAAGGAACATACAATCTTCCCGAAGCAGAACTTGACCGATTCCTGATGAAAATCGTCGTTCCTTATCCGACTCCAAAAGAAGAAGCAGAAATCGTAAAGACATGCGGTTACGCAGACCAGATAAAAGTTAATCAGGTTTTTTCTGAACGTTCACTTAACAAGTGCCGTTCACTTTTAGACAAAATTGTATGTGATGATAAAATCGTTGAATACATCGTATCAATCGTAAACGTAACACGTCCGATTGAAAAATCATATGCCGAATTAAAGAGTCCTGTTAGTTTTACAAAAGCAGGTGATGACATTACTAAATACATTACTTATGGTGCATCTCCACGTGCAGGTATTGCTCTTCTTCAGTGTGCAAAAGTTAATGCACTTTTCCAGGGAAGAAGTTTTGTTCTCCCAGAAGATATTAAAGCTGTCGCACTCAATGTATTAAGACACAGACTTATTCTTTCTTACGAAGCAAGCGCGTCAGGTGTAACTGCAGATGACATCATCGCAAAGATTCTTGATTTCATGCCGCTTCCATAATATATAGAAAAAAAAGATTATGGCAGAATCATTACTTGGAAGCAAAGACTCGCTTATACAGAAAGCGGCTTTGTTAAGAATAACTACAAAGACTCTAGCAAACTCACTCCAGAACGGTTCGTTTAAATCGCTGTATCACGGTCAGGGTATCGAGTTTAGCGGTGTACGTGAATACTTAAGGGGTGATGACGTTCGTCTTATCGACTGGAATGTTACTGCCCGAAGCGGAAAACCATACGTAAAGATTTTTGAAGAAGAAAGGGAACTGCAGATTTTTTTAGTAATAGACAGATCTCTTTCGATGCAGACAGGTTCAAGGGGTAAATCAAGACTCCAGACTGCAATGGAAATTTCTGCGCTGCTTACTCTTGCTGCAGAAAACAATGCAAATCCTGTCGGTGCAGTTCTTTTTGGCGGCGATATTGAGTTTGTTTGTTCTCCTAAAAGTGGACAGACTCAGACGATGATTTTATTAAGCCATTTTGACAGAAAGCCTGAAAATAAAAAGCGTGGTTCTGTTCTTGCAAATGCACTTACAGGTGCGGGAAAAGTTTTAAAGAAACGCTCTCTTATATTTGTTATTTCTGATTTTAGAATGCGTGACTGGGAAGATCCGCTTGTTCATCTGGCAAGCCGCCATGATGTTGTGTGCGTAAGGATAGGGGACCCTTCTGACTACAGTCTTCCGGAAATGGGAGCTATTCCTTTTACGGATCCTGAAAACGGAATTAAAAAACTACTTCCTACTAATTCAAAAATGTTCCGCGCAAGCTGGCGTGAAGATGGAAGAATGAGGCAGCAGAGATGGACAGATTCCTGCTTAAAGCACGGTGGTTATCCGCTTAAAATCTCTACGACTGACGATGCTTTGTCTGTACTGATTTCTTATTTTACAACGAGGGAACAGACATGAAAAAATTGATTTTGTCTTTCATCGTTTTATTTGCTGCCGTATCAGGTGTTTTTGCGCAGGATTCAGAAAATGCAAGTCAGGTTCTTCTGCCGCTTGATGTTTATGTCGGTGACCATGCAGAAATAAGATATACATTCCGCTCGGCAATCGACTTTTTCTCCGGTGAAAAGGATCTTGAAAAAAAAGATTTATTAAATCCTTTTATCGGACTTGAAGATAAATTTACTGTCGTTAAGGCAGAACTATATAGAAATGAAATGGAATATACTGTACGCTTTGTCATTATTCCGTGGAAAGTCGGCAATATTTCATTTCCGTCTTTTGATCTTAACAGGGCGCTCGGTCTTGTAAAGGATGAACAGAATGCAGAAAATCCTGCTGACGGTCAGACGGTTTCTGAACCAGAATTTTTTGTAGCGCTTTATCCTGTTCAGATTAAATCAATTGTAGAAAAAACAAATAATCATCAGATGATGCCGCCTGTTCCACCGATTATAATTCCTGGAACGACTTATGTAATATTTTTAATTGCACTCGGAGCAATAATTTTTCTGATTCTTTTTTTCAGATTCCTTTTGAAATTTCAGACAATCAAGCAGAAATGGCTCAATTATTTAAGACGCATGGCATTTAAAAGGAACGCAGAAGATGCGCTTAAAAAAATCCGTAAGCTGTGCAGAAATACAAAGGCATCGGATATTGAATTCTGTTCAACTTTACAGAACATTACGAGAAATTATCTTGAGTTCAGATTTGATTATAAATTTACTGCAGTTTCTTCAAGTGGAATAAGACAGGCATTTGAAAAAATCTGTCTTGGTGATATTCCGTCGGGAATTGCATATTCGGTAGAAGATCTTGCCGCAATGTTTGTAAGGACAGATTATATCCGTTATGCACATGACTCGATTGACTCGCAGCTTTATCCACCGGTTGAACATCAGGCAGCTCTTGTAAAGACAGAGAGAAAATCACTTTCTGATATGGTTATAAAAGCAATTGACTGCTTTGAAAACAATGATATGCAGGAGGAAGAATAATGTCAGTTGATTATATGAATCCGTCAAGTTTTCTTCTCCTTCTTCTGATTGCACTTTTGTATGCACTCCGTAAGATAAGAATATTTAATAAGATTTCTTTACCGCTTACTTTTTCTGACTGGAACGGCTGGGTATTTACATGGAACGACAAGTTTAGAAAAATAGTTTCAAATCTCTGCGAGTTTTTCTGTCTTGTTTCTTTTGTTCTTGTCGTAATTGCTTTTTCTGAACCTGTAGTTCATCATCAGGAAAAGGTTTATACGTCACGCGGAACTGATGTTCTTTTTGTTCTTGATGTAAGTTACTCGATGGCTGCAAAAGATATCAACGGAGTTTCTCGTCTTGATGCGGCAATTTCTACAATAGAAAAACTTGTAAATCAGAACAGCGGTGCGTCATATGGCCTTATTCAGATGGGACAGGAAGCCGCAGTCGTTGTCCCTGTTACGAACGATATAGAAACTTTTAAAAGCCGGCTTTCAAATCTTTCGGTCGGCATAATGGGTGACGGCTCAGCAATCGGAACCGGATTAAGTTCTGCCGTTTATCACATTAAGGATACAGTTGCAAAAAGGAAATGTATCATTCTTCTTACAGACGGCGAGAACAACGCCGGTGAGATTCATCCCGAGACTGCGGCGTCATTGGCAAAGAAAAGTGATATAACGCTTTATGTTGTCGGAATCGGTACAAAAGGCACTGTGCTTCTTGAATACAATGATCCTGTTACAGGAAAATTCTGTTCGGGATATTATGATTCATACTTTGATTCTTCAAAACTTGAACGTCTTGCACTTATGGCAGAGGGCAGGTATTACTCTGTAGAATCGCTTTCTGCAATGAGTATGGCTTTGTCTGCAATCATAAAGAGGCAGGATGTTGTTCAGAGTTATTATATAAAGACAATCGATGATTATTATTATGACAAGATTCTTCTTGTTGCAATGATATGTATTTCGATTGCCTGGCTTATAAAAAGAGTTTATTTAAAGGAGTTTATTTGACAAAATGGGTATTAGTTTTGCACGTCCACAGTTTTTATGGCTCCTTATTGCAGAAATCTTTCTCTTTGCATATCTTTTTATCAATACTAAAAAGATTTTAAAGATAGCAAGGTCGTTCATTAACAGAAAGAACAAAGACCTTGCAGTTTACACGCCGTCTCAGATTTACTTCAGGCTGTTCTTTAAGGGAATATTCAGATGTCTTGCATGGATGAGCCTTGTTTTTGCTCTTGCAGGCATTTCATGGGGAAGCGTTTCTACTCCTGTTCAGAAAAACGGGAAATCATGCGCATTTGTTTTTGACATTTCATACAGTATGACTGCAAATGATGCTCCGGATTCACTTACACGTCTTAAAGCAAGCGCAGAATACGTAAAAATGCTCATGGAATATATGGACGGTATCTCTGTTTCATGTATTCTTGCAAAGGGTGATGGTGCTATAGCGATTCCGCAGACAGAAGATTTTGCAAGCGTTTATTCGCTTTTAGATTCTCTTTCTCCTTCAATGATGAGTGCACCTGGTTCGAGCCTCGGCAAGGGAATAGAAGCCGCTTTAAGGTCTTTCCCTTCAAGTTCCTCAAAATCACCTGTAATACTTTTATTTACTGATGGCGATGAGACAGATTCAGCTTTAACTCCTGCAATTAATAAAGCGATAAGACAGGGAGTATGTGTTGTAATCATAGGCTTTGGTTCTGAACGTGAAACAGAAATTACGGCAGGAGATGGAGTTACTCCTGTAAAGACAGCATTGAGGTCAGAAAAACTTAAGGCTGTGTGCAGGGATGTAAACAGCAAAAATCAGTCAGGTAAAAGCTTTTCTTTTATAAAAACGGCTCATGCCAAATTTGTTGATGCATCAGAAGTAGGTTCGGCTGTTAAAGTAATTTACGAACTTAGAAATATTCCGCAGGATAAAAAACAGCTTACAACAGAAGATATTTTAAACGGTTTTTCTGGCGATGAAGAATCTGTAACAGTTTCGTACGAGATGCAGAGTGTTGACCGTCACGAGTTTTTTATAATTCTTGCAATCATTCTTTTTATCATAAGCATAATTGTTTCTGAGTTTTCGCTCAAGAATTTAAAATATATGGCAAACGCGGCAGTTATTGTATGTCTTCCGTTAATGTTTACTTCATGCGGAACAAACTTTAAAGACGCAAAGAAAATTCTTGAAAGCACATGGAACTGGTATCAGAAAGATTATAATAAGGCGATAAGCGGCTATACAGAAACGATTGACAGTGCAGAAGCAAATAACGACGAAGTTACTAAACAGTATGCGCTTTACGGTCTTAGCGTAACATATTTAATGCAGAATGAAAAAAATGCAAGTATGGAGCGTCTTGAACAGATAAGTCCTGACGCACCTGTAAAAATAAAATTTGCATCTTATTACAATGCAGGAATCATTGCACAGCGCGAAGGAGATCATGAAAAGGCAATTGAACTTTTTAAATCTGCACTTCTGGTTTCGCCGGATAATATAAATGCAAAGATTAATCTTGAGCTTTCACAGACTCAGGAGAGTCAGAAAGCGAAAGAAGGTGAACAGGAAATGACGCCTTCTTCTGAAGATAAAGAAAATGTGTCAGATATAGAAAAAGCAATCTTTAACAGAATGCGGGAGAATGATCAGAACCAATGGAAAAATCACGAAGCACCAGAAAAGAACAGTTCGGTAATAGATTATTAAAAACATTCTTTACAATTTTATTTTTCTCTGCAGCTGCATGTTCTGAGGTTTTTGCAATCACTCCTCAGGAAATACGAAATCTTGTAATCAGACCGGAGGAAAATGTTTTTTTTACAAACCAGGAATTAAAATATGTTCTTGAAATCCCGGGTGTAGATCTTTCTGATGTTCAGACTCAGCTCCAGCCCATGAAAGACGGCGTAACGTGTATTTCTTCCCGTCGTCTTGATTATTTTACGAATGATGATTCTACCGGAGCAAGAATCGAGTTCTGGTTTACTTTTAGAGATACAGGTATTGGAGAAATTCCGCCTTTAATTACTAAAATTAAGGGTTACACATATTATCTTCCTTTTGAAAAAATTCAGGTTTATGAAAATCCTAAGACTATAGCCCCGCGCCTTGTAATCGAAATTAATCAAAACCAGGTGCTTTATTCACAGGCAGAAAATGCAAAAAAACAGGAATATTCGATAACTTCTGAGGTTACTAAACCGATTGATATTTTTATTTACATTCAGTATACGACTCAGATTAAACAGTTCGGATATGAGATTCCGAAAGATTCGCTTTTTGAAGAAGTAGAAAAATTTGAAATCATATCAAGTAAGAAAAAGATAAATGATTTTTCGCATGAAAAAATTCCTGTTGCAAGATTTAGATGGATTCCGCTTAAAGATGGAAAATACTATCTTCCTAACGTAAGGCTTGTTGCAACAGCATACTCGGGACGAAACCTCGAGCTTTATCTTCCTGAATGTGTCGTAAACATCACTAAGCTTTCGAATGCAGACCAGACTGATGCAGAACAAAAGAATCTG